>Ga0255429_1024_pt1 | contig 9729 bp, 12 predicted proteins | sample ANMaggSeSYBR02H9_FD_182636 | JGI IMG/M metagenome (GOLD analysis project Ga0255429, IMG submission 182636) | Sediment cell enrichment communities from methane seep in Santa Monica Basin, California, United Staets - ANME aggregate JGI... | ecosystem: Environmental > Aquatic > Marine > Cold seeps >... | reverse complement strand
AAGGGTGCGGGTTCGTCGATGAAGTCGGGCAGGGTGGGGGGTATGTCTGCGGATGAGACTGTGAATTCTGTGTGGTGGGTGATAGTGTCCAGCAGCCGCCTGCCGTACTTGCCGCGGGTAATGATTCCGATTGAGAGCATAGGAGGTATATTGGGGTGTAGGAGGGATAAGGGTTTGGAGGAATGATTAGTTGAAGTGAAAAACACAAAGTTACACCGAGTTACATAGAATTAAACAGATTATCACGATAAAAAATCGGCTTTACTTGAAATTTTAAGTCACGGATCCCGGACCAGAGGTCTGAAGGCATCAAAAGGATACTCAGGATTTCACATCACCTTTTGCTATTCAGGATTTTGACTTTTAATTCAGGCGCGAATGTAATCTTATGCGGTTGCTTTGTATATTATTATCTTTTTATCTTGTATAGAGAAGTTTACTTCTGTTCCTTCTTGTATGGAAAGGGCATCAGCTATTTCTTTTGGTATCCTAACTGCGATACTGCCTCCAAGATTGAAGGTTTTGCGCTTGAACAAATCTACAAGTATATCATGTTCTTTTTCATCTATCCATTCATCTTTGCATTGAGGGCAGACCTCAACAGTAGCCCATACGCCTTTATCTATCTCCTTACGTTCGTTTCTCATCTCTGTTTCGCATAAAGGGCATTTTGTCATATTTTATTCCTCTATTGTCAATATATAAATCGTTCCACTTCTAATGGTGTAAATGAAACGTATCCTTGCATTGCCAATTTCACTCTGAATGATCCCAATCTCTCCATCTTTATTGCATTTTTTTATATGTTTACCTGCTTTCAGACAATGCCGTACTTCATCAGTTTGCATCTGGAAACGTTCTCTTAATCGATTAGAAGCATGTATTCTATATTTTATGGGAGCGTTATGGAATTCTATCAATTATAATCAGTATTACTTAGATACTGATTGTATATTAATTCATCTCATCAATTCAATAATTCTATAGAATCTTGAGGATTTAGGATTAGGGAAATCACAGGATTTCTTTTTTTGAAAAAGAGCGCCTGAATTTCAGGATCTTAAGAAGAGTTCAGTCTATTTATCGCTTTTCAGGAGCATGAAAACGAGTATATCTGGTGGAGTAAAGAAATGGCCTTGCAGCCATCCCCCCTCCTCAAACCGTGCGTGCAGATTTCCCGCACACGGCTTTCGTTTGGCATTGTCCCATAGCAGGAAATGATTTTTTTATTGCATCTTCAACTGCCTGCTTATGCAATTCTGCTGAAAGGTGTATCCCACCCATTGTGCCCCTTACAGCCCGGCAGGGGTACTGCTACACCAGCAGGCCAGCCCAGGCGGGTGCTTCTGAGACGGGGACACCTTTTAAATGTTCTGCCATCCACCATGTTGAACCGCAGGGAGCACCGCAGATCACTTTTACCTTGCTTATTTTCCCGTCCCCCACCTGCACTTCCAACCTGGGGCGGCCCAGCACGGATGTAAATTCGTTGATGGTGGGGTCGGTAGGGTCGATAGAGTCGGTAGAGTCAGTATCACTACCTATATCGCAGCAGATGTCCTCTACCAGTATCCTGGATCCGTACTGTGCAGATATCTTTTTCATTTTTTAAGGGTCACCGGCCATGGCCCTGCCTCCTGGTATGATGACGGCCCTTGCTCCCGCAATGGCTGCACGTTTGACGATCTCGGGTGTGATGTCGGGATTCAGGCTGTAGTTGATAAGAAGGTCTGAGGACAGGACGTCGGGGTCAAGGTCAAGGTTGTCCACAAAGGGTGCGGGTTCGTCGATGAAGTCGGGCAGGGTGGGGGGTATGTCTGCGGATGAGACTGTGAATTCTGTGTGGTGGGTGATAGTGTCCAGCAGCCGCCTGCCGTACTTGCCGCGGGTAATGATTCCGATTGAGAGCATAGGAGGTATATTGGGGTGTAGGAGGGATAAGGGTTTGGAGGAATGATTAGTTGAAGTGAAAAACACAAAGTTACACCGAGTTACATAGAATTAAACAGATTATCACGATAAAAAATCGGCTTTACTTGAAATTTTAAGCCCCATCTTCACCACCTTGGACTGGAAGTCCGAGGTATCCATTGGATGGAGGCCGGGCAATGTTTGTCATTCCAGCTAATCCCACTCATTCACATTAATCTTACGATTCAGGATTTCTTCAACCTCTCTAATCATCATCCGGAGTTGTGGCACGGAATATTCAGCATTGGAAGGGATTGCCAGACGATGTTTTCCAAATACTAAAAATTGGTGACGGGTGCCAGAATATGGACCTTCAAAACCTAATTTACGGAGCTTTTTGATAAAATCTCGTCGTTTACAGGGCTTCCACTGGCTCATATGCCGGCTCCTTATTCAGATCAATCTCTGCAATTATTGGCAATGGATGGCCTAGCTTAAGACCTAATAAAATCCACTCTTCGAGAGTGGAATGGATCTCATCTTCGCATTCACGCAAGGTTATTCCAAATGCAACCACTCCTCTACATTGTGGAATTCGCCCAGCATATGTTCCATCATCTAATTTGTCATAGATAGCATGTGCCATTAGCCGATTTACATAGTCAGTAAGAATGAATCGTACTACCATTGTTTTCCACCTATTCTATTTTTTTTTAACTAACATCGCCTAATATCACTTATCTCTCTGATCTTCTTTTCCATTAAGTCTTTCGACCCTCCCCATAAAACAGTCTCAACCAAACAACCAACTCGACCTCTGGTATAAATACTTGAGATATTGGTAGTCACCGACCCCGGATTAGAATTTGGGGGCATCTGCGGGCTTGAGGTCGCATACATGTGTAAGCGTAGCTGAGGTGCGTGGAACATGTGAGTACAATAGCAGAAAAGTTAATGCTAACGATAGCCTTTTTGTCGATGCATTATTTCTGTGATCCAAACGATGCCCTCTTCGATAACACAAATCACTCTGTAATCGTCTATCTTCAACCTATATGCTTCTGGGTTAGCATCTCTGATTTTCTTTATATCAGGACCAGATTGTTTGAGTTTCGCATGATTCTCCAATACTCTTATTTTGGATTTTAATTCCTCTTTAGTTGCTTGATTGCACCTATTGAGAAAACTTGCAGCTTTTGGATGAAGACGCATTTCATAACTCATCAATGCTTACAAATTTATCCTTTTCTTTAAGCAATTCGCGTTGACGAGCCCAGAATGTCTCATCATATATTTCTTCCATATCTTCTTGTGGTAGAAAGTGTGTATTGGAATGAAAATTTGGTAGTATATGCAAGTTATATACTGTGTTGTTTTCTTCAGTCATGATTCACCATATTTTAGAGTCACTTAATTATTATGTACCAACCCCACTCCACAAAACCCTTTCGACTACACGACCATCCCGACCTCCATGTACGCCATGTCAACGACCCAGGATTGGAAATCCGAGGCATTGATGTCCATGCTCATACTCTGAGCATCTCATAAGTTCAACAGAAGTGTTTTTATAAAGGATTCATATAAGGTTATTAAGATGACGATGATAAATTTTAGCGATTTCTACTTTCTTGTTTCACCATTTATTGGCTGGTTCGTCATTTTTGTGAGGATTATTAATCATAATAGCAATAATCAAAGTATTTCAAAAATCGCAGATTTATTGTTCATAAGTCAACAACATTTCCAACCATCTGAAACTAAAAATAAACTAAATGTTAGTACTCCTTATAGTAAAAAAACTGATGAAGAAATGGAAGGTACCGTTAATGGGGTTATCAACGTTTTAGCTGTTTTGGCTGGAGTCTATGGAATTATGTTTGCCTTAATCATTTCAGACAAGGCTTCTTTAGTTTTTGTAAGTTGGAGTTTTTTAATCTGGTGTTGTTGGGTGCTAGCGATATTGATACGAATTTGCCATTGTTGTGCAATATTGATGAGCGACTATCATCAATGGGACCGTAAAAAGAAAGAAATGATTTTATTTGGGATTGCGAAATTTACTAAACATGCTGGTTACCTTTTGATTCCTACGGCATCATTAGTCCCTATATTTTCCACATTGGAAAATGTTGATATGGACAAAATCGCAGATATATATCCATGGGGACTAGAAATTTCTTTGTTCGTTGGAATTTCATCACTCGCATTATTAACAATTATTATTTACACATTTGTAATTGGAATAGAAGAACTCGTTAAATCTTATTATACCAGTATATATTTGTACGTAATTACAGGATTATGGTTAATAGGAATCGTATCTATATTTAATTCACCTCTATCCTCAGTTACTTCCCCGTGGATTGGGCGTTATTTTTTCGATTTAAATCTCCCTTCAGCAGTGGTGCTTTTTGAATATATTTTTGTTTATTTTTACGGTTATATGGTAGGTTCTATGTTATTAGCGGGATATGTTCTAGAAATTATTCACAAATGTTATCGGAAATGGTTAAATTAATGAATCGGTCAAAACATAATTAAAAAATGCTTATTTTTTGAATTCCTATCACTTATCCGAGCATGAATCTACCATCCCGCAGTCACCTATACCCCTGACTTAAGTCCAGGGCCTGTTTATAATACTCAGCATCACGATTTTCTATCTTGTCCGGCGGTATATTTCTCAACAACTTCCCAGCCATGCCCAACACTTCCACGATAGCAGCCTGTTGCCCTGTAACTTTTTTACACAATTTTTTCAGTTAAGGGCACTCCTGCTGCATTATTCTACCGGTTCACTATAATGGCGATATATAATCTCCATATTTCTCTTGTGCTGCGATCAATCTTTGTTTTTGCCCCTCCAGCACCTCAAACAATATCTGTGGTGTATCAGCCACTTTAGTCTTATAGAACTCCTGGATTCGCTCGATTTTAGCAAGATTTTCAGTTATACGCACAGAGAATTGATTAATATAATTCTCTTTTGGATAGTCTTTAGAAAGCACTTCCCTAAACAGCCCTTTGAGGTCTTCATATTTTGGTATGAATCCGGTAGGCGTTTCTATCGCTTCAACTTCGTGATGTGAACGCAGTTCCATCCATTTAAGCCAGACCGCCTTATCTGCTATATCATTTGTGTAATTCCCTTCTGCATCTTTCAGGAAATAATTAACAGAGTATATAGAGGGTGGATCATTCAATTTAGCACCAAAATCAAGATGAATTTGTATGTATCTTCCAATAGGAATAGAAAGGAAATCCAGGTTTGACATAGGATTGATCTTTCTGACACCTTCTTTTCCCAGTGTAGCAGCGGTAGTCTCTGATTCCAGTGCGGCGCCCATGGTAACAACACCATGCACCCAATCAAAGGATTCCTCAACAGGTACTTTTGTGTCAGAATCCCGTCCGCCATATATTATCCCACCTACCATTACACCATCAGGATCATTGATTTTTGGATCCAAATTCTCTAATAGTTTCAGGTCAAGCGTGAACCTGGCATTCGGATGCGAAGGTGACAATATATTACCATTTTCGTCTTTCTTTCCAGGCGTCCATTCCCCTGCATAATTATACCCCTTTTCAGGCTCCTTGGCATCTTTACCTATCCAGTGAAGGCCTTTCTCCTCAGTGACCAGCACATTAGAGAATATTACCTCACCCGGATCGTGGAGCGCCTTCCAGATCAGTGGATCGTCTACTGAGTTTACGCCCTGAATTATCCCAAACATGCCATTCTCAGGATTGACCGCGTGTATTACGCCATCCATATTCCTGAGGTAAGCGATATCATCACCAACAATCGATTCTCCGGGCAGCATGGAAGTAGATGTCTTACCGCACAGCGAAGGAAATGCGCCTGTAAAATAAGTTACCCGTTGGGAAGGTCCGACCACACCCATAATGAACATGTGTTCGGTCAGCCAGCCTTCTTTTGATGCTCTGTTTATTGCAGGACGCATCGCTAACTTCTTAAGCCCTATTGTATTGCCGCCGTACTGCGTATTCAGGCTATATACTGTCTCGTCTTCAAGGTCAATATAAACCCGGCGTTTATCAATATTCCTGGAGGTATTCCTCTCGTCCAGCTCTCCTGCGGAATGTACAAACTTCAAAAACCGTGCAGATCGGCCCAGTCTTACGAACTCTTCGTATCCCTGCCTGTACAACAGATCCTCTGAGTGTGCGACATAACCGGAATCGGTGAGTTGAACTGCTGGTATTGAGAATTGTGAATTGAGCGGTCCCAGGCAGAAAAATCGCACGAACAACTGGTGCCCCTGCATAATGTCTTTCATGATAGGGTTAATTTCTTTGAGTCCTTCCTCCCGGTCCATCGCATTAATATTAGGTCCTAAATCGACACCAGGCGGTAAAAGGTACTTGGAATTATCTTTATCTCTTGCCTGGTCATGATAGCCGTCAAAATGTACTGTATGTCCTTCTACAGCAAGCTCCTCTTCCTCGCCTGCTTTTATTGACTCTTGCCTGATGTGCTGTAAATCCTCACGCGAATCTGTACAGATAAATATTTTATCTGGATTGCAAAGCTCAATATATGTAGCAATAAATTTATTGAGTTTGGGATTATCTATCTTTATAAGTTTCTGGTAATTTTCCTCGCCCAACCTCTCTTGTAATGTATCCATTGTTTCTTTTCCTCCTACTGTTCCACTTTGCTTTTATTCTACCGTCCTCATCTTCGAAAACCAGTTTAAATAAAAATACATTACTATTAAATATATCGTTACTTACTGCATCTCCAAACAACTATTCAATTTTTGATAGTCTGGCAGATTAAAACGCATAATAAACTGTTTTGTTAAATCAAACAGCTATTTCGGGCTACCAATGTCGATATTAAATTTTCTAAACAGAATATCCTGCAAGATCGATGAACTCTTTGAGTGTGTTCGGTGATACAGACACATCCTGGTGGAACCGCCGGTAGCTCTTGTTCTTTAATATCCGGTCTTTTATTAATTCTGTATTTCATTAAGCAACCACATTCAACAAATTTATTTCTAATGGAAGCTAATACAACCAACAATGTTCAATCCTACAGACATACGCAAGGACTTCCCTGTACTTGAGAAATATGTATACCTTGACAGCGCAGCCACCACCCAGACACCGCGCCAGGTTGTGGAAGCCATGTGCGACTATTTCTACAAGTATGCTGCCAACCACGGCCGGGGCGCACACAGGCTTGCCAGGGAGACCACCAACCATTACGAGGATGCCAGGGAAGCCGTTGCTGGATTCCTTTGCGGGGAATACGAACATACCATATTCACCCGCAACACCACCGAGAGTATCAATATGGTAGCACTGGGACTGGACTGGGAGGTCGGCGACCATGTGGTAACCACCCATGTGGAGCATCATTCCAATTTGCTGCCTTGGCTCAGGTTAAAAGAAAAAGGCGTGGAAGTAACAGAAGTTACACCAAATCCTGATGGAACAGTTAATCCCGGGGATATTGACAGTGCCATTACTGAACAAACAAAAGTGGTGGCCATCACTCATGTATCTAACGTATTTGGCTCTGTTATGGATGTGGAAGAAATAACAAAGATCGCTCACCGCAATGGCTGCATGTCACTGGTAGATGCCGCACAGAGCGTGGGCCACATGCCTTTTGACGTGAAGAAGATTGATTGCGACTTCATGGCAGTGTCCGGTCATAAAGGAATGCTCGGACCCCAGGGTACAGGCGTGCTGTATTTGAAGGATACCGATTCCATTAAGCCTGTATACCTTGGCGGAGGCACAATTTATGCCATGACCGGGGACGATTATAAACTCGAGGATGCGCCCGGGCGGTTCGAGTATGGTACGCCAAATATTCCGGGCGTTATAGGACTGGGCAGGAGTGTGGAATATGTGAAGTCATTGGGCGTTGAAGATATTCAGCGGCATGAAGAAGCTCTGGGCAGGGACGCTGCCAAACGGCTTTCTGAGATAGATAAGGTGGAGGTGTACGGACCACAGGACAGGGCTGCTGTGGTACCTTTCAATGTAGTGGGCTTAAATTCCCATGATGTAGCCATGATACTGGATGAGACCCGCAAGATTTGCGTGCGCAGCGGCTATCACTGTGCCATCCCCAGCGTCAACCTGCTCAAGGTTGAGGGGACTATTAGGGCTTCCTTTGGTGCCTACAACCTGACCGAAGAAGTGGACCTGCTGGTGGATACAGTGGAGCAGATAGCAACCACCCTGACCTGAGAGGTACACAAATGAAAATTATTCTGCTTGGAACCGGTGTTGCCATACCACAGAAGGACAGGGTGCAGTCCGGGCTTATAGTGGATGCAGGATTCGATAATGGATATAGCCCTGTACTTTTTGATTGCGGCTGCGGTGTACTGCAGAGAATTTACCAGAGCGGATACAGGCATACCCACATCACTAGTGTATTCCTTTCCCACCTGCATCTGGACCATTGCGGCGACCTGCTGGCACTGGTCAAGGCAAACTGGCTCTGTGATACAATCAAACTGAACTTGTGGGGTCCTATGGGTACCAGGCAGTGGCTGGACGACCTGCTGGCAGCCTATCCGTACATGCAGGGCAAGGTAGATATCAGGATAACGGAACTTGTGCCTGGTCAGGTGGTAGGGGTTGAGGGGCTGGAAGTGGAATGTGTACACACGGTCCATGCCCTGCCTTCGCTGGGGTTCAAGGTAACATCAGGGGGGAAGACCATGCTCTATTCAGGAGATACCGAACCTGTGGATGATATCGTAACAGCGGCAGAGGGCATTGAACTGCTCATCCATGAGTGTTCGTTCCCTGACACCTTTGAAGTGACCAACCACACCACCCCTGGCACTCTGGCAGAAAAAATCGAGGGAACTTCAATAGGGCGGATCGTACTTACCCACCTGTATCCCCAGACCAGGGGGTTCGGGGCCGGGATGGTTAAGGTGCTGGCAGAAGCCTGCGGGTGTCCTGTGGAGATTGGATATGACTTGCAGATCATTGAGGTATGAGACATAAGATAATAAGGGCAATATACGAAGGAGTAGGGGCATTTTTCTGCCAGGAATCAGACAAAATAGCTATATTTAAATAACACAAAATTAGTTTTGTTGATATGCAACTTCGAGGCAGACTCAAGCAACTGACTGAAAGCAAAGTAAATCGCATTAATGACCTGGTTTTCAAGTATCAAAAACTCAAAAAGAAATTGGGAAAAAATGCGGTTCTGGATAAATTAAAGACGCATATCCGGCATTTACCATCTGAAGAAGAACAAATTCGTCAGGCGGCAGAAGTTGTTTTTGAACTTAGTGTTGATCCGAATGTTCCATATCTGGAAGTACTCAGGAAAGTTATGTGCCTGACCGGTCTTGCTGAAGCAAAAGTAGGTGCGATGTTACCTGATGTACTTGAAGAACTTGATATTGAATTCGAAGAAATGAGTGATGATGAGCTGAAAGCAACAGTAGCTATCAATAAAGATGATGTGCTGGATGTGTATTGTGATGTACTGTTAAAAAGGCGTTTTCAAAAGCAAATGATGGAGAAATAAATTCAAAGGTGGATAATATTATGGGAAAATCAATGATCACTGAAAAGATACGCGTATCACCCTATTTGCACAGGGAAATTAACGATCTTGTTGAAGATGGCGATTTTGCTTCATTTTCAGATTTTGTAAATATAGCAGTTTCGAGTTTTTTATCAAGAAACTTTGGCTTGACTGAAGAAGAAGAAGAAGACAATACCTCATCTTTAGAGATGCCTGTAACGTTGTTATATTTGGCATTGATCAACAAAGGCATAATTACACAAGAGGAT
>Ga0255429_1248_pt1 | contig 9753 bp, 6 predicted proteins | sample ANMaggSeSYBR02H9_FD_182636 | JGI IMG/M metagenome (GOLD analysis project Ga0255429, IMG submission 182636) | Sediment cell enrichment communities from methane seep in Santa Monica Basin, California, United Staets - ANME aggregate JGI... | ecosystem: Environmental > Aquatic > Marine > Cold seeps >... | reverse complement strand
TGTCAAAAAAGTCTTTTTGAAAGACTAAATTGTTACGATCTATGTTTTTAGAAGCCCTTTTACATCTTCGATTGCCATATAAAAAGAGGGGACCAGGATCAGGGTAATCAGGGTGGCAAACACGACGCCAAACCCCAGCGACAGGGCCATAGGGATTAGAAACCTTGCCTGGCGTGAGGTTTCGAAAATCATGGGCGCGAGCCCGCCGAATGTGGTTAATGTGGTCAGAATGATTGGTCGAAAACGGTGTAATCCAGAGGCTTGTATGGCTTCCAGAGAGGTCATGCCGGTCCGTCGCCTGCGGTTGGCAAAGTCGATTAGCACCAGAGAATCGTTTACCACTACACCGGACAGGGCTACAACGCCGAACATGCTCAAAATACTCAGGCTGTAACCCATGATCAGGTGGCCGATGAGTGCGCCCACGATACCAAAAGGTATTGCGATCATGATAATTAAAGGTTGTATGTAGCTGTTTAATGGGATTGCCAGCATGGCGTAGATAACTATCATAGCCATGAGAAGTCCTCTGAAAAGGCTTTGCATGCTTTCTTTCTGATCAGCCTGCCTGCCCTCGAAACTATAAGCCAGGCCAGGATATTTTTGCTGAAGTTCCGGAAGGATTTCAGCCTTTATTGAATCAAGTATCTGTCCGGCCTGGCTCCTGGGAGTTACATCGGCTGTTACAGTTACGATCCTTTGGCCGTTTCGGCGGTTGATGTCGGTATAAGATCTGCCACGGCTGATATATACCGCATCCCGAAGGAGAATTTCACTCCCTTTTGGTGTTTGCAACACCATTTCTTCCAGGCTGTATTCGGAGATACGTTCTTGTCTTGGCAACCTCACCAAAACCTTGACTTCATTTCGACCCCGCTGCTGCCTGAGGGCTTCGGCGCCATAAAACGCATGACGAACCTGCCTGGCCACTTCGCGGGCTTCCAGGCCAAGGCTTCGAGCCTCGGGCTTTATTTTAAAATCGATCTGCTGCTTGCCAGGTGAAAATCCATCATCAATGTCTTTTGTATTTGGATAAAAACTCAGGGCTTCGGCCATATCTGCGCTGGCTTTTTCAAGAAGATCCATTTTCTGGTGACTGAGCTCCACGGACATGGCTGCGCCTCTTCCAGGACCGCCGGCATCGGATTCAAATTTGATATATTCCAGTCCTGGAATAACGCCCACCTGCTCCCTCCATCGTCTGGTAACATCAGCCGTAGAAAGGGGACGGACATCAGGGGGGGTGAGATAGGCGCGTATTTCTATCGTGTTATCATGAATGGTGGAAAAAATGCCTTCCACCAGCTCTTTATCGCCATTTTTTGAAGTTATCTCCTGGGCTGCCTGTATCAGTTTTTTTTCAACCTGCCGGGCTTTTTCAAAGGCTGTGCCAAAAGGAAGAACTGCGGTCACCTTTGCATAATCAGATTCGATTTTTGGGAAAAGTTCAAAACCCATGCGCCCGCTTTTAATATAGCCGATGGTTACAAGAATTATTGCGATTCCTGTTGCCATGGTCAAATAGCGCCATTGAATGGTTGCTTTTAGAAAGGGCCCGTAACGCTGGTTGACAAATTTCAGAAAAGCACGTCCAAAACTCTGTTGCGCACGAAATATCCAGCCAAACAACCCTGATGGAGCATCTGTTCGTTTGCGTCCTATGTGGGCCGGAAGGATGAAAAAACTTTCAATAAGAGAGATGGCAAAAACGCTGATAACCACCACAGGAATCTGCTTAAATATTTTACCCATAAACCCCGGCACAAAAAACATGGGAACGAAAGCCACCATGTTGGTAAGGATAGCAAAGGTAATTGGCATGGTAATTTCTCTGGCACCTGTAACTGCCGCTTTAAACCAGGTCTTTCCGCGCTGCTGGTGATAATAGATATTTTCACCCACGATAATGGCATCATCAACAACAATCCCAAGGGTAACTATAAAGGCAAACATGGAGATCATGTTTATACTTACATAGGAGATGTTTAAAAGGAAAAGGGAGCCCAGGAAAGATACCGGTATTCCAAGACTAACCCAAAAGGCAAGGCGGGGTTCTAAAAAAAGAGCCAGCAGTATAAATACCAGGGCAAGTCCAATTAAGCCGTTTTTCATTAAAAGTCCTAGCCGCTGACGATAGACATTCGAACGGTCATTTCTAAGGTCAACACTCAGTCCCTGCGGAAGAGCCACATTGACCTCTTTTACTACTTGTCTTACTGCGTCGGAGACAGATATGGGCGTCTGGTCTCCTACCCTGTAAATATCGAGCATCACAGCCGGCTTTCCGTTATAACTTGAGGATACTGTGGTTTCCTCAAAGCCGTCTTTGATTATGGCGATATCATCAAGCAAAATCTGTGAGCCGTCACTTGCCGTAATAATGGGAATTTGGGCGAATTCCGGCCCGAAATCTCTTCGTTCCTTCATGCGAACCAGGATATCTCCGGATGGTGTTCTGATTGCGCCGCCCGGAAGCTCTATTGAAGCTCTCCTTATGCGCTGGGCTACATCCTCGAGGGTGAGCGAATATGAGCGAAGGGTATTCTGGGGGATTTCTACGTCAATTTCATAGTTTCTTGCGGAGATGACTTCTACCTGAGTAATATCCTGGTCCTGGAGAAGCCGGTCCCGGATATACTCTGCGTATTCTCGAAGGACCCGTTCGCTCTGATCTCCGTAAAGAGCCAGGGAGACTACGTATCGCTTTCTGGAGATGATAGCTATCGTAGGCTCTTCAATATCTTCGGGAAAGGATACTATGCGGTCCATCTCGTTCCGGATATCCTGGGCGAGCTTTTGAAGGTTTTCGCCCTCAATCATATCGACAGTAACTGTGCCTAAACCTTCGCGGGCCGTGGAGCGTACCTCATCGGCCCCCTCGAGTCCTTCCACCGCTTCTTCGATAGCAAGTAAAATGCCCTGTTCAACTTCCTGGGGGCTTGCCCCAGGGTATGGTACCGTAATCCTGACCATGTCCATATCAAAATAGGGAAACACTTCCTTTTTGATATTATAAGCCAGGACTATCCCGCCGATAAGCAGAACCAGCATGAGAAGGTTTGCGGCCACAGAGTGACCTGCCATCCATGCGATGGGGCCTTTTTTATTATCAGTGGGCTCGTCTTTTATCATGGTAACTTTTTAGCGGTTTTAAATATTATTTTTGTAACTACTCAGGTTATCAGGTTCACGGTTAGTCGGCTTTGAACCGTGATTACTTATTTTTTTGACAGGATTTACCGGATATTCAGGATTTAAATTATCGAAATTTTTCCTGTTAATCCAAATTCTTATACCTTGATACACACCTTCTTCATGTTGTGATTATATTTTATGATTTACTGGCTAACTACAATGAGAGTTAACTTTGTTTGTGCACTTTAAAAAAATCTTGTCTATCCTGTTATCCTGTCTGGCTCTTTTTCAAAAGGCTAAATTGTTACTTATCATGTAATTCACCAGATGAAGATTCTACCTGTATTGGCATGCCATCAATGGGTGCAGGAAGATCAGATATGATCAGGCAATCGCCTGGTTTTATGGCATTATCGATAAGTACCACGCCGGCATCTCTATAGACAGGGTGAACTTCTTTAATTTCAAGAGTTGAATTTTCGCCGGCGATCCATATAAAAGCATTATCCCGGAAGGCTGTTCGGGGGATTTTATAGACGTTTTCCAGTTTTTTGCCCTCGATTTCCACACGTACATAATCGTCAATCAGAAGGGGAGGTTGGTCATTTTTTGAATTTTTTAATCCCAAAGGATCTTCAACTTCGATAAGAACTCTGGCCATGCGTCCTTCGGGCGAAAGATCTCCCATAAGTCGTATGACGGTTCCGGTGCGTTCATAGCCCTGGGCATAGATGATACGGGCTCTGGTTGCCGGATCACCCTGGCTTCGCGGTATCTGAATCCAGCTTAACCTGTCCACTGGTACTGATGTCTGAATCCAGTAGGAATCGCTGCCGACCAGTTCAGCCAGCCGTTCCTGCGGAGTTACCTGTGAGCCGAGGTTTACCAGTCTGGATCTGACCATAGAGTTGAAAGGCGCTTTAATTTTTGTGCGCGAAAGATCCAGATGAGCCTTTTTAAGCTCGGCCCTGGCTGCATTGAGTTCGGCTCTAGCCTTTTCAAGGTGTGGTTTTCGCAGGGCCAGCTCTACCTCTCTATCATCGGCATCCTTGTCTCCATTCAGCAATTCCCATTCTCGCTTTGCCACTTCCTGCCTTCCAAGTTCCAGTTTCAGGGAATAATTTGCATTGGCCAGGGCTTTTTCTTTTTGTATCAGCGCCAGTTTGTAATCCTCAGTGTCAATCTGAAGCACAAGAGAGCCGGCTTTCAGCAGGCCTCCTTCAATAAACTCAGGGCTGATATCTATGACTTCTCCGGTTACACGAGATTTTAACTCAACTTCTCTTGCCGGCACTACTGTTCCCATAGCATTTAATATTACTATGTGGTTTGCCGGAAAAAGCGGCTTCACCTGGACAAAAGGGGCCAGTTTTACTGGAGGCTGCTTTTTACTTTTAGGGCCGGTATTTTTAAGATAAAAGGCTGCGGCAACTCCCGCTACAATGATAATTGCGGGTAAGACAATTTTTAATATCCGCTTTTTCCTGCCTGATGGGGTTTTAGCGTTATTCGTTAAATTTTTATTTTGCTCTTTTTCTTGCATATTTCGTTTAGCTCAATTTAGGTGTAAAGATTAAGTCTTCAGTCCATGTACCACCAAGAGAGCGGTATAGACTTATGCGGTTTGTCAGAAGAGTCGCATGCTGAGTTATAAGATTGCGTTCCAGATCCTGTACGGATAAAAGTTGTGTGAGCACTGGAAGATAGTCGTTGAGTCCATTGCGATAACGAAGAGTTGCCTGGGCTAAAGCTTTTCGAGCTGTCTGGATTACCTGTTTTAGTTCCAATATGTGCTCTTTTTGCCTGGCTTCAGTAACAAGCGCATCTTCAACTTCCCTTATGGCCGTCAGGATGGTTTGCCGATAAGCTGCAAGGTTTTCATCTTTCATGGCCATAGTTCGATCAACTTCGGCGGCACGCCGGTTCCCGTCGAAAACAGGCGCAGTTAAGTTTGCAGCAAGACTGAGCAGCCAGTTGTCTAAAAGAAGGTCAAGATGCTCATTTTCGAAGATAGCCCTGGCTGAGAGGGTAAGAGACGGAAGCCTGTCTGCCCGTGCGGCTGATATATTCCATCCGGCGGACTGAAGCCTTAACTGTGCGGCTTTAATATCCGGTCGGTTTTCCAGAAGGTCTGCCGGTATTCCTGTGGACGGCATGGGCGACAGTTCCGGCAAGTCAGGCCTTGAAATCACCAGCGGACTTCGAGGGGCTTTTCCAAGAAGTACCGATAATTCGTTCATGAGTTTACTCTCCCGGGCTTCCACCAGTGGTATTTGCGCCCGGACCTCGTCAATCACCTGCTGTTGCTGATAGACGTCTAATGCCGAAACCATGGCATGCCTGAACCTGAGTTCGATAAGTTCCAAAAAAGTCTGGTTGGTTTTCAACTGTTCGTTTAAGAGATGTTTCTGCGTTCGCTGGGCAATGATCTGAAGCCAACGGATGGTTACCTCGGCCGCCAGAGTGATAGCTGCGGCGTTAAGATCCTGTTCACTGGCCTCACTCGAGAGAATTGCTGCCTCCTGTTCAGCCCGGACACGTCCCCAAAGATCCAGCTCATAGTTGCTGGAAACTCCCAGAGAATAGTTCTCGGATGTACTGGTTAACGCTGATCCATTTTTACTCCTTTGTCTGAAATGTGTGGCCCCGGCCGTACCAGTCAGGTCTGGATACCGCTCCGCACCAGCCTGAATTGCTACAGCTCTGGCCTGCATAAGCCTGGCCCATATCTGTTTTAAGTTCAAGTTGTTAGAGAGAGCCTCTTCAACAATTGCATTAAGCTCTGAATCATTAAAGGTTTCCCACCACTTTTGTTCCGGTGCTGCGTCGGTCGTAAACCCTGAAAATTTATCAGGAAGGCTTTCCTGCACAGAGGGAATCGGTTCAGGGTTAAACAGTCTGCATGAGACCAAACCCAGAATAGAAGTTATGACTAAAATAATGAAAGGGCTTTTTAGGGACATTTTTTATATAATTTTAAGTTAGTGTAAAAACTTCAAAGATAGTAAGATGTTATCACATACTTGAAAAAGTTCAAGGTGAATTTTGATAAACCCCCAAGAATTTTTATTATTGCTCACCAGTTTACTGGAATACCGCTGTTCCCAGGCAGAACTGCACACAAAGACGAGAACCAGCATTTTTTGTTCTTGACAAATAACAAGCATGTTGCCATTATATAAACCATACAAACCAGACATATTATATGTATCAAATGGAGGGATGAGATGGCGCTTGTAAAGAAGACCATTGAAAGGAAGCCGCCCTGTCAGCAATTTATAGCAGGTAATCCCCAGCGAATAGAGGTCACTTGAGCGAATAGAGGTCACTTGAAAAATCGACTCTATAGTTGATTCGTCCGGTCTGCTCGGGAGAAGTATAGGCAAGAGTATCCTCCACAAAACCGCGGTCATAAATGAAATGACTTATATCGCTTACATCAATAGAGGTTATAAAATCAATTAACCGGATATCAAGAGACTCCGGCTGAATTAATATATTATGCGGCTTGATGCCGCCGTGAATAATACCTGCCTCATGAGCCTTATTGATAGCTTCCGCTATCCCGCAAGCTACGGTGAAAAATCATTTAGGTTAATTTTTTTTGTTTCCCGGACCACTGGTCAAGAGTTACCCCCTGGAAATAGTCTTTGGTAAAAAACAGGACGTTTTTTCTCACCTCAAAGGATAAAGGCGTGATAAGGCGGATATTGTTTAAAACCTTAAGATGCTCGATCTTCTGCCGAAAATGTCTTTTTTGATCTTCAGATATGGATGCCGCTTTCAGAATCTTAATAACCAATGGCCGATGAGGGTTTTTTTTATGAAAACCTTTATAAACGACGGACTGGGGGCCCTCACCCAACTTTTCAACAATATAATAATTCGGAATTGTTATTAATTCATCCATACTAAATAAAAAAGCCCAAAGCTGGTTTTCGCAACATGATCATTTTTCCACAGGCTCTATCTTGCTGAAATCTATTCTTTTGAATTCCGAAACAATTATATAAGAGAGAACCAGTTGTATCATAATGGTAAATGGTTTAATGAGGATGTTGAAATAATAGAAAATTAAAAAAAGGACCGCATATAGAAATATAAGCTGTAAAAGGACCGGCGCAAGACGCTGCCGTGTTTCAGAAAACAAAAGAAAAAATATTCTTAAGCCATAGCTTCTGTCACACAAGGATTTGAATGAGTTATAAGAGCGTTTAATAAATGATACCTTAAGAAGCGTCTTGCCGAAACTGGTAACAAGTGACACGCTGGAGACATAACCAACCACCCTTTTCAGGAGCGATAATTCGTGGCGGCAATAAAACAGGTATGTATAAAAAAAAGAAGTGAAAAGTATTAGAAGATAATAAGAGATTCCCGCAACTTCATTAATGAAATTATTATGGACCATATTCAGAAACAGGTTGGCGTGAATCATTATTCCGCTGACGTAGCCGAACAGCGGCACCAGTTTATTGTCGCCAAGGCCTGTAGCCGTTGCGGCAATAAATACAATTTTATCATTAAAAAAACGACCCGGCACGCGACCAGCCCAGACATCATAAAATGATATTTCTCTTATTTTGTATGTATTGTCGATATTTACATACGCTCTGCAATATTTATCAACAGGAATTGCTGTCTTGCCGGTTATTACCCTGTTGTTTTCAACCCTGATTTTAGATCGCGGGATATTATTTATGTTTCTAAATATCTCAAGTGCAATGGTCGGATAGAGCCTGTCCTGCACTTTGAAAAAGATCGGCATCTTTCTTAATAACCCATCATTATCCGTATAGGCATTTGCAAGGCCGACGCTTTTTAGAGAATCAAGCACAAGGGGAGACATTAACTCAAAGCCGTTTTCAGTTGCAAAATTTATACTCAAACCTTGCGGGATTTTATAGGCAAACGGTTCGAACATGCCGTCTGATCGATCATAATCCGACCCAAAACAGACTGAAAATACAGGCCCTTTTTTCATGGTCTCGGAAAGCTTCCGGTCAACTTCGGGATCATCGTGAGGGTCTCCGAAAAGGATATCGTAAACCACTGCCGAAGGCTGCCCTTTAAGGATATTTTCAAGCAGATTAATGTGATACCTGCGATATTTTAGAGGATTGTAGGCGCCGAGCTTGTTGAGAGTCCTGTCGTCGATCCCGACTATAACGACATTGCTGTAAGTGATTTTTTCATCTTCTTTGAGCCGTTCCCGGATCAACAAAAACTGCGCGTAAAAAGTATTATCAAGCTGTGTGAGTATGTTGGAGACCACCCCTTTTAACATTATGGAGACAAAAAGAACGGAAAAACCTGCAAGGGCGAGAGAGAGAATTGCTATATATTTTCTGTATGGCAGCCGGCGAAATTTCACCATTTATTCTTTGTCCTTGATATTGACAGGAAAACGTCAAAGTAGATTACAACTTAGTCAATTAGAAGTATTTTCAAGATGCTTAAATGCGAAATCCGGCTACCAACATAAAGCGGGACACTTTCCGCCATTTTGTCCCTATAGCAATTCCGCAATCAAGAGTAGAGGCGGGTTTCAAACCCGCCCCTACTGGCTGGCGGGCTGTCCCGCCTTACGTTGGTAGCCCGAAATCCGAAGCACGAAATCCGAAACAATATCAAAATTCGAATATCAAATGACCAAAACTTTACCACGCTCCAGCGTGGTTACGCAATATTTATCAAGGGCTTCGAAAATATCATTTGTTTTGAATTTAGGATTTGGAATATTCGTATTTGTTGAGCGCTGATGCTTCACTTTGTGTCGAATTTCGTGCTTCGAGTTTCGAATTTATAAAAAACAAATTAAGCAATAAAATTTGCTATTTCACCAGCTTGTCTATGAAAATAGTAATTTCTCAATAAGTTCGGGCAACTTTTTAAAAATTTTTATCGTCATTCCCGCGAAGGCGGGAATCCAGTGCTTTTTCGGATTTTCTGGATTCCCGTTTTCACGGGAATGACGTTTGGTGCCGGAACTTATTGAGAAGTTACTGAAAATGACGTAGCCCTGTTGATATTGATCGAGTGCTTGACTACTGATGGATGCCGGTTGAGCTATCGCGGGTCATATTCCAGATTACCCAGGTATCTTCCGACAGGTTCTTAATGTCCAGATCCTGCTTTTTATATCCTCCCTTGGCATCTATTGTGATCTGCTGAAAGGCTTTTACAATTTCCACCCACTTTTCCATGGATACGGGTTCCGGTCCAGCTACAGCATAAGGTTTTGATATAGCGGCATCTTCATTCGCTTTATATTCTGCTCTGTCAAATAAAGCGCTCCACGTTGCCACTTCGCCACTGTAAACACTAATCCGTGAGTGGTTGCTGCCCGTATCAACTTTGAATTGTGTCCCTCGTATCGCACATACCGCTTTATCCGTTCGAACCTGAAAACTGTCATTTTTTGAAATGATTTTACGGGCATTCAACCAGATTTTACCAGCAGAAAGTAATATGGAAGATTTTCTTGAGCCGCTGGTTGTTTTAACTTTTTCAACACATTGGAGAGAATTTTCTTCCATCCTGACTATAGATCCGTCTTCAAGTGTAATTTCACAGCGCGATTCCGCTTCTGTCTTGATCCAACCGTCCTTATATACT
>Ga0255429_1247_pt1 | contig 9903 bp, 9 predicted proteins | sample ANMaggSeSYBR02H9_FD_182636 | JGI IMG/M metagenome (GOLD analysis project Ga0255429, IMG submission 182636) | Sediment cell enrichment communities from methane seep in Santa Monica Basin, California, United Staets - ANME aggregate JGI... | ecosystem: Environmental > Aquatic > Marine > Cold seeps >... | reverse complement strand
CATGTTTGAATGACATGATATACCAACATGTAATATCAACATCTCATCATAAAATATTATCGCTTGACGAGATATTGTAATTCATATAATTCGCCCCCGGTCTGTCAATTAAGATCAAGAGGGCTGGCAGCAGCGTCAGGGTCAACAACAAAATCATCAGGATGGATGAGAATGCAATGATACCGAACCATACCATCAGCGGGAAGGGGGACAGCATCATGGCGGCAAACCCGCCTGCTGTGGTCAGTCCTGAGGTCACGATGGCCTTACCTATCCGTGAGATAGTGGTCTGGATAGCATCCCGTGGTTCGGCCCCGTTTTCCCTTTCTTCCTTATAGCGGTGCATAATGTGGATGGAATAGTCCACTCCCAGACCCAGGATGATACTGTTGGTACTGATACTGAGCGTGGTCTGGGGGATGCCCAGTATCCACATCAGGGCTCCACTTATGGCAATAACCACTATTATAGGGGCCATCGGGATAAGCGCCCTTACTACTGACCCGAATATCAGGAACATGGCCAAAAATACGAACACAAAACTAAGAAGAGTCATACGTATCTGGCCGTCGGTCATGGTATGGCCGATCTCATTGTTCAGTAACGGTTCTCCTGTTATGGTAATATCCATATCAGGTTGTATAAATTCTATAGAAGAGCGAATATTATTAAGGGCATCATCCAGTCTTTTTCCATCCAGATGTTCCACTGTCAGGTCGATGACCCCGAGGGTAGCATATGGATAATTTACCAGCTTTCGCCTCTTGGCAGGGTCCATTTCATCTATCAGGTACGGAATATCCTGGTTTTCAGGCAGGCTTCCCCCGTCTGACAGAACTGAGGCCAGACTGCCTGTATGCTGCACAGCAGGTTCATTTGCCTGTATATAATCAGATAGGGTAAGCATTTCCTGCAATGTTTTTCTGGAGGTGATATCGTCAGACCTTATTACAAGGGAAATAGTATCGGTACCGCCTGTCAGGTCTCGCATTTCCTCCATGAACCTTATGGCCTGGATATCCTGGGGAAAATATTGATAGAAATCGGTTAGGGTATCCACCTTTGGATACATTGCTGCACTTGAAAAGGTCACACCGATAACGAGCAACAGGATGAATATGGGATGTCTTGTAGAATTGCGGGCAGCATGTTCAAGAATCCTGTCCAGTACACCAGGGGCAGGTTCCTGGTACCCTGAACTGCCTTTATCTACCAGTTTCAAGACAGCAGGGATGAACCAGATTGCAGTAATATATGACAGGACAAGCCCGATGGATACGGCCATGCCGAAATATTCCAGGTCAGGAATATTTGCGAAATACAAACTGCTAAATCCAACAAGGGTGGTGACAATGGCAAGTCCCACAGCCTTACCCATGCGGGTGATGGAGACCTCGATGGCCTCATCCACACTCAGCCCTTTTGAGCGTTCTTCTTCGTACCTGGTCATGACCTGGATGCCGTAATCGATACCCAGTCCTATCAAGACACTTAAAAATCCTGTCAGTATCATAGACATGGGTATTTCCAGCACACCCATGAGGCCGAAGGCCATGGCCAGTGCAATGGTGACCGCCATAAGGGGCAAAAACGGCAGATACCTTCCCCTAACAATTGTCCTGAAAAATATGTACAATATTGTGATCATTAATATTAGTGCCACACCGAACATCATGCCCATGCTCATACCCATGATCATCCCAAGCTGGTAGTCAAGCATGGGCCCGCCCGATGCTTCTACTGCCACACCCGGGGGCCGGTCAACGAAATCAATGGCTTTTTCCATATCAACGGCAATGGCCCCCGGCTGTTCGAGTTCAGGTACCTGGACAATGATAAGGGCGGTGTCACGCCTGGGTATGACCCCTTCCAGGATACCGCTGTCGTATGCTGCCTGCAGTGCTTCCTGGCTTGAAGCTTCTTTATCTGTCACCCTCCTGGCAGCAGAATTTGTAGAGATGACATAATCCAGTCCTTGTAATTGCCTTTCCAGTCTGGCAAGGTAATCGAAAACATAGGGTTCAAGCACGTCCTCGCTTTTGACCATAACAAAGACCGTATCAGTACCGAAGTCTTTCTGGTAGGCCTTGAAATCGTTATATACAACACTATCCTCAGGGAAGAAGGTTTCAGAACTGGTGACCATCTGTACCTGGGATATAAAGAACAGGGAAATGAACACAGCAACTGCTAATATACTGATGACGGTCTTTGGATGTTGTATTGCATTGGTTGAAAGACCATGCAGGATAAAGTGCATTATTCTGGATATATTTGCCAAACTCCGATAAACAAGGGTACTGTATATTAGTTGATTTTTTCAATTGTACATTATGGTATAAATTATCTTCAGTCAAATGTTGCGACGACACACACAAGCGCAGCAGAGCTGCAAGGTATAGTTATTAAGATTGAAGCAGGCATGCACACCCGAGTCTTACTGTTATAGTTTATCAGATGGAATTTATCAGATGAAAAAAAGAAAAAAGGAGGGGATGGAGGGAAAGAAATGAAGTAATGTTAGATATCTCAGGTGAGACAATCCAAACAGATGTATTTGCCCATTACCTGTATCTCTGAAGTAAGTTCGATATTCTTCTCTCCGCACGAATCGCATACCTTCCGTGTCAATACAAGTTCTGGTTTTACTTTTTCGTCCATTTGAATCACCGAACTACCATTATTGTTCATGATATATATAGGTTGTGTTAGACTATAACGATTATACATTATAATCTGGCCTTTTTAATTAGTTGAAAGGGTACAAAGATATTACTCATACCTCAATGCATCTACCGGCCTTAATTTTGATCCCTGGTATGCCGGAACGAACCCGGCGATAATACCTACCAAAACCGATACTGAAAGGGCAATTATAATTATATCAAGTGATACGATCGTCCCTCCTCGAGCCATAGGCAAGCCGCCCATCAAAGAAGGCATCACTCCCGATAGAATGATCCCGAAAATCACTCCGATAATTCCACCGGCCAGCCCGATAAGTCCTGCATGAAAAAGGAATATGGTTAATATATCCCTATTTCTTGCCCCTATTGCTTTCATGATCCCAATTTCTTTAGTCTTTTCCAGAACTGATGTAAACATCGTATTTGAGATGCCCACAGACCCGACCAGAAGCGAAACAGCCGCAATGGCAGTTAAGAATGCACTCACGGAACTCATCATCTCACCCCTCATTTCATTCGTTTGCTTGCTGGAAGTTACAGTGAAGTCCTTGTCATTTTCAGTAACATGTCTGGTGATCATCAATTTGTTCTCAATCTTTTCTACCACTGCATCAAGATCATCTTCATCCTTGATCTTCACAATAATGGAATCATAGACGTCCTTTTCTTTGTCATCCAGTATCTGGTATGCCATTTGAAGAGGCATAATAATGCTGTTACTCTGATCATCCAGTATTCCCACGATCCGAAACGCACTATCACCTATGGTAATAACTTTGTTAATACCCAATGGCCGGTCAAAAAAGTTATCTGCCAACCCTCCACCTATCACGATAACATTCTGGTCTGCAGAATCAAGCATCCTACCGTCTCGTATTTCAGAAGTAGTCATCTGTGACCAAACCCTTTGTTCAACTCCGGTTAGAGAAACTGAACCACTTTTTCCAAGATACGCCACATCTACATTTCCTCTTATTTGAGTATCTATTAATTCTATACCGGATAGCCCTCTTAATGCCTGGACATCAGTTCTGCCCAGTACGGTCTCATCATCGGTAGCCTGACCCTCAGCAGTCTGGCCCCCTTCACGGTCTGGTCCAAAGCGCATATCTCCACCTCTTGAAAAGCCTGGTGTAATAGTAATGAGGTCCATTCCCAGGTCATCCAGTTGTTCAGTCAATGATTGCTCCATGCCTTCCCCGATCGAAACAATCGCTATTACTGATCCTACTCCGATGACTATACCGATAATAGTAAGCCAGCTTCGTAACGGACTGTGAAGCACCATGTTCAGTGCATGTTTCAGGCATTTGTTAAGTTTCATAGCTTTCAATTAACTATTTTTTTTCAATTCATGAAAGATATTTTTAATCTGAAATTGAGGATCGACCAACTTTCTTCTCTTGTACTTTTTGTACAATACAACGCCAATTATCAGGATGATGAAACCAGCAATATACCATTTATATGTTCCAAGAGCGCTCTGTTGCTCAAAGTCTCTCTTTTTAGATATTCCTGCAACCATATCTGAATCGATATTCTGAGGAGTGAGAGTCACGTCTTTTTCAATTACTTTCCTTTCTCCCATCGTGTCAGTATAAGCGATCTGAACAATAAGACTATTCGATTCCTGTATAGCAGAACGCTGACCTGGGATCTGCCTGGAATCTGCTTGTACGTTCTGGATCTGAAGATCAGTCATTTGCTGTATTGATCTCAGATTGAAACTGGCAACTGTATAATCGCCCTTGTTAAGATTTCCGATTATTACTGAGTTTGAGCCGCTGATCTCCCATCCATTCTGTCGGGGTACGATCACAGAAACAGAATATGCCGGATTACTCCCAATATTTGCAATGCTGAAAGAAGTCTCAGTTCCTGAATTATCTGAGAAGGCCACTTCAAAATCAGTCCCTCCTCCCACATTAACACCTGCAATTGTTGAGATCTCCTTCTCTTCATAGGTAATGGGATCATCATAAGTCAGATACAGTTTTAATTCATAGAGACCCGGATCTGCATTGGGATCAGCTATAACCTGGTAATCCAGATCAACGCTCTCACCAATATCAATATTCTTTATGTATTTGGTATTATCACTTCCAACCGGCAGGATGACCTTATCCTCATTTATCCAGCTAAATGTCAGGTCCATTAATGGAGCCTTCCCCACATTATTTACGGTGAACGTCAGTCCGCTCTGCTTTCCCGGAACAAGATTGGTCTTATCGATCTGGATAATTTCCGCCATTTCCCTGTTCTTCACGTTTATTGTAATACTTTTTTCAATTACTGTTGAGTCACCAAATTCGTAATACCTGACCTTCAGATCATGGCTACCAGCTGATGCATCACTATCAACCTTAATGGTGTACGTGATAATTTTCATATAGTCATCGTGTTGGTATGATTTCATTGTCCCGATATTCTGCACTGTCGGCTCATCTGTTACTAAAGTAAAAGGGTATTCTGGCACAAATTCGACCATAAGGTCATTTGCTGTTTCCCCTCCAAGATTTTCAATACCCAAATATATCTCCATTACGTCTCCTGCAATTGCCGGATCAGGGTCCTGGTTCACCAGACTGATAGAAACCACTTTAGCATCTGAGATGTCCGTAAATGCACTAGACATTGGGATCATAATAAAGCATAAAATAAATAATGCAAGACTGATTTTTTTCATATCTCATCCACCTCATTTTCTTGTATTCTGATTATTTCACCATCTTTCAATTCGATGGTAGTGTTAGCATATTTTGCAAGATTCTGGTCATGAGTGACCATTATGATTGTTTTACCCTCCTCCCTCCAGAATCTATGAAGCATTTCAATGATATTTTTTCCAGTGACACTATCGAGCGCACCGGTAGGTTCATCTGCCAGGATAATTTCCGGATCTGTTACCAGGCATCGGGCAATTGAAACTCGTTGTTGTTGTCCCCCGGAAAGCTGGGAAGGTCGGTGATGAATTTTATCAGCTAATCCCAGAAAAGCCAGAATTTCCTCAGCCCTTTTAGAAGCTATCTTATCATCGATTTCCTGGAACTCTAATGGAAGCATGACGTTTTCAAATGCAGTCATGGTCGGGATCAGGTTATATTGCTGAAAGATGAATCCGATCGTCTTTCCCCGAAATGTTGCCAGGTCTGATTCGCTGAGCTGGCTGATATCCTGGTTTTTTAAGAGTATCCTGCCTTTTGAGGGGATATCCAGACACCCGATCAAATTCATCATTGTTGATTTCCCGCTCCCTGATGCACCGATAATGGCAACAAAATCACTTTTTCTAATCTCTACGGTTACTCCCTTCAAAGCGGGAACTTCGATCTCTCCCATCTGGTAGATCTTCCAGACATCTTCCAAATGGAGGAGTACACCATTCTCATTTTCTGGTAAGTTCTGATCTTTTGTCATATTCAGTCAGACTTTTCATCTGTTACATTCAGCGAATTAAGTAAATATTCTCATGGTATCGATTGATCTAAAAAAAAAAGAAGAAAAAGGATAATTAGGTTACCTTCCTCTTCCGGATTGTCCGGACATTTTATGTTCGCCAAATCTGCCGGGCAATCCAAGCTGTTCTCTAAGCTCGTTTACTGTATCGTAATCTCCGTCCAGATTTGCCTGATGAATCTCAACAAGTAATTTAAAGTCACCCTCATCCTGGATATTTGGTAACTTTGGCCAATTCTCTGCTGCTACTAAAAAGGCTTCATAGTCTCCAGCTTCAATAGCTAGTTTCTTGTCTTCTCTTAGCTCTCGCATTTCAGCCCTTACTTCATGCTTTGCTACGCGCTCGTTGAAGTTTTCCTCTGTCAATCGGTTCGACATAACTTCTTTCCAGGCTTGGTAGTTGTTTGTTTCAATTGCATTCACAATATCTTCCTTGCTTTCAGAATCAATTCCAATTAAATTTCCTCTGTAAGCTGATGCTGTTCCTAATGCTGCCAAAATTATCATCAGAGCCAGCACACTAAAGAACCTCGTTCTTTTCATTTTATTTACACCTCAAAATACTACATTATCAAAACCTGCTTATAAGAACAAAGAAGGTAAAATGTACACTTTACATCCACCTTTTTTATTAATGTTCAGATAGAATAGTAGGATATATGCCTCCGTTTCATCTAATCGATCCCACAAGGCTGGCTGTAGAACTTGTCTACACACTTATTGTTGTATTTCTTTGCTTTACGATATATTATAAAACCAGGGAAATATTTGGTCTGACAAAGCATGAAGGGATAAAATATTTTAGAATAACGTTCTTATTTTTTGGATTAGCCTATATTTCCAGATTCATATCCGTTTTATTAAAGTTAATGGTAGTAACATTTGACATTTATTTCCCGATACACATATTCGGAATTTTTCCACTGGTTTTTATCGGATACTTCAGCACAATGGCTATTCTTTCATTGACGTATAGTATACTCTTGAAAAAACTGCATATCAAGCATACTTTTTTATTATTTAATGTCATTGCCGTTCTAATATCCGGCATTGCATTTTTTTCGAGATCACCATCTATTCTGATATTAGCGCAGGCAGTACTGCTCATTTTTACATCAATAATTATTGCCCACTATATTTTCAGCAATTCGAGAAAAATCTCCAGGCTTTATATTTTATATATTTTGTTTTTCCTGTTCTGGATAGTCAATCTAATCGCATTGGGTCCAAGAAGATTGCTTCCAATTGAAATACAGACTGTATTTCAGGTTATATCGATTGCAGTGATTGGGATTATCTATTATAAAGTGGCAAAGTGGACATAATGAAGCGTAAAAGAGATCGTTTGGAGGTGATATATGACATATTGAAGATCATTAGACATTATAATAATTCCATAAAGCCTACACCCCTGCTGAGATATTCAAATCTATCATCACAGAGTTTTTCCGAATATATAAGTGAATTATTGGACAAGGGATTTATAAAAGAAATTATTGATGAAAAAGGAAGGAAGTTTTTTACATTGACAGATAAAGGATTTGAATATCTTGAAAAATACAAATTAATTATTGGTTTTATTGATGAGTTTGAACTATGATCATTTTTTAGTAAAACTTATTATTTCCGTCCCCTTCTCCTTTAAGTCACTATCTACCGCCGCATTTTGGGAACTTTGGGACACGACCCATCGTAAAACCCATACCAAAACCCTAACACGTCATTGAACATTTAATGAACGCCACCCAGTGCAAAACCAAATGGTACTCCCATGGCAATTAAATATGTAGTGTATCTAAATATAAGACAAAAGGAAGGTAGTAAACGATGAAGCTTCACGAATACCAGTCAAAAGAGATATTCAGAAGGTACGGTATCCACACACCTGAAGGGATTATGTGCAACACGCCTGAAGAGGCATCAAAGGCAGTCCGGCAGTTCGGGACAGCAGCTATTAAGGCCCAGGTGCTTGTGGGAGGCAGGGGGAAAGCAGGCGGTATCGCAATTGCCACGCCTGAAAATGCCACAGAGACTGCCTTGCGTATCATGGGTCTGACCATCAAGGGTCTGCCTGTGGGAAAGGTACTGGTAGAGCAAAGTGTGGACATCAAGCAGGAATTTTATCTGTCAATTGCACTTGATCGCACTTCCAGGCGTCCCCTGTTGATAGCCAGCGCCAGTGGTGGTGTAGATATTGAAGAGGTGGCAAGAACATCGCCTGATCTCATGCATAAGGAATTGATCGACCCGAAAACAGGTCCACAGCCCGAGCAATTAGAACTAACGGCATCAGGGCTGGGTATTTCAGATGTAACTTCATTATCAGGGATGGTCGACAGCCTATATACAATCTACGACGAACTTGACTGTACACTGGCAGAGATAAATCCCCTTGTCTTAACCAGGGACGGGGGATTGGTAGCCCTGGATGCAAAGATAAATATCGATGACAACGCCCTGTTCCGCCAGCTTGCTATCCAGCAGTTGTATGAGAAGAACCTTGAAGACCTAGACCCCCTTGAAGTACAGGTTAAGAAGCTGGGGATGAGTTATGTGGCAATGGATGGTGATATCGGATGTATAGTGAACGGGGCTGGTCTGGCACTGGCCACGCTTGACATGATCAGCATAGAAGGCGGCACTCCTGCCAATTTTATGGACGTTCGGGGTGGTGCGAATGCTTTTCATATGAGACGGGCCGTAGAGATCACTGCTTCCAACCCGCGTACTAAAGTAATGCTCATTAACATGTTCGGCGGCCTGACCCTATGCGACGAGATCGCTGAGGGCATCCATGATACCTTGCAGGGACTGGATATCCCGGTAGTCGTCAGGTTGACAGGGACGAACCAGGAAAAGGGATGGGAGATCTTAAAAGATGCAAATGTGTCTGTTGCCCAAAGTACGGCGGAAGCGGCCGGTATTGCAGTGGGGTTGGCTTCATGAGCATATTGATGGACCGGGACACCCGGCTGGTTGTACAGGGTATTACAGGACATGTGGGTACTCTTGAGACCAGGTTTATGGTGCAATATGGCACAAAAGTTGCAGCAGGTGTTACACCGGGCAAGGGCGGCCGGGTGGTGGAAGGGGTGCCAGTGTTCGATTCCATGCAGGAAGCAGTGGACAACACAGCTGCAAATGCATCAATTGTTTTCGTACCTCCGCCCCATGCAGCAGGTGCCATCCTGGAGGCTGTGGATTCAGGTGTCCCGCTGGTCGTGTGCATTACTGAAGGGATACCTGTTAAGGACATGGTCAGGGTGTTCAGGAGCATTGAAGATATCGATGTAAGGCTTGTGGGTCCAAATTGTCCCGGCATCACAACGCCAAGCGAGGCAAGGGTGGGTATCATGCCGGACTCAATCTTTTTGAAAGGTAGGGTAGGTGTGGTGTCCCGTAGCGGCACCCTAACCTATGAGGTGGTGGACGCTCTTAGCAGGCAGGGTATCGGCCAGTCTACCTGTGTGGGTATCGGCGGCGACCCGCTCATCGGTACGTCGTTCATTGATGCACTTGAGATGTTCGAGAACGACCCCGGTACATCTGCAATTGTGATGATAGGTGAGATAGGCGGCACTGCCGAGCAGGAGGCTGCCGAATATATAAAAGAGCATGTGACCAAGCCTGTGGTGGGTTATGTGGTGGGGATCAGCGCGCCGCCGGGTAAGACCATGGGTCACGCCGGTGCCATAATCAGCGGGGGCGGCGGGACTGCCAGGGAGAAGATCGAGGCGCTGGAGGGTGCGGGGGTGACGGT
>Ga0255429_1245_pt1 | contig 10081 bp, 13 predicted proteins | sample ANMaggSeSYBR02H9_FD_182636 | JGI IMG/M metagenome (GOLD analysis project Ga0255429, IMG submission 182636) | Sediment cell enrichment communities from methane seep in Santa Monica Basin, California, United Staets - ANME aggregate JGI... | ecosystem: Environmental > Aquatic > Marine > Cold seeps >... | reverse complement strand
ATCGCAAGCGGTAAAATGATATAACTTAGTGAAATAACAATAGATATTGGCATAGAAATTGAAATTCAATTTTCATGCCAATTGGTGATTTTTTAGATAAATAATTTGTATGATTTTTAAACTTTCGTAAAAAACGGTGAAACTTCAGTTGATTTAAGTGATCATTTTCAGCATCAGGACAAGAGCATAACCAGTATCAATTTTCTGCGGTATTCTGAAAAAGAGTGGGACAAGATTGCGGGTAATGAGTTTGCATATTGTAATCGACTGAGGGCGAGTGATTATTTTGCGTTGTTCAAGGAAGTGGGTTTTGATGTTTGCCGTAAAGAAGTTCGGGAAGATAAAGAGGTGCGAAGAAGTACGGAAGACGGATTTATGATTGATGAGATGTTTCGGGATTACAGCGTTGATGATCTTTGTGCCACCGGGCTCAGGGTTGCGCTGAAGGAAAACAAGAAGGCTGCTGACGTATGAAAACAGTATCAATAATTATCCCCTGCCGAAATAAAGAAAAATATATCGGGCGTTGTTTGGAGTCTTTAACATGAAAATTATCTATCTCCACCAATATTTTAATACACCTCAGATGTCCGGTGGTACGCGTTCTTATGAGATGGCACGTCGCTTTGTTGCGGCTGGCCATGAAGTGCATATGATTACATCAAGTCGGGAAAGAAACAACAATGCTTTCGAATGGGTGGAAGAAATCATTGATGGAATTAATGTTCACTGGCTTGCTGTGCCATATTCAAATAAAATGAGTTTTAAGGCGCGTGTCGTGGCCTTTTTGAAGTTTGCCATAGCCTCGGCTGAGAGAGCACGCAAAGTGGGCGGTGATGTAATATTTGCGACCAGTACTCCTTTAACTATTGCATTGCCAGCCGTGTATGCCGCCAGGCGGTTGAGAAAGCCGATGGTTTTCGAGGTAAGGGATCTGTGGCCTGAACTGCCTATTGCTGTGGGTGCGCTTAAAAATCCTTTTTTGAAAAAAGCGGCAAAATGGCTTGAACTGTTTGCGTACAAGAATGCTGACCATGTGGTAGCACTGTCTCCAGGTATGGCTGAGGGTGTTATTAAATCAGGTTATCTTTCGAGCAGGGTGCATATTATTCCCAATAGCTGTGATATTGATGTTTTTCAAGTTTCGCAGAGTGAAGGTCAGGAATTCTTGAATTTCCATCCGAAATTACAGGATGGCTCACTTGTTCTCTATGCAGGTACGCTCGGTCTCATAAACGGTGTGGAATACTTTGTTGATATCGCAAGAGCTATGCTGCAAATAGACACTGATGTCCGTTTTTTGATTGTCGGCGATGGGAAGGAACAAGGTCAAATCTGGGAAAAGGCAGTCAACGCAGGGATATTGGGAAAAAATTTTTGGATGATGCCGTCTGTTCCTAAAGCAGAAATGCCGCGTTTGCTGTCAGCAACAACAATATGCACTTCATTGTTTATAGACTTGCCTGAAATGTGGAATAATTCCGCAAACAAATTTTTCGATGCTTTGGCAGCAGGGCGACCAATTATAATTAACCATGAAGGCTGGCAGGCGGATCTGATTCGTGAAACCGGATCAGGGCTTGTTGTGCCACCTGATAATGCCGATCAGTCTGCCAGGCTGCTGCATGAATTTCTTTCTGACACAGAGAAGGTGACAAAGGCAGGACAAGCGGCTTTTCAAGTGGCCAATGCCCGATTTGACCGTGATGATTTGGCAGGAGAATTACTGAGTGTATTGCAAAAGGCATCTGCAGATTACGCAGATTTTCGCAGATTAAAGGGCTCAACCAGGCGCAAAAACGCTAAGAAATAGTTGGAGGTCGAGAAATAGGAAAGAGAATAGAGGATCGTATTTCAAGCGTCATTGATAGGCCGTAGATTTAAAATCTTTGCGGCTTGGCGCCTTTGTGTGAGGAAATAATGGAGTTTTTAATTAAAAGGTTTGCGGGAAATCACCAGACAATTACTCGACATGACCACAGAACAGCTTGACGAAGCGGTTCGAGATGGTTCCTTACAGGAGATTTGCCATGACCGGAAAAGTTAAGGCCAAAAGTTGCATTTTGGAAGCTGTGCATGAGACGTCAAGCGACCTTCATCGTCTCGGTTTCATCAATAAGCGGAAAAATGCACGAACTTGAAGCCCTTTGTCTCACAATAGAGGTGCCGGAATACGATGCGGAAAAGATCCGGGCTATCCGCGATCGCTACAAGCTTAGCCAGTCGGTACTGGCTTCGATCCTCAATACCAGTCTCTCGACTGTGCGCCAGTGGGAGATTGGAAAAAAGCACCCAAGCGGTCCGTCCAAAAAACTGCTCAACTTACTTGACCGGAAAGGACTGGAAACATTAATTTAAAACCATGAAACGTCTTTTTGATCTAACAGTATCTGTTCCTTCTGTGATTCTTCTTACGCCGATTTTTGTTCTGATCGGTTTTTTTGTGCGTATGAAAATCGGATCACCATTTATTTTCCGAAGTCAGGAAGCCTGAGAAATGAAATTCAGTTATTTTCATACCATTAAGCCAAGCATTGACTTAATGCTTGGTGTGGTTGCACTTTTATTATTATCACCTCTTTTGTTTGTTGTAACTATATTAATAAAGCTTGAATCCAAGGGACCTGTTTTTTATTCACAAAATCGATTAGGAAAGTATGGAAGGATAATACGTTTGTTGAAGTTTCGTTCAATGACTCATCGACCAGAAAGAAAACCTGGAGAACATGGGGAGATAATAGGAGACAATTCTGAGGTAACTATTGTCGGAAAGCATATTAGACGTTTTAAGATAGATGAGTTACCTCAAATAATAAATGTAATTAGTGGAGATTTATCTTTTATAGGTCCCAGGCCATGTCTTCCTGAATTAATAAAAGAATTTGATTCTTATGGGAAAAAACGTCTATCTGTCAGGCCTGGATGTTCCGGATTGGCTCAGATACATGGAAATATACATTTATCTTGGCCGGAACGTTGGAAGTATGATGCCTTCTATGTGGATCATCTTTCTTTTAAACTTGATTTGAAAATTTTCTATACAACTTTATTGATTGTTTTTCTTGGTGAAGATAGATTTGTTGTACCATTTCATAAATTTATCCAACGACAATAAGGGGAAAAACTAATGTCAATCCAAAGTATTCGTATTGTAGTGATTGGAGCAGTTAAATCAACATTAAGAATTCTTGAGGGGCTGCAGCGCAATCATGCAAATATTGTAGGTGTAATGGGCCTTGACGAAACATGCTCGGCTAATGTAAGCGGTTACATTAGCCTTGAACCTTTTTGTTTGTTGGCGGACATTCCATTTAAATCATATGAAAAAATAAATGACGATTGCAATATTAAAGTAATACGTAATTGGCAACCTGATCTGATTTTTGCAGTCGGATTCTCACAGTTAGTGAGTCAAAAAATTTTAGATATTCCAGCAAAAGCGACGATCGGATTTCATCCAACACAATTACCAATGGGGCGCGGTCGTGCACCACTCGCATGGCTTACATATACAGGCCAACCAGGATCCAGTAATTTTTTTGTTATATCTGATGGTGTTGATAATGGGCCAATTCTTGCCCAAGAACCATTTGTTGTTGAGCCAGACGATCACGCTGCAGATGTTGAAAAAAAAATACTAAAAGCTATAGATAGCACACTTGATAAATGGATACCAAAATTACTTTCTGGTGAGTGGAACCCTGTAGAACAACATGATGAGTTAGCTACATATACTGGAATACGTAGACCTATAGATGGGCTCATTGATTGGAATGAACCTTTTCTAGCAACCTACGCTCGTATTCGAGCTGCTTCACGTCCGCACCCAGGTGCATACACATTTTTTAAAGGACGTAAGTTGATAATCTGGAGGGCAATGCCTGATAAAGAGGCAAAGTATTCCGGGGTGCCAGGCAGGGTGCTCCTTGTCGATAAATTGGGACAATATCTTGTTCAGTGCGGAGATAAAGCAATATGGCTCAATGAATGCGAATATCCAGATGCGTTGAACGAAACACCAATGCTGAAAGTGGGTGATTTGCTGGGGTTCTCTCCACAGAATGAAATTGCCAAACTTTACAAGAAGATAGAGGAATTACAGCAAGAAATAAAGGAATTAAAATTAAGAGATGTTGAATATAAGGAAGGATTGACTTAATGGCTCGCATTCTCATTATTGCCCCTCATGCCGATGATGATGTTTTGGGGGTTGGTGGAACCATCGCCAAGCGTGCAAGTGAAGGGCACGACATTACCATTGCGATCATGACTGGTCACGGATGTGAACCTCATCCATTGTGGGGAAAAGAAACGTGGGATGTAGTTCGAAAAGAAGCTAAAGATGCCCATAAGATTTTAGGTGTTGCAGAGACAGTTTTTTGCGAACTTCCAGCAGTACTTCTGCCAGATCAACCGCTCTACAAAAATAATCAAGTTGTTGCTGAAGTAATCGAAAGGACTCAACCAGAAATACTGTATGTTCCCTTCCTTTTTGATATGCATAGAGATCACAGAGAATTAGTATATGCTTGTAATGTTGCATGGCGACCTGTTAGTAAAATAGGGAAAAGAATACGCGAAATTTATATGTACGAAACACTTTCTGAAACGCATTGGAATATTCAACCACAAGAACCTGGTTTTACTCCGAATGTTTGGGTAGATATAACTGATTTTCTTGATAGCAAGATTAATGCTCTTCGATGTTTTCACAGTCAAATGCAGCCATTTCCTGCTACACGTTCGATAGAAGCAGTTAAAGCATTAGCTACCTGGAGAGGAACAACTGTCGGCTTCCATGCAGCCGAAGCATTTATCCTTGTCAGGATGCTTAACTGATGTTTGTAATTTTTCGCTACCCGTGCAGGCAAGTCTTTCGCTCTCTGTTGATGCAGTATCTTGATCGTTATACTCCTGAGCAGGCGAGGCGGCATGATCTGAAACCGGGAATTACCGGCTGGGCGCAGGTAAATGGAAGAAATGCGATCAGTTGGGAGGATAAGTTTAAGCTGGATGTGTGGTATGTGGATAACTGGTCGGTGTGGCTGGATGTGAAGATTATTTTGATGACAGTTGTGAAGGTGCTGAGGAGGGATGGAATCAGCGCCAAAGGTGAAGCCACTATGGAAGAGTTTATGGGACATAATTAGCCGCAAAAAGGCGCAAGAATCGCAAAAGGGAAATGACAAAAGATAAAGATTTAATAGCCACGGACCCACACTGACACACACGGACGTTTTAGCCGAGCGACTTGCTCGGACAAAAATAGTCATCGCTTCGCGAAAAGACAGAGGTCGGAGGTCGGAAACTGCGGGATGGATGATTAGGATGGCTGGATGAATAGCAAGGGGGTGGTTAGAGGTCGATCCGCACCCCAGTGAAATACGCTCCGCTGTCACAAGTGAATTCCACATGGCAAGGATTACCCCAGCACCATCCCCTGAGCTACAGGGCAGGGATGGGCAGGCGCATATTGGCGCAGATTAAATCCACAAATCACAAAAAAAGCATCCGTTGAAATAAGAGAGATAATTTTTACTGATTGTATGTAATAATTTGCGAGATATTATTTAAAAAGGGTGTTGAAAAGTACTCATTATTTTTATCTGTTTATGCTAATATTTTAACAAGTTAGGTTGATTACTATGCTTAAATACAATTTTTAGTAGTAATCAATGATAATAGTCTGAATATATTACAAAATAACAGATTGCAATGTAGTACTTTTCAACACCCTTTTAAAAAGTAATGGAGATAAATGCTGTGAAGAAAAAAGATTTTTTAGCGTTATTGGAAGAAATTATAGAGGCAGATAAAGACACCATGACTGGTAATGAATTTATTAATGATGTAGATGGCTGGGATTCACTTGCAGTCGTCAGCTTTATTGCGATGGTTGATGAAAATTTTGGCGTGACCTTACCTGCAAAAAAGATTTCCGATGCTAACTCATTCCAAGATTTGATTGTCCTATTGGGCGATAAGATTACTGAATAGGTTTGTTCTGGTTTTGTTATGGAGAAAAATATGACTACCTCCAGTGTTTCTGGTATTAAAATATGCGGTATTGCTAGCGCTGTGCCTGAGTCGACTCGATCGTTTGCTGATGGAGTAAAAGTTTTTGGCGAGGAAAATGTTGCAAAAATAGCTGGAAGTACGGGAGTTCAAAAGAGGCATATTGCATCTTCTCTTTGTGCTTCAGATCTATGCTTTGCTGCTGCTGAGCGTTTGTTAGAAGAGGCAACCTGCAACCGGGATTCTATCGACGCTCTTGTTTTTGTTTCACAGACACCGGATTATATTCTGCCTGCTACCAGTTGCTCTTTGCATCATCGCCTTAACCTGTCAAAGGCTTGCGCTACGTTTGATCTAAATTTGGGTTGTTCCGGTTATGTTTATGGACTTTGGGTTGTATCAAATTTAATTGCCAGTGGCAGTGTAAAGAAAGCTTTGTTGCTTGCAGGTGATACTATAACCAGGCTTACATCGCCTTTGGACCGCTCAGTTGCACTTCTTTTTGGTGATGCAGGTACAGCCACATTATTAAAGAAGGATAAGAATGAGGACATCATTACTTTTGTCCTCGGTACTGATGGAGCCGGAGAAGATAATTTGATTGTGCCTGCTGGTGGCTTTCGTCAGCCATTAACGGAGTCAAATATGAAGCGCACTGGACGTGAAGGCGGTAATGTTCGCAGTGATGCAGAACTTTTTATGAATGGCGCAGAGATATTTAGTTTTACTTTGGATGTAGTGCCGTCTCTGGTTAAAAGGCTGCTTGCGGAGTCAGACTGGAACGTGGATGATGTTGATGCCTTTGTTATGCACCAGGCGAATCGTTTTATGTTGCAATATCTGTCCAAACGCATGAAGCTGCCCAAAGATAAGGTTGTATTCGCTATGGAGAACTATGGCAACACCAGTTTGGCGTCAATTCCTCTTGCAATGACAACATGTCTTGCCGACCGGTTGAAAGCCGAAAGACTTCGGCTTCTTTTGGCAGGATTTGGTGTGGGATACTCATGGGGGGGGCATCTTTGTCTTGTGGTAAAATGTGTATGCCTGAGCTTGTGATGGTTTCTGAAAATCTTGCTAATGGAGCTCGGTTAAAATGATTAATCCAATGAGTCTTGAAGACCGCAATATTCTAGTGACCGGCGCCTCATCCGGTATAGGGAAAGATACTGCTTGTTTTCTCAGTAAGCTGGGCGCTCGAGTGGTGTTGGCAGGGCGTGATATAGGGCGTTTAAATGAATGCTTTAATTTACTGGAGGGGAAGGGACATCGCATTGAGGAATTTGATCTATCTGCGGTTGATGATATTCCCAAATGGATGAAAAAAATTGCTGAAGAAATGGGTCCGTTGAATGGTTTGGTTCACAGCGCGGGAATTTATCTCATCCGTCCACTTAGGGCCACCAGTATACGAAATTTTGAAGATTTAATGCATATCAATTTAACAGCGGCCTTTTGTCTTGTTAAGGGGTTCCGGCAAAAGGGGGTGTTTGCCCAAAACAGCAGTGTGGTTTTTTTGTCATCTGTTATGGGGATGGTTGGCCAGCCAGGGCTTGCAGCTTATTGTTCAAGCAAAGGCGCCCTTATTGCTTTAGCAAAATCGCTTGCATTAGAGTTAGCTAAGGACAAGATTAGTGTCAATTGTGTGTGTTCTGGTAATGTTGAAACCGATATGGCCGAAAAACTCCGAAAAACTCTTACCTCAGAACAATTTGATGCAATTGAATCAATGCATCCGCTTGGGATAGGCAGTACTGAAGACGTTGCAAATGCGATAGCTTTTCTGCTGGCGGACACTGGACGCTGGATTACTGGTTCAAGTCTGGTGGTAGATGGTGGATATACGGCTCATTAATGAAGGAATATTATTTTTATGAACAGGTTATTGATTGTCGGTGCTGGTGGGTTTGGCCGCGAAGTTTTGTGTTGGTTATCGGATATGCCTGAAGAAGAAAGGGGTTGGGAGATTGGAGGCTTTTTGGACGCAAATCCGTTGGCACTTAAAGGATATTCCTGTTCATATCCAATATTGGGTAACCCTCTAAATTTTGATTTACAGGAAAACGACAGACTTGTTTTTGCTATAGGCGATCCAAAAACAAAACTCCGATTATGCAGGGCGTTAAAGGAGCGGGGGGGGAAGTTTTTTACATTTATTCATGTAACGGCCGTTATTGGAATGCGTTGTAAAATAGGAGAAGGATGCGTTATCTGCCCTGGCGCTATTATTACAACCGATGTGAATATGGGTGATTTTGTAACAGTCAATGTACATGCCAGCGTAGGTCATGACTCTGTGATTGGAGATTACTCAACTTTGAGTGGCCATGCGGATGTAACGGGTTTTGCCAGGCTTGATAAAGGGGTTTTTTTGGGCAGTCATGCATCGGTTATTCCTAAGGTACAGATTGGTGATTTTGCTGTTGTGGGGGCTGGGAGCATGGTAGTTCGAAGAGTAAAACCCAATACCACCGTAATGGGTGTTCCAGCGAAACAGATTGCAGGATTCTAAACATTTCTTCTTTAGCGGGCATAGAATGAAAGCGATTATAAAGGGCATTGAGTATTATCTTCCTGAGCAGGTTTTGACAAATAAACAACTTGCTTTTGAATTTCCTGCCTGGTCAGTTGAAAAGATTGAGGAAAAGACAGGGATTGTCCAGCGCCATGTTGCGAGAGACGATGAATGTGCTTCCGATTTGGGTGTTTTGGCGGCTGAAAAGCTTTTTGATAGCGGCATCTGTGCTCCGGAAGATATTGACTATTTGATGCTGTGTACTCAAAGCTCTGACTATTTTTTGCCGACGACGGCCTGTATAATCCAAGATCGTATAGGAATTCCTAAAACTTCCGGCGCCATTGATTTTAATTTGGGCTGCTCTGGGTATATCTATGGTCTTGGCCTTGCTAAAGGACTGATCGAAACAGGTCAGGCTCAAAATATTCTTTTCGTTACTGCCGAGACTTATAGTAAATTTATTCATCCCGGGGATAAAAGCGTTCGTACCCTGTTTGGAGATGCTGCTGCGGCAACGTTGGTCAAGGGGGTTGAGAGTGATCGTAACTTTATCGGTCCCTTTGTCTATGGTACAGATGGGAGTGGGGCAAATAATCTTATCGTACCTAATGGTGGATTACGCCATCCTATTACAACTGAATCTTACACTGAAATGATAGATCAAAACGGCAATATTCGTACTTCGGCAAATCTTTATATGAATGGCTCAGAGATATTTACCTTCACACTTAACTCTGTTCCTAACACACTGAACACACTATTAACAAAGGCCAGTATGGAAATTGATGATGTTGACCTGTTTGTATTCCATCAGGCTAACAAATTTATGCTTGATCGTTTAAGAAAAAAACTCAGAATTCCTGAAGAAAAATTTCATCTTTCTTATCGTGAGGTAGGCAATACTGTTTCTTCCACAATACCTATTGGACTATCTTGTGCTATGAATGAGGGTCGTCTAAAAAAGGGTTATAAAATTGTGCTAATCGGTTTTGGCGTTGGTTATTCCTGGGGCGCAACAATAATTGAGTGGCAGGGTTGACGTTTTTAGAAAAAAGTGTAGAAGGCAGATACCAGACTGCTTAAGATTCGAAATTCCCTGAATTCATGTTGGATTAGGTGTTTTTCGGATTCTTACGCTAAGACACAAAATAATATGATGAATTCAAAGAAAATCCTTCTTTTTCCCACGCAAAGAGCATTAAAAACAATTTTGAGTTTTGAATGAAAATGAAAAAACCAAATATCACTCACCTTGGCGGTGAACATACTGTGACGGGTTCCTGTCATCTGTTGCAGGCAAACGGGCTTAATATTATGGTGGATTGTGGGCTTGCGCAGGGGAATGACTCCGTCCTTCGCATGGAATCGTGGCCTGTGGCACCGGTTGATATAGATTATCTATTTCTTACCCATGCGCATATCGATCATATCGGCAGGGTGCCTGAGCTGATTGAAAAGGGGTTTTCAGGTGAGATTATCTGTTCTCATGCTACCAAAGCTTTACTTGAGCCCATGCTTCAGGATGCCTTGGGGTTTACAGATTGGCCT
>Ga0255429_1242_pt1 | contig 10285 bp, 10 predicted proteins | sample ANMaggSeSYBR02H9_FD_182636 | JGI IMG/M metagenome (GOLD analysis project Ga0255429, IMG submission 182636) | Sediment cell enrichment communities from methane seep in Santa Monica Basin, California, United Staets - ANME aggregate JGI... | ecosystem: Environmental > Aquatic > Marine > Cold seeps >... | reverse complement strand
CACATCTGCAGGGGGTGGCTATGGCACAATGTATTTCTTATCACCAGTTATGGAGGGAAATTATGCGCTATTTGAAGAGATTTGGGAGAAAATTGGGAATAAATTCAAGTGAATAGGTGATAATATGCAACCATCCATGTACGATCCAGTACTTATAATGAACATCAAGACGATCATAACCACGGCAAATGTGGTGCTGCTGGTTTTATTGCTTGCTATTTATGTTAGAAGTTACGCACAGGTCAAATCGAAGTTCACACTGGGTTTGATGATATTTGCGTTTCTCCTGCTCTTACAAGTAGTCACATCGACACCACACATGCATGCTGCTACACGTGGGTACCGGATGTGCGTCATCGGACCGCTTGACGTGATACCGGATATACTTGAATTTATAGCGCTCATGGTGCTCATATACCTCAGTTCGGAGTGAATTTGGGTATAATTTGGGTATTATTCAGGTGGGATTTGGATATAATTCTGGAATAATGATATTTATTAAACTCACCAATTGAGTATTGCCCTAATGGGTTAAACTTAAAACTAGGTGAAAAAAATGAGAACAGGAACAATAACTGGAATACTGATCATTGCACTGGTCGCACTTTCCGCAGGAGTTGCTGCTGCCCAGTACGGTGACAGCGCACGATACATGGATGGCACCGGCGATTGTGTCCGCGATAACAATTGCGGACTTGGATGCGGTGGCAGCGGCACAAACTTTGTTGACGTGGATGACGATGGCGTCTGCGACAACTTTGGCACCAACGGCAATGACGATGACAACGACGGCATTCCGAATGGAATGGACGAAGATTATGAGAGGCCGCAAGATGGAAGCGGCAATGGCGGAAAGTGTAATGGGTGTAACTGGTAAGTCTGTGCTGTGAGCGTGGAATGACCACGCTCTCTTTTTTTCAAATAACTAAAAATATTTTTAACACTGAATCGCCATGTATAATGGTAGCGGAATATGAAACGAAATACGATCTATTTACCAGTCTTCTGCTTCGCTTTATCCATGATACTGATCTGCGTACCAGTTATGGCAGAAGGTGGAGGAGGGGGTGACGGCAGTGGAATGGGTGGTGGTGGCAGAACTACAGACCTATCATCCATCTCGTCGGGGCTATTATCGCCACAATTCATTCTCGGAGGACTTGTTGCATTAGCAGGACTCATCCTCCTGAGAACAACTAAGATCAATTGGAACATCCGGACACTCCTGATGTGCGCCGTCTTTGTGCTCTTCGGGGTGCTGGTGATCATGCACCAGCCAAGCCCGCTGCGGGCAGTGGTTGATCCGGTAACGGCTCTCGTGACTGGCAGTGCAATCACTCTTAAGAAAACAACGGCGCTATTCTTCATCGGCGGCTTGTCAGTCATCGGAGCGAAACTGTTCTGCGGGTGGGTCTGCCCATTCGGGGCATTGCAAGAGATCGTAAACAGGATTCCTGCTCCATCCGGGAAGAAGATCAAGCTGCCGTTCAATATCTCAAATGGCATCCGGATTTCGATATTTGTTATTAGTTTAATCATGGTTCTCGCCACAGGAACTGATCTTTACACATACCATAACATCCTGAACCCTTTCGAGCTATTTGACTGGCATTTTGAGCTGGTGCTGGCAGTTCTGGTCGGGGCGGTGCTGGTCGCATCAGTATTTGTGTATCGCCCTTTCTGCTATCTCGTGTGCCCGGTTGGGCTCTTGACGTGGCTGCTTGAGCATATGAGTATATTTCGTGTGCGCCTTGACCGGAGCAAATGCAATGACTGCAATAAATGTATCCAGATGTCGCCATGCCCGTCTGTCAAAGCGATCGTGGACGGTGATAAGTTGCGACCCGATTGCTTCGCATGTGGTGTGTGCATCGACGCGTGCCCGACCGATGCGCTGGCGTTTGGGATTGGTAAGATGAGGGCTAACAGGAGCAGAGCCGGGAAAGTGGTGATTGAGGGGCGATGAGAAAATTCAGATCATACCGGCGGATATGAGCACACACAGTATCACCAGAATTTGCCCTGTTATCAACCTTATTACCGTATCCATTTCAAATTTAAGGGCAATTAGCACTTCTTTAAAGTTGAATCTGTGTCCAAAATATTAGACCGGATTAATAGGATCGACAGGATACACTGCAACATCAATATCCTGTGGATCCTGTAGATCATGTCAAAATATCATGCTTTATGAAGTGGATACGTGAAATGATATTGTGCCTGTTTGAATAAATCTAAACGGATGCGAATTTATTACACTCAAGACAACTATATTGAAGAGTAATTCATCATAAGATTAACAAGAATAGAGGCGATATAATGGGTACGCTTATATTGGAAATACCAGATGACATTGCAGATGCAATTCGCTTACCCCCCAAGGAAGTGAATCGGGAATTACATAAAGAACTGGCTTTAGCGTTGTATCAGCGTGGTGTGCTTTCATCTGGTAAAGCATGTTCACTTGCTGGTATGACTCGCTGGGAGTTCGAGGATTTTCTGGGATTGCACAGGGTCCGGCGGCACTACACAGATGAAAATTTAGAGGAAGATATAAATTATGCCCGAAGCCATGTATGAAGGTAAGATAGTATCACTTCGGGAGGAGTTGGATAAACTTCGCAACGAGGCAGGATTCTGGATAGATGATGAATTATACCGCCGGGCTTTAACAGTGGCAGAGGAATAATTCTATATGAAGACTTTTTGATTCTTCGCTCTTTAATATGGGTAGAGTAAACTCTCCCTGTCACCCGTACACAGTTACATCCGGTACAGTCTCTTTGATCCGCGCCAGTGCATCGGCCGGCACATCGATCAGTACACGCTCTTCCTTGAGTTTGGATCTAAGTATTTTCAAAACCTGCTCACCGGGTGTTACATAGACAATCGTTTTCTCATCGTCGAGATGCATTTCTCCAACTATCAATATGTCGTGTGGGGTTTTGGAGATTATCTTCACATTCCATGTTTTAGTACTGTTGTCGTAATACACATCGCCGGCAGATACCTGATTTCCCATATTTTCTATAAGGTACTCCTGAGCAGTTTCATACATTTCCTTGGACTTCATTGTTTCACCTTTTGGAGTTTGATCACCCAGCATTTTAAAGCTGACCATGGCCAGATATCACATATGATAAAGATTATAAGTCAAGATATATATATAATTTTACAAAGTAAACTGCCAACGACTGTGCCCTTACAACATTCCTGCTCCTAAGCATGCCAACCAGAAGCCCGACGCTTTTCACCAGATGGAGCGTGAGAGGTCGCAACCAACACAATATTGTAGAGATTCCTTTTCACACTTCAGTACCCTTTGACGCATCTATCAAAAGTTTCGTGTAGAAATGCTGCGGGTTCGAAATAACCCTGTGTGACGGACCGTTCTCTACGATCATGCCATTATGTAAAACTGCGATCCGGTCACTAACCTTGCGTGCAACCCCGATGTCATGCATAACAAATAACATGGAAATACCACGCTCATTCTGGAGGTCAAGCAAAAGTTTCAATATCTTTGCCTGGACACTCGGATCAAGGAAAGACGTGGACTCATCTGCAATAAGCAGGTCAGGCTTAAGTATAAGTGCCCGTGCAATAGCCACACGCTGCAATTCACCGCCACTCAGTTCATGCGGATATTTTTGCATAAAATAATCTTCATCAGGCAACTGCACTTCATTCAAAGCATCCTTGATCCGCTTTACCGAATTATCATCAAATAACCCATGTATCCGCAGAGGTTCGGCTATCGCTTCAAAAACAGTAAACCTGTGGCTGATCGAGTCCTTAGGGGACTGGTAAATAATACCAACAGTCCTGAAAAACTCTTTTTTGTCAATCGTCCCCACCTCCTGTCCACGAAAGACGATATTTCCACCATCCGGCTTGATCGTACCTGCAGTAAGATATGCAAGTGTGGTCTTTCCTGACCCGGTCTCTCCCACAAGTGCCAGAATCTCGCCTTCATCAAGTGTGATGGAAATATGCTTGAGAACCTCTATATCTCCATAAGATTTTGAAATGTTTTTCACACATAACATAGTTGCTATGCCGCCACGATGACAGACAACGTAACTTCCATCCCCATCCCCATTACTTCCATCTATTGACATTGCCTGCGGCTGCTTTTGAGAACATACATTAATGGACTGTGTACACCTTTGTTGGAAAATGCATCCACGTGTTGCACCAGATATCTTTGATGGCGGAGCCCCCCTCACACCCGCAAGGTCTTTAGCACGCTCCATCATAGGAAATGAGCGCACAAGCGCACGTGTGTACGGGTGGCACGGTGCATCCAGCAGTTTTTGGGATGGCAGTAATTCAAGGATCATACCTGAATATAGCACAGCGATACGATCAGAGCAAAGGTGTGCAAAAGATAGGTCATGGGTAATCAGGAGCACTGCTTTCCCTGCATTCACCTGTTGTTTTATTACCTTTGCAAGATAGGATTTAGTAATCGCATCCACAGATGCAACCGGTTCATCCAGCACAAGAATATCAGGATCAGTGATCAATGCCATGGCCATCAGAACCCGTTGCCTCTCTCCTGCACTTATCTGATGTGGGAATAATATATCCCGACCCGGTTTGATCTTCAGGTGGTCGAGCATTTTTCCGGACTTTTCCAGCGCAACACTACGGGATTCCCCGTTCTTGATAAGTGGTTCAGCAACCTGGTCAATGATCCTGTGAACCGGATTCAATACATCCCCATAATTCTGGAACACGATCGATATCTTGTTCCACCTTAACTGTTCCATCTTTTTATCGGTCATATCTGAAATATCGACATCATCAAGGAATATCCGTCCTGACATTAAAGTGTTGGAAGCCAGCAGTTTCATGGATGCAAGCGCAAGCGTGGATTTTCCCGAACCTGACTCACCTATGACAGCAACACACTCCCCTTTATTGATCTCAAGGGAGATGTTATCCAGCGCAGTAATGGTGTTAGTGTTGGAATTGATAGCAGTGTTGGAGTTGATGTTGGAGTTGATGCCAGTGCTGGAGTTGATGTTGGAATTGATGTCAGTGCTGGAGTTGATGTTGGGGTTGATTGCAGTGTGGGAGTTGATGTTGGAATTGATGTCAGTGTTGGAGTTGATGTTGGGGTTGATGTCAGTGTTGGAGTTGATGTTGGGGTTGATGTCAGTGGTGGAGTTGATGTTGGGATTGATGGCAGTGGTGGAGTTGATGTTGGTATCACCACCATCTTTCGATGTGCCGGACATTGTGTATTTTACAGTTAGGTCCTTAAATTTGAGTGTCATGATTACTCCTGAGTCTTGGGTCAAAGATCTCCTCTATTGCATATGATATAAAAGCAAGTGATATGATGATAAGTGAGAGTGAGAGAACCGGTGGCATTAGCCAGTTGAACCAGACATCCAGATACAGGAAATGAGTTGCATAACTTATCATGATCCCAAGACTTTTTACGGTCGGGTCGAATATTCCAAGAAACGAAAGTCCGGCTTCCATGAATACTGCGATCCTTGTCTTTGTAACAAACCCCATCGCACAAAGCGGAAAAAGTTCTGGTATGATGTGTTTGTGCATGATATAGAATGTCGATGCACCCATATTCTTTGCTGCTTTTATGTGGAGTTTTGTCTTAAGTGAGAACGTTTGGGCACGAATCCCTCTTGCAGTGGTCGGCCATATGATAAGTGATAATGTAATGATCAAAATGAAAACAGAGGGCTTGAAGTATGCTGCTATAAGGATCAAAACCAGGATCGAAGGTATTGCAAGCAGTGCATCTGCAATCCTCATGACAATAACATCGTATGTCCCGCCGACCAGTGCAGCAGAAACCCCAACCAAAGTACCGATCGTGCACGCTATGGCTGCAACAGAGACTCCAAAAAGTATTGATGTCCTGAGTGACCAGAGTAATTCACTTAATATGTCATAGCCTATATCGTTGGTTCCCAGTAGATGGTCCATTGATGGCTGCTGTAAATACATGAAAGAATAATCCCATGGATCATGGGGGGCAAGGATCGGGGCAAAGACGGCTGCTGCGGATAGGAACAACAGTATTGCAAGCCCTATGATCCCTATCTTGTTTCTTTTAAATTCCTTGAAAAACCTAAAATGCATATTCAATCCTCGGATCGATCTTTTTGTAAAATATGTCAACAAGAATATTGGTCAGAAGTACAATAAGTACCGAGACAGTAAGAATCCCCTGGATAAGTGGCAGGTCTTGATTCGATATTGCTTTATATGTCAAAAGCCCGAGTCCGGGATATGCAAAGATCGTTTCGATAAAAAGCACCCCTGTTATCACAAATGCAATTCTGACACCAATACGTGTGAAAAACGGAAGGATCGCATTCCTTGCTGCATGATAATACCTTATTTTGCGCTCTTTGAGACCTTTTGCACGAGCCGTGAGTATAAATGGCTCACGTATCGTGAGTACCATGCTGTTCCTGATCAAGAGGTAATCACCAGGGATCTGTGACAGTGTAAGTGTTGCAAGCGGCAGTATCAGATGCATCAGGACATCACTAATGTATGCAATACCCTGTACATTCGAGTAAGGTGTTATCGCACCTGCGGTTGGGAACCATTCAAAGTACAAACCAAATACCGTAAGAAACAGGATACCAATTACAAGGGACGGGATCCCATCGATCAACAGCATTGAAGTAAGTAGCCACCTATCGATTTTCCTGCCTCGCCTCCATGCACTCTCCACACCGAGTATGATCCCGACAACGGCTGACAGGATGAATGACGTGCATATAAGCAGCATTGTCCAGGGCAGTGCATCCATTATAAGATCGGTCGTGGATGCATGATACATATAGGAATATCCAAGATCTCCATGTGCGAGCTGTATGAGATAGGTAATAAATTGTTCATGAAGTGGTTTGTCAAGCCCATGAAGTTTGATAAGTTCATTGTACAGTTCCTCAGTGACCAGTATCTCCGAACCACTGTACATCGCGAGTATCGCATCACCAGGGAGGAGGCGCGGAAGTAAAAAATTGAGAAAAACAAGGAAAAGGATGGTAAACAGGTAGACTGTTACCATCTTCACTTTCCTGTTCCACTTCATATGTTACGGCTTCCTTTTAGACCTTTTTATGTAGAATGCAGCAAGGATCGCAAACACCCCTAAAAATGGCATCATAGGTGTATCTTGTGCATTATCTGTGGCCTGCATAGGTGTTTGTTCGATTCCCCCGTCCCCTTGTGCGTTCGACCTCATCATGGCTATCTTGTTCTGCGGGATCGGGATACCTTTGGCAATTCCACCTGTCGTATAGAACCACTCCACTCCGGCATCAGGGTTATAGGCATAATACCATGTCGGGTAATAGAGTGATATTGCCGGAAGTTCCCTTGCATAGACATTTTGGGCTTCAAAGACAGCTTCCTGTCTTTTTACCGGGTCCATCTCATGCATCAGGTCATCAAGCAGGCTGTTCAGTTCCTCGCATTTATCATATCTTGCAGTAAAAGGACTGGGTTTGGAATTTGGAGCCTGAATAACTCCATCATAAAGCGATTTTGGATCGCCGCCAATAAGACCGTGTCCTGATATCGCAAGATCGAAATCCCAGTTTATAACTTTTTGATCGACGATCTTTGTTTCAAGTGACGTCAGGTCTACCTCTATCCCTACCTTTTCAAGCTGGTTCTTCAATATTTCGCCATCTCTATCAGGCATAGACTGTCCCCCTATACCAATCATCGAAACCAGTACCACAAATTTCAGAGGCTCACCGTCTTTGGTGAATACACCATCATTCAATTCATAACCAAGTGACTCGATCATTTCCTTTGCTTTATCCGGGTCATATGGATACTCAGGGACATTGGGGCTTGCCCATTTGCTTTCTGATGAGATCAAACCGTAACTTGCAGGTTTTCCATATCCCCTAAGTGATTTATCCACGAATTCGTCCTGGTCGATAGCATAAGCCAGTGCTTGCCTGAACACAACACTGTCGAGAGGCTCATTGTTATGGTTGATCATCAATTTCTTGTTCCAGTAATGCGGACCTGCTATGACGACAAAACCTTCCTCAGTAAGAGTTTCAGTCATCTCTGGTTTTATTGAAGCCAAATCTACCTCACCGAGCTGTAGTGCCATCTGGGTATCACCTGTTTTTGCATAGATCAACGTATCGACATTCGGTTTACCAAGATAATATTCATCATATGCTTCATAATGGTAGGTCCCATGTTCCTTGCTAAAATCAACATATTTGAAGGGACCGGATCCAATGAATGCATCGGATTCCACATAATCGATCGGATTTTCGACATCCTTCCATATATGTTCTGGCAGGATCGGCATTGTGCCACCAATATCTTCAATGAAAGGCGCATACGGACTGCTCATATAGATATTTACAGTATGCTCATCAACTGCCTCAGCCCGATCAACGCTGTCAAGCACGACCCAGCCATAAGGATGTTCCTTCATGTAATCAATGGTAAAGGCCACATCATTTGCTGTTACAGATTCCCCATCATGCCATTTAGCATTTTTAACAAGATTGAAGATGTACGCTTCCTCTTCCGGAATATATTCCCAATCTTCTGCCAGCAAAGGAATCAAATCAGAGGTTTCATCTTTCCACACAAGAGTATCAAAAATGAAATGCATTCTTAAATACCCGGGTCCTCTCCCATAAGCTAGATATGGGGACGGATGTCCCCAATCACCGGTTTTATCTGCTATCCGTATCTCATTTTCTGCAGCAGCACTTATTACAGGTGTCAATATAAACGAAAATATGATAAAGGATATTATCAGTGTATTTTCAATCTTAATCATTTTATATCCATCCGGTTCAAATCTATTCAGGAATTGTTTCCTGTCAACTCCTCAAAATTGCGATCATCTTTTCATCCTCATATGTTACGCTTACTTCCAGACCTTTTTATGTAGAATGCGGCAAGGATCGCAAACACCCCTAAAAATGGCATCATAGGTGTATCCTGTGCATTATCTGTGGTCTGCATAGCTGTTTGTTCAATTCCTCCCTCCCCATGTGCGCTCGACCTTATCATGGCGATCTTGTTCTGCGGGATCGGAATACCTTTGGAGACCCCTCCTATCGTGTAGAACCACTCCACTCCGGCATCAGGATTATAGGCATAATACCATGTAGGGTAATACAGTGATATTGCAGGAAGTTCTCTTGCATAGACATTCTGGGCTTCAAAGACAGCTTCCTGTCTTTTTGCCGGGTCCATCTCATGCATCAGGTCATCAAGCAGATTGTTTAACTCCTCACTTTTATTATATCTTGCAGTATTCGGACTAGTTTTGGTTCCCGGGACCTGTATTACCTTTTCATAGAGGATCTTCGGATCGCCGCCAATGCCACCGTGTCCGGAGATTGCAAGGTCGAAATCCCAATTTATAACCTTTTGATCGACGATCTTCGTTTCAAGAGATATCAGTTCTATCTGTATACCCACCTTTTCGAGCTGGTTCTTTAATATTTCACCATCCCTGTCAGGCATAGACTGCCCACCTGTGCCGATCATCGAAACAAGTACTTCAAGTTTTAGGGCTTTTCCATTTTTGGTAAAAATACCGTCTTCCAATTCATAGCCGAGCGATGCGATCATTTCCTTTGCTTTATCAGGATCATATGGGTAATCCAAAACATCCGGATTTGCCCACTGGCTATCTGATGAGATCAGGCCGTGACTGGCAGGTTTTCCATATCCCCTAAGTGATTTATTCACGAATTCGTCCTGGTCGATAGCATAAGCCAGTGCCTGCCTGAACACAACACTATCCAGAGGCTCCTTATTATGGTTGATCATCAAATTCTTGTTCCAGTAATGCGGACCTGCTATGACGACAAAACCTTCCTCTGTAAGAGTTTCAGCCATATCTGGTTTTATTGAAGCTAAGTCTGCCTCACCTAGTTGCAGTGCCATCTGGGTATCGGCCGTTTTCACATAGATCAACTGATCAACATTCGGTTTACCAAGATAATATTCATCAAATGCTTCATACTTGTATGTTCCATGCTCCTTGCTAAAATCAACATATTTGAAAGGACCGGAGCCTATGAACGCATCGGTGTCTACATAATCCATCGGATTCTCGACATACTTCCATATATGTTCCGGCAGGATCGGCATCGTGCCACCGATATCCTCCATGAAAGGCGCATACGAATCGCTCATATAGATCTTTACAGTGTGCTCATCAACTGCCTCAGCCCGGTCAACGCTGTCAAGCATGACCCAGCCATAAGGATGCTCCTTCATATAATCAATG
>Ga0255429_1239_pt1 | contig 10335 bp, 9 predicted proteins | sample ANMaggSeSYBR02H9_FD_182636 | JGI IMG/M metagenome (GOLD analysis project Ga0255429, IMG submission 182636) | Sediment cell enrichment communities from methane seep in Santa Monica Basin, California, United Staets - ANME aggregate JGI... | ecosystem: Environmental > Aquatic > Marine > Cold seeps >... | reverse complement strand
GCATCCACGAGTGTCTGTTGAGTAGTTTTCAGTTTTAAATTATAAAATGCACAGTGTAAGTTATCCCTGCAAATGTGCGTCAACAGCTTTACTCAATCAGATTGTCTGGGCTTTCTTCAAGTTTGTTTTTGGAAATCATTTCCAGGATTTGAGTTGCCACAGGCGGACATCCCGGTACAAAAATACCCTGCTTTTTATATTGAGCAGTGCAGTTACCGATGCAGAGCGTACCGCAAGGGATAGATAGATGTCCCTTCCCGATTGCAATAGTGACATTCTCCTGTCCGGTGAAGGAGTCGAAGACCTGACTCCTATACCGTTTCAATAACATCAAAACTGTGGACTGGCAGGCACTGCATGACATTTCATCAAGAATGGTGATACCCGGGAACTGTATAGATAAGTTGTCGGGAGGGGGCTCAAAAGGAGAGATAAAATCATGCCACCTAGCAGGATTCACCTGAATTCTTGAGATATCGATCACGCCATATCCTCGTTCAGCGCAAATACGCAGGTGTGGCACATCTTCTGCATTCAGCCCCATGAGCGAGCAGGCAACGGCGTCCACTGCCAAAGGATCAATCCCTGCCAAAACAAGATCAAGTTTCTTAGCCTGTCCGGCGCTTGGACCCAGCCCTTCCATTCCAGTAGCGCCATCAATAATTGATAGATGCGGACGAAGAACCGATGCAGTATCAGCAATGGCGATATTAAGCGGTTTGTCGTTCAAATCCTTAATTGGAGGTAGCATGTGAAGATCAACCTTTGTGCGGCGCCATAGACATCCTTTCATATTTTTCACCGCCAGCGTGACAACTGTGTGCATGTGGGTCTTCATGACCGGTATTGAAACGACAACGTCGTACTCTAGCACTTCAGGACACACCTTAAGCGACTGTAATGCAACGCCATCTTCGATAATCACATGAATGGGCTGCCGGGCATCCATATCAATCAAAGGACAGTTGCGCTCACGGGCCACTGACGCAATACCAGTTGCTTCGAATGCCTCCATTGTTTTGACTCCTGTTATAGGACTCTCGCCAACCGCAACGCTTGCTTCTGCCTCGAGAAATGCATCAATTGCTGCAGCCACAACCTGGGGGTTGGTGGTAATCCCCGAATCGGCAGTAGCAATTCGCCCTGCATTTGGCTTTAAAAGAACACGCTTGCCTTTGACTACAGCAAGGTTGATTTGTGAGAGAACTTGTCTCGTGTTATCATATGCACCTTCTCCCGTAGCGACATGGACATAAGGATGAGACATGTCATCGATAAAAGGAGTTGGTTGCAGTGATCTTATATTCATCTCATCAACACTCTTCGATCGTTTCCAGCGTCTGCCACATTTGGTATTTCAAATGCAGAAAGTATATTGCTCAGCATTCCGGGCATGTCAGCACTTCCTGCGATAAGATGTGTTGCCTTATATTTATGTGCTGGGTCATACATAGTAGGATAGAGTGTTATGGTAATAAATATAATTTATATGACAAGAAAACTCTCACACTGATTCTGTGTGATGAATTGGGCATACACATTTTCTGCATGATCCACATCGCCATACTCTCTGGCGGCACGGATCGCGTTTGCTGTCTTATCAAATCCTCCATATCATGGTATCCGACGAAGCACACACAGGTAATACTGTGCTGCCAAGTAAAGGTACACCGTTCATCTTCTTCCCGGCCCCTGTCTGTTAAGGCTGATGATGGGGATTATATCAGCGGATTATAAGCCACAGCCAGCCCCATATACCTGATAAACTCCGGCAAATGGCCCGGATTTTGGTCTGGATAGGTGATTCCCGACGTGTGAAACGCTCAGCAGGGGATAACGAAGCCTTTTTGATGTGGAGTGCCTTAAAGAAGTAAATGTTCCAAATCATTCAGGTCATACAATATCACATTATCTTCTGTGATTTTCTTCTTGAATCCCTTTGCAAAAATAATGTAGTACTCCTCTTCTCTTTGAAGCGGGACCAGGCTTGCCTTTTCCTTTAAATGCTTGAGGACTTCACGTGCATTGACCTTATCGCTCCATTTACATTCACAGAATATGGCCTGTTTGCTTGTTTCATTGAATGCCACTATATCGATCTCTTGCTCTTTATGCCACCACTTTCCAATCCTTGTGAATCGAAACGGAAGGAGCCCTTTCTCGTTCAGTATATCAAGGATTTCCATGGCAATGTTCTCAAAATGCCGTCCCACGTACCTGTTAAACTGGGGCTTTATGCCTTCAATAACCACACTTCCTTTTCCTTTTTCTATATCCTCCATCTCGGGATATACGAACCTGAACCAGAAATCAAATAAATTGTCGGCAAGGAAATACATACCTTTCCTGCTTTTGAGGCTCTCGGTAACAGGCAAGGTGCGGTAAACAAGCTGGAGGTCCTTCAACACAGACAAGTACTTGTTAACTATGCTTATGCTAAGACCTGTATCGTTGGCTATCAGCCCGATCCTGTGATTGCCTTTTGCCAGGGAAAGCAAGATTGAGAAATAGTACCTGGGCTCTGTGAGTTCCTGCCTGAGTACGAACTCAACATCCCTATACAGGAATGAATCTTCCCTGAGAATATTGTCCTCAATATTTGTGAACACATCTTTTCCTGGGTCAACTTCCATAATATAGGCAGGGGTCCCGCCATACACTGAATAGAATTCCACTGCTTTTTTGATGTCCTTTATGTAACCAAGTATGTGAACAAAAGGAATCTGCTTAATGAGTAACTGCCCGGTCCTTCTTCCGTAAAGCGGGCTGCTGTAGCCCATCACCATTGATTCCATCATTGAGATGCTTGAGCCGCACAGTATCAGGAAGAGGTTTGAATCCTTGAACTTGTTGTCCCAGTAATCCTGCAGGATGGATGGGAGGCTTGGGTCTTCTTTGACCAGGTAGGGGAACTCATCTATGGCTATTACCAGTCTCTCGTCTGACCTGCCTGAGAGGTATTCAAAAAAACCGTCCCACCCTGTGAATTCGGTCTTTTTCAGCAGGTCGTCGTTAAAGAATTCGCCGAGTTTGTGTGCAAATATCCGGAGCTGGAGGGTTTTTGACTCTTCCCTGGCCAAGAGACGGATGCCTCGATTGTTTATGAACTGGTCTATGAGTTCGCTTTTTCCAATCCTGCGCCTGCCGTATATTACTACGAATTCGGCTTTGGGACTGTCGAACCTTTGGTTGAGGAGCGAGAGTTCTCTTTGTCTGTTGATGAATACACTCATAAGTATAATACTTGAAAGTGTATTATTTATAATTTGCGCTTAGGTGGGTGGTTGTGTAAATGGTCACCATATCCTGAACTTAAGTCCAGTATCTGCATATAGCAAATCAACCTTGCGATTTTCCATCTCCCCCGTCAATGCATATCTCAACCTCATAACAGCTATTTTCATCAAATAAGCAGCAAAAACAATGAGACCGGAATTGTTACATAATTGCCGGTAACATCAAATTTGTTTTTTGAAAGCAATACCCCTTTTTTAAAAGTGTATAATCCTTTATAATCGCTTTTTTGTATTTGATTTTGATATTTCAATTCAACTGGGAACAGCTCATTATTTCCAGATCTTAAAACAAAATCCACTTCAATCTTCCCGCCTTTCTTCCGCCAGTAAAATACATGTTCATGAAGCGTAAAAACATCACTGGGATAGATATTATACATCAATCGAACCAGATGGTTCCCGACAACAGATTCTACTAATTTACCCTTTATTTCCGGATTACTAAGATATGACAAGCTTGAATTGAAATAATCTGTCAATCCCATCACCCATGCCCGTAAAGAATGAAAAATAAAAGGGTCCTGGAAGTATATTTTTTTCTCCTTTTTAAAGACGGCACTCTTTTTAGAAATATCAATCGAATACAAGGTATTTAATACAAATGAATCTTCCAGATCACCAACGTATTTCGATACTGTATTATGCGACCCAATATCCGTATCTTTAACTATACTTTGCCAGCTAATATTTGTTGTTAATTTATTGGAAATACTTCGCAGTACTTGCTTAATGGATATCTCTTGAATTTGCCATCTCGCCAAGTCACCGATCAATGAACGTATATATATCTCATAAGTACTGCTATCAATGCTGTTTTTTGAAAAGAATTCATTTACTGGCCTTGGGATTCCACCTGTGAACAGATACTGTTCAAACAATCGATCCAATTCATCCTGATATACTTGTAATTGATTGAGTACAGGATCTATTTTCCTGTCAAACAACCCAAAAACAATATCCTGTGTTTTTTCAACCTGGTGAAGATCATTATCCCTTAACAGTTTTTTCATTGCCGGATCAACAGTTTCCACGAATTCGGCAAATTTCATCGGCAATAATATTTTATCTAATGTTCCAGTGCCTTCCCCACGTCTTCCGGGCAGGCGTTCAATACTATGTTTGATGTCGATTGAATGCGACCCGGTTAATAGAACAGAGGTGTTTTTTAATAGCCCTGTATCAACTAAGTATTTAAATCCTTTTTCCCAGTTCTTTACAGATGATATCTCATCCAGGAATATATATTTTCTGTCTAAATTGAACGACAGGGACCAATCCAAATACATATTCATAACTTCAAAAAGTTCTTTTTCGTTGTCTATGAGATCACAAGTACTATAAAAAATGCTCTTTGAATCCTTAACTTCAGGTAGCAGGTCTTTTATCAGGAGTTTGACTAACGTTGTTTTTCCAACCTGGCGAGGTCCTCGTAATGTATAGATTCGATCGTTGTCAAATGTAATGTCATGTTTTATCCTGGGTTGCCACTGGATATGTGCTGCTTCAAAATCTTTTATTTTATCATCGTTGGATATCTCAGATGGATCTTTCCACCACGGATTCTGGCGGGAGATGTTTATAAAATCCATATTTATTTATGATGTGACTGGTTGTTTATATAGATTTGTTCATATGATTGACCAGTTGTTTATATGCTAGTGGTCAATTGGATGACCAACTGAACTGGTGCTATAGATCTTGCACATCAGTGCATGCTCGGAGCGAGTCTTTTCTGAGCGTTAATAAGATAAGTCTTCGATTTCAAACACATCTGAACTTCTTATAGGTAGGATATTTAAAAATTTACATACATCTGGAATTCTCGGGTTGCCTTTAACCCCTGTGTGCTTTTCACTTGAGACAACATATGCATTTTTCGTTCGTCCCAGTGCCAGAATCCAGGGGTCTGCATCAAACTTGACTTTCAAAGAAAAGCAAGTTTGAGGTTGTTTATTGCAATAATCTTTTTGTCTACTGTTATGTATTCTAACTCTTTGCATTGATGGTAGATAGAGATTTTTCAGATAGCTTAACAATAAATGTGGTTGTCAATCCACAAATCTTATGTTGTGGCAAATAAATGCTGTTGGAAACCAATAAATGTAGCTCTTATTTCATTAACGCCACCAAGCAACTCAGTTGCGTCGTTTATTGTAAAATATTTAATTTTTAATAGATCGGGCAATTTCTCTTGATCAAGCTCTTCAATACCGGTTTCAATGTATTTGGATAAAACAAATTCTAAAAATTCTTTTTGTTTATTGTCTAATGACTTGAATATGCTTGATTGTGCTCTGGCGACCCTTTCTTCTCTTGAAATTGGTTTAATTGCAAAAGAAATGTATTCTAAAACATCAAATATATCGCTGTTTTCTGCATCTATTAACTGCTGCAATGTTTTCAATTCATTCATTCCATAACCTGCTTCTGCCAGTTTATCAAGCAGGACTTTTCTTGTTATGGGATTTGACCATATTTTACGGAGCTCATCTTCATCTTTGAAAAATTCAGGCAATTTTCCAAACAGGTTATGTAAAAATTCTTCTGCTGAGATTGGTTTCCCGTCTGCACTCCAAAATGATGTTTGAATCATATGCTGAATTTCACGCTCTTTACCATCGCTAAGTTTTATTTTCACTTTTTTCTTTTTTGGTTCATCATCTGATTCGTCTCCATCAGACGGCGGTGTTTTTGTTCCCGGTGGTGTATTTGGTCCGGTTGGCGGTTCAGGTTCTAATGGTTCACCATCCCATTCTGGATCACTAAAATGATGATAAGAATCGAAATAATCATAAATTGTGAAAAACTCTTTTCCATCAAATAATCTTGTACCACGTCCAATAATTTGTTTGAATTCAATTATTGAGTTAATTGGACGCATTAAAACAATGCTTCGGATATTCCTTGAATCAACGCCGGTCGAAAGCTTTTGTGAAGTAGTAAGAATTGTAGGGATGGTTTTTTCATTATCTTTAAATTCTTCTAAATATTGGTCACCAAGTTTCCCATCATTGGCAGTAACCCTCACACAGTAATTGGGTTCTTTGCTTTCTTTATACTGATTAATTAAATCTCTGATCGCAAGCGCATGATCCTGGGTTGCGCAAAAAATGATGCCTTTTTCATTTTGATTGATCTCTTTTAAAAGTACGTTTGCATTGTATGCTTCTCTTGCTTTAATTTCAATTATTTTATTCCAGTCGGTGCCCGTGTAGATTTTTCCATATTCTGCTTGTCCTTCAAGAATCACATCATCAGAAGTATAAACATAATCATCCATAGTGGTTTTAATTCTCCTGACTTTAAAGGGGGTTAAGAAACCGTCATTAATTCCCTCTTTTAATGAGTAAACATAAAGTGGTTCTCCGAAATATTTGTAAGTATCAGCATTATCTTTTCGTTTTGGAGTGGCAGTTAAACCCAATTGAACAGCAGGAGAGAAATATTCCATTATTGCACGCCAATTTCCTTCGTCATTTGCTCCGCCCCTGTGACATTCATCGATAATTATGAAATCAAAATAATCTTTCGGGTATTCTCCAAAGTAAGGAGTATCGTTTGGACCACTCATAAAAGTTTGAAATATTGTGAAAAATATACTGCCATTTGTTGGAACGGAGCCTTTTTTCCTTATTTCATCAGGTCTAATTCTAACCAGCGCGTCTTCAGGAAATGCGGAGAATTCATTGAAAGCTTGATTTGCCAGAATATTTCTATCTGCGAGGAATAAAATTCGCGGTCTTCTTGTACCATCCCGCTTTAAATTCCAACGTGCATGGAAAAGTTTCCAGGCAATTTGAAAAGCGATATTGGTTTTTCCTGTGCCGGTTGCAAGAGTCAGTAGCAATCGATCTTTTTCTTCGGCGATAGCGTCTAAGGCTTTATTTGTTGCAATTTCCTGAAAGAATCTGGGCTCATAAATTCCCCCGTTAGGAATTGCATTGAATTGTTCTTTCCAATTGTTTTCGATATTGAAGGTTTTATTCCACAATTCATCAGGCGTTGGGAATTGTTCAATTAGCCCTTCGTTGCCTGTTTCCATACATATCTGGTATATCTCTTTGCCATTGGTTGCAAAAGTGGTTTGTAAATGAAGTTTTTCAGCGTAATTTTTTGCCTGTGCAACTCCTTCTCCAACTTCCTTTTCATCACTTTTGGCTTCTATTGCTGCAAGTTTACGACCTTTATAAACCAGAATGTAGTCAGAAATTAATGGTTTTGCGCGCCCTGCGCCCGTTTGAAGTTTTCCTAAAGTAATGTGATGTTCCCTTAATACTTTAGAATCTTCTACAATGCCCCAGCCGCTTTCTTTTAGCTTGGGGTCGATCAGTTCAGCGCGGGTTTCTGCTTCATTCATTTATATCTTTAACTTCTTTGGCATTATATAAATTATTTTGTTTTGTAACCACGCTTCTATCCAATTCAGCTTCAGCTTGTTTTCTATTACTACATGGGGACAATTTGTCCCTATGTAACTTCCAAGTTCTGCATATCTTTTGTGCGTCTTTAAAAATTCCGCCTTGGGGAATATGGCAGTATGTTCCAAAATAACGAACTCAACTGTAGACAAATTGTCGACAGTTCAGTTTCAGCAATCTATGACCCCTCAAACGCTTTTTGTTTTCAGATTCGTTCATTGTTCCACGGTGGTATCATTTATTGAATTTTCTTCTTCCTTATTTGTGCCTCGGGTAATTCATTATAATTGGTTTTTGTTGATACTTTTGTACCTGATTCTTCTTCGAGCTCTTTTCTGGCATTTCCTGCAATGGTTCCCCCTGCAGTAGCAGCTCTTTTATTTTCAGGGAATCCTTTTGCATCTTTCTTTTTTGCTATTTCTGTCGTTGATGCTTCGCCCAGCATTGTAAAAATTAGTTCGAGGTCGGTCATGTGATCGCGCAGGTTGTCTTTTGGTTTATCAAGCGCTTTGAAATTTTTGTATTCAGAGGGCGTCATGCCGAATGTCGCCTTACTAATTTCCGCCGTCAGTATAGCGTATTCCAACTGTTCTTTCACGCCTCTTTTCTTCCACTCTTCAGTTAGTTCATCCCGGACCGCGATACCTCTTGCTCTCTTTTCGATCCATTCGTCTGAATAACCCTTTTGTTTGTAGATCTCACGCATACGCTTTGTTGCGATTTCCGGATTTTCGATCTCTTCGAGCCGTTCATAGCCAACTTTTGCCAGCCAGCGTTTGAAAGGTTCCGCCTTGGGAGATGGGATGGATTGAATTATTCGCAAAAGACCTTCGGTATTGGCAACATCCGTATTATAAAATTTGCCGTCAGCCGACTGCATTTTCAGTTGACTACAAATTGTAGTCAACTCGCTGTCATTCTTCTTGAGTCTGGTCTTAAGTACACTCCAATATTTTCTAGGATTTGGACTATCCGTTAGAATCTCGATTACATCCACAATAGAAAAATACCATTTCTGGTTGCTTTCGTCCCATGCTCTGCGGACTTGTTTTTGCTCAAATAAAATTAATCCATTCATGCTGATGCCTCCGTGAGTTCACCATTGAAGGCTTTTGCGAGGATTGATTTTTTTAGTTCTTCCAAGTCTGCGAGTTTTTGAGTATAGATTGCTTCGAGTTTTTTGGTTTCGGTTGAGAGGGCGTCGAGTTTTGTGACGATGGATTGTTGTTTGAGGAGTGGGGGAATTGGAAAATACACATTTTCAAATTTCTTCATGTTAAGATTGTCTTGTGCGCTTCCTTTTCCTTTAGCCTGAAGTCTTTTTTTAAACGATTGTAACATATATTCTACAAAATTATTATTTGCAATCTTCTGATTTACAACAAGACCAATAACGCTATCTGGAAAACAAGCATCAAAACTTAAAATTCCTGTCTCTGCAATATTTGCTGCAATAGTTATACAAATAGTTCCTTTCAGCCACAGCTTACTTTGTGCCAATCCGATTTCATTGTATGTTTGTGTATATTCTCCGATATGATGATTTGAATTTCTTATGTCACCAGTTTGAATAAACGGATATTTACCACCATAGAGTTTTGAATCGTTTCTTGGACGATTCATAGATCTGCCCCGACCAAAAATATCTGATATTTCTTTTAGTGTCTTCTCTTCCCATCCATCGCCTTTATTTTCAAAAATATTCTGCAAATAATTTTCAAAAATGTCTTTTATATTTTTCAGATTCTTCTCAGCATTTTCTTTTGCTTTTGTAATATTTTCAAAGGCTTCATCTAAAATGGCAACGATGCGTTTTTGTTCGGGGAGCGGGGGAAGGGGGATTTCAATTTCCTTTAAAATCTTAACGGATGCAACATTTTGTATTGCTGCTCCCTGTGAGTATGCTTTCAAACTATCCTGAAAGCTTTCACTTTGCATCCACAATTTTAGGAAAACAATTGAGATGTCTTTTGAGGGCGTTAGTTTTAATAATGCTTGGTTAATAATTCCTTTTTTTATGTTTTCTGGAACAATTGCCATTTTCCCCATTGTCCCCGAGCAGCTCATTATTAAATCACCTGAGTTCAACTCAAACCGTTTCATGTCATTAAATTTATTTTCATCGATGAAATATCTAATATCATCGAACTGGTCATATATGGCGTGTTGTTGTTCGTAAACAGCGTAACCTTCTGATTTGAAAATGTTCTTCTTCAAACTTCCCCCAAAAGGGCCCCTGACGAATTCACAAACATCCCCCAACTTCTTTACTTCCCAGGTCATTCTAAAACCACCCAATGACCGCCTTTATCAGGACCTATTCTTTTAATTTTTCCTTCTTTTTTCAATTTGTCAAGATGGTATTTTATCCCATCTTCCGTTATCCCTTCAATAAGTTCTGATAGCGCTTTTCTTGAATATTTTGGATTTTGTTTAAGCAACTCTAATATTTTCTGGGTAGTTTTCTGGGTAGTTTTCTGGGTAGTTTTTGGGGTAGTATCTTCAATAATTTTCTCCGAAATTCCTCCTAACTCATTATCTCTTCTAATTATAACTCTGAACCAATCGGAAGACATCTCAAAAACAACATTATTTTTTAGTGCCTCTCTTACCCTGGTTAT
>Ga0255429_1237_pt1 | contig 10351 bp, 10 predicted proteins | sample ANMaggSeSYBR02H9_FD_182636 | JGI IMG/M metagenome (GOLD analysis project Ga0255429, IMG submission 182636) | Sediment cell enrichment communities from methane seep in Santa Monica Basin, California, United Staets - ANME aggregate JGI... | ecosystem: Environmental > Aquatic > Marine > Cold seeps >... | reverse complement strand
CTTGGCATCAATGACTTTTACAGGTTTAATGTCCGAAAAACTACAGGATATGGGCTTTTTATCTACTGCCACAGATTCAATTACCGGAGGCCGGCCTGGACCGGGACGCCGGCGAGGAGGAAGCTTTATCAAAAAGCGAGATTCAAGCTTGCGGAGAAGTTCACGACAGGCCATGTCTTTAAGTTGACCGTCGGGACGTCGCCAGTTCCAAACTTCACACAGCTCGCGGGATAAACGAGATCGGTTCCATAGCGGGTTATCACTAAGGAGTATTCGGATCTCATCCACCTCAGTCTCTGTTAAAAGACGTCCCTGTATTTTTAACGGCCAGTTCATGGCCCTGTATATTACATAGATGTCTCACTGAGTCCAGCTTTTTCTTAAAAAAAAATTATGCAACTTTTTTGTGTTACACCCCTTTGGACCAAAAAAATGTGGTGCAGAAAATCTTACAAAAAGCAGCAATTCCCGCTGCAAAACGACTTAACATATTAAAATCATTATAAATTACCAAAAAGAGTTTACGACGAAAACTGTAACTACTTGATATCGCAATAAAAATCTACTTACAAAAAAATGAACAATATCAATATGTTAGGAACTTTTTCATAAACTCATTTAGACAAAATACAGTAATTCCAGCATGTTAATCTGTTTTGCAGCGGGAATTGCTGTACAAAAAAGCGATATTATCCCATTGATTTAATTTCCATCACATGTTAATTGATATTAATAACCCATCGTAAAAGCTGTAAAAATGGATGTGGTGCAGAAACGAACCAAACCATTGAAAACACAGTCAATATACAACTCAACTGTGTAATAGGAGATATGATTCACAAATTCAAATTCCATGTTGGAAAAACACAAACTTATTTATTGGGAGGAATTATTATGTTGAAGAAAGTTATGATTATTTGTCTTGCATTTTCTTTTGTATTTATTGGCGGCATCGCTTTTGCTTTAGGTGACAGACCAGAAGCAATTAAAGAAGGTCAGGAAATAAGTCCGGAATCGGCGCAGAGTTCTGGAGATATTGTTTCTCCGGATGTTCCGGAAGAACTCATCACCGATGAATCCAAAACCATGATCGAGGAAGGCGTTGAACTGAAAGACGAAAGCGTTGAACTGAAAGACAAAGTCATAGAACTGAAAGACAAAGTCATAGAAGAAGGCGGAAATGTCCAGAAAAATTAACATGTTTTTTATTGACCCATTGGGCCTTAAAGACGCATGCCTTCAAAATATCTAAGCCCCATGCAATAGAGAGCGCAAGTTTTGCGTTTATAAAAATAAAGTCAAGGCAATCAATTATAAACAATCAAAACTTGCCCTCTCTCCCTCCCCCCAATGTTTCCCCTTTCTACATGGCATTCTTTGCACGCTGATCTAAATTGCAGTTTGTCAGGTGGCATTGGGGGGTTTAATATGCTCATCGTGTCTAATACTCGGCAGTTCTTTCATGGCTTCGCGAATTTCCTGCGAACCTTTAATCACAGACTTGGCGAACATCAGCGAAACAGCGGCTCCTCCGCACAGCACACTTATGATAAATCCTGTCTTGGAGTTCACGGACAGTTCCAGCCTTATGGGGGTCAAGCTACCTCCTTGGGTGGTAATTTAACTTAAGTGGTTTTGGTTTTTAATAATTCCTGGTATGCTTCAGTTAATTTAATAAATTTATCATGCTCTCCCCCTTTATCGGGGTGGTGTTTTTTAGCCATATGCCTGTATAATGCTGTTAAGCCGCGGCGACTCATTTTCTTAAGTTTATCTTTTTTTATATCGAATATTGTTATTGCTTCATCTAAGGTTACTGAACTCTTGTCAGGGGGTGGAGCATAAAACCTTTTGCCGTCAATAAAGTTTTTTATGTAATCATGTAAAAAATAGCTTTCACCGTATTCGTTATCAAAAAACATGATAACATATCGGATCAAATATTCATTCAACTCCGGCCCGGGTGTCATTCCAGCCCATAAAGACCTGTCTTTGTTCAGGCGGCATATCTCTTCAATAAAATACTCATCAACTTTTTTTTGATCCAGAGCTTGAGGCATTGTCTTTGCAGTCAACTTTGAAGAAAATCTCTGTAGATCAAATATTACATAAACGTATGACTTCAATTCATGGGGATCGAGAATATCTTCCGATTCCAGAAAATACTGTTCGATCTCGTCTCTTGATTTATTGAGAAGCACCTGGAAAAGTTTAGGCGATATGCGTCCAATTCTTCCCTGGTCCATATTGCCGAACCTTAAAAAATGAATTCTTCTTTTATCGAACAGATGAAACCGGGCGTTTTCCCCTTTTTCTGTCGCACTTTTTTTTCTTTGCGTGCGTCCGGCTCTTTTACTGAACATTTCAAGAACATACTTTATTTCCGGCTTCAGAAAGCGCCAGAATATATTATCGAGTTCATCAAAGCCGGGCTTCACGCTAAGAGAGTTCAGCCTGTTTTCTACTTTTTCGTCAATATAGTAAGCATTCCCTCCAGGGTAAATAATATATTTTGCAGGATTGGTCCCAAGGTCAAACAAGTCCCGACTTCTAAAATGTTTTTTGTCCCAGTAAGATTCCCTGATGATGTAATGAGGTTTTTTTTTGATTATTTTTTTGGCCAGATACACAAAAGTTTTAGTTCCTATAGGCGTTTACAGGTTCACGCTTAGTCGGCTTTTAACCTTGAACCGTTACGTATTCGTATTTTTTGACTTTTTGCCATATTTTATAGGTATTCTTGCGGAATATTTGGCTTAACCATGAGTTGTATCTGCTCCAGTCTGTTTTTGAATCACTCCAGGCCTTTTGCAGGTCTTCAATAAAACTGCTTTTAAGTTCAGCCAAACTTATTACCCTGACAATTCCATTTTGATCAATCAGAATCCTGATCATAATTTTGTTTTTTTGACGAATGAATTTTTCCACATCATTTGGCCTGAACTGCTTTTCAAACTCAGGATTGTAAGGAGTCGGGAGCAAAAAGTTTTTACCAAACCGCCAGATTACAAGCGGGTATTTTTCATTATAGATTCCATATGCTGTCAAATTCTTAAAATCTTCAATATCTATTTCTCTGGGATAAGGCAATGAAACCAGAAGTTGAATCTCACCGTCTATTATGCCTATTAATGAGCTTTCAAAAGGCTTCTCCCAGCCAGGATACTTATCTCCTGTTTTAATTTCCTCTAATCTGTTTTGCATGTCATCAGGTATTAATCTTATCCTTTAATTTGTTGGAATATCTGAAAGTTACAACCTTTCTCGGCGCGAGCATCATATCTTCTCCGGTTGCAGGATTTCTGCCCCTTCGTTCCTTTTTATGCTTTACGCAGAATTTACCAAACCCGCTGACCAAAACATCCTCGCCGGATTCAAGTGTTTGCTTAATGATTTCCAGCAGAGTTTCAAGCGTTTCAATAGATTGTTTTTTTGAAAATCCATTTGTAACACAGATTGTCTCAACAATATCAGCTTTGGTAACGGCCATAATTTATTTCCTTTCTATAGATTTTCAGATAAATAATTTAGCATCCTTCATTCATCAGTTTACACTTTTTTCGAAAAAGCGTGTATTATCGAATTGAATGCCGATGTCGAAACTGGAAATTTGAAATTAGGTAACGCATCTACATATTTGTATTTTTTCCAATTTCCAATTTCTATTTTCAAATTTTACTGCCAAAATACAAAATCAACAAAGTGTAAACTACTTTTGACTTGTCGTGAAGGATGCCATCAATTTATTATATTTTTCTTCTGATATAATTATTACACCCATTTTTTTTGCTTTTTCAATTTTGCTTGACCCAACCTTTTCCCCACAGATTAGATAATCGGTTTTGCTGCTTATCGAGGTTTGAATCACTGCGCCAAGCCTTCTCGCTTTTTCCTGCATTTCTTCTCTGCTTCCGTAATCCATTTTGCCGGTAAATACAACATGTTTTCCGGCAATTGCGCTATCTATATTAATTTGTTCTTTTGCAAGAGGTGTTCTTTCAAGATTAAAACCAATTGACAGCATGTGATATATTGTGTCTTTAATTTTTTTTATGCCTTCTTCGACCGAACTGCTTGTAATTGGGCCAAAATTAGGTATTTTTTTAATATCTTCTGCTTTTGCATCTATAAGCTCTTCCATCTTCATATGAGAAAGCAGTTTTCTGCTGTCGCCCTTTCCGAGATCTGATATTCCAAATGCCGCTAAAAACCGCCAATCTTCAACCGGTTTGTTTTTACTTATATTAATGGCTGCTGCAAGATTTTTTGATTGAACGGGACCAAAATCTATACTTTTAAAATCATTTTCACTCATAGCATATATTTTTTCAAGGCAGTCATAACCATTTTTAACAAGCTTCTGGATTGTTTTTATTCCAAACCAGTCCGCATTGCCAAGAGTTTTAAACCAGTGGCTGATGCTTTGTTCTATTTGAGCTTTGCATGAACTATTATTACATTTTAGAAAATCATTATTCCATTCAAGTTCTGTCCCGCATGAAGGACATTTTTCGGGTATTATAATTTCATCTGATTCCACAATAACTTTTTCAAGCTTTGGAATTACTTCGCCGCTTCTAATAACTTCAATTTCCGCCCCGACGCCTATATGTTTTTTTTGTATAAGACCTGCGTGATGAGCTGTGACGTTCCGGATCGTAGCTCCTGAAAGATAAACAGGCCTGATCTTCAATACAGGGGTAATATTTCCCGTTCTTCCCACCTGCCATTTAATGCCCTCAACGGCAGTTATAGCTGTTTCACCCTTTGTCTTTATGGCTATTTGCCATCTGTAGTGGTGAGCTGTAGCTCCCATGTGGTTTTTTACATCTTCATTGGTAACCTCGGCAATCATTCCATCTATAGGGTAATCTGTTTTTGCTGTAAGATCTTTTGTGATTTGCTCTATGTTTTCCAAAAGTTCCCCAGCGTTGCCGGTCCATTTTGGAAGAACGGAATATGGTACAAAATGCACCATATTGTCTTGAAGGGCTTTTTTTGCAAATTCGTTTAAAGTATCAGAACTAATTATCCCGACAACCATATTCCTGGGATGCTCAAACTCATTAGACAGGTGTTCTTCAAAATAGGACGTGACAATTACCAATTCACCAAGGCCAAGCCCTCTGCCTCCATCAGGGATTATGCCCTTGTTAAAAGAATTGCTGATATCGTATCCTGTTTCACCATTTCCTCTGGTGGCAAGCATTGTTCCGTCATCTCTTCCGGCAAGGCCGTCCAGTTTAGGCGTTACGCTGAATGAAATATCGGCGATTCCTATCTCATTAGCTGCTTTATCAACCCTGGCAATAAATTTTTCAAGACCATCTTTAGTGTATGTTTTTTCAGTTGAAAGCATCGGCACAGGATGTCTTACTTCTTTTTTAGTATCGAATTTTTCAGGTTCTACTGAAAGAAGAAAAGGGTGATATGGGGATAGTTCCCGCAGGTTTTCTAAAAGCCTATCGTATTCGAGATCGCTTACAAGCGGTTTTCCCTTTCTGTAAGCCTCATTATACTTTTTCAGAATTTCGACTAAATCTTCAATATTTTCCATTACTTTCAACAAATACAATGAATCGATAGTTTTTAATAATTTCTTGAAAAAATTGTCATTCTATCGGACTAATACCTAAATTGAGCGATTTTTTACTCAATCTGCGCTGATCTCTTGCGCATAAAGGCTTCGCAAAAATCCTCTACATATCCACGGGTATGTCTGCGGTTTTTGCAAATCCTTATGCATCAAGATCTCAACACATATCTTCGCAAAAAATCGCTCAACTTAGGTAATAAAGTCAGACTTATTTTTATGGTAAGCGTTCACGTTGAAATTAGAAATTTGGCCTTCATGCTTTTGTACCGTTCTTCCCAATTTCCAATTTCAAGTTTTAAGCCGTGAACGGCTACTTTTTATGTAACACTTTAGCCTTATGAAACAAAGCATATATTTTCACCATATTTGCATTCATAAATTGAATGTGATAACTTTTAAACCGCTTACTACAATGCTAAACTCTTATGTTAAACAGGGAATATTTATATGGAAAAAACTACAAATAAGGATCAAGATAGTCCGTTAAAATCCAAAAATGAATCAAGAGATACACAACGACCAAATATTATTACAATTATGTGCGCTTTGTATATCTTTCATGTAATGGGTATAATTTTTGCGCCTTTCAGTGATAAAGCATGGTCAATCGGCTTTTGGTGGCCACCATATTTAGGTTTTTCAGCAGTAATTATCTTGATCTGTATATACGGCTTTTGGGAAATGAAGAAATGGTCGATAATGCTTTATCTGACATTTGTTGCCGTTAATCAGATTGTAATGCATAGCATAGGGAGAAGCGCCACGTTAATTATACCCGGTATAATTCTGCTGGTCGTTTTGTCACAGTATCGTAAAATGACTTAAACCGAGTCCCCCAAAGCCCCAAATCCTTTTCACAACCGGGCTGATGCATGTTTATATAACCCAACCTTTTCTTTTGCAGGATCAAGAGGATTTATAAAAAACCAAATAAAACAATCAAGGTGACCCCAAGTAGACCTGATTTATGTCCAACATTTCCCAGCAATTCCCGCTGTAAAACAACTTAACATATTAAAATCATTACAAATTACCAAAAAGAGTTTACGACGAAAACTGTAACTGCTTGATATCGCAATAAAAATCTACTTACAAAAAAATGAACAATATCAATAAGTTAGAAATTCTTTCGTAAACTCATTTAGACAAAATACAGTAATTTCAGCATGTTAATCTGTTTTGCAGCGGGAATTGCTAAACATTTCCCTAATTCTCAGGAATTCACGGCACATTTTTATTAAAAATCCATTTTTCAAGGATTTCAAAGACGATCTCCCTTTTAATCGGCTTTGCAATATAATCATTCATACCTGCCTTAAGGCATATCTCCCTATCACCCTTCATCGCATTGGCTGTCATAGCAACAATCGGAATAGTGTCAAATTCCTTTTCTCTGATAGCTTGTGTCGCTTCAATTCCATCCATCTCCGGCATCTGAACATCCATGAAGATCAGGTCAAAATTCTCGGGAGATGTTGTGTATTTTTCAACAGCCTCTTGACCGTTATTGGCCACCTCCACATGATATCCGGCTTTGGTCAGCATCATCTTTGCAAGTTTCTGATTGATCAGGTTATCTTCTGCTAAAAGGATACGCGCGGAATGCTTCATATCCTCCCGATCTGAATACTGAGTAACAATTTTCGGTTTTAGCTCTTTATCCTTCTTTTCACCCAATAGTCTCTCTAATATTTTATATAGCTTTTCCCTGCGAACGGGCTTGCTCAGGAATCCATCAAATCCTGCCTCTTCACATTTTCTGGCATCTCGCTCCATTAAAGAGGACAGGGCAATTAGAGGAATATCTTTGATTTCGGATTTAAAACTGCGAATTGCTTTTGCCACATCATATCCACTTATGCCGGGCATCTGGATATCGCAGATACAAAGGTTGAAACGGTTTTGTTCCTCCATGGACTTTTGTATGGCTGGTAAAACATCTTTTCCATTTGTCAGAGCAACTACATTCATACCGACTGACTCTAAAAAGTACCTTAAGATATCAAGGTTGTTCAGGTTATCATCAATAATGAGAGCCTTCTTGCCTGAGAGTGATACAGGGACAAATCTCCTGGTTTCTTTTTTTTCAGACTTTCCAAGCCATGCGGTAAAGTGGAAGATGCTCCCTTTGCCAACTCTACTTTCTGCCCAGGCCTCTCCTTCCATGAGATTTGAGATCTGCTTGCAAATGGCTAAACCCAGACCAGTGCCGCCATATTTTCTTGTAGTTGACCCATCTGCCTGCTTAAAAGGCTCAAATATAGTGGATAATTTATCTTTAGGGATACCGATACCTGTATCTCTGATTTTTGCATGAAGTTTTACCTGGGTCTCTTTTTCCTCTTCAACATCAAGGGAGATTTCAATCTCTCCGGCCTCGGTAAATTTGGGAGCATTGCCCATCAAATTTGTCAGGGCCTGACGAAATCGTGTTGGATCTCCCTTAACCATTGAAGGGATGTTATCCCCGATGCGACATAATACCTCAATAGGTTTTGATTCAATCCTTGGACGAACCATTTCACAGACATCATAGACCAAAAGTTCCGGATCAAAGTCAATCTCCTCAAAATCAAGCTGCCCTGCCTCGATCTTGGAGAAATCAAGGATATCGTTGATCAAAGAAAGTAGAGACTCGCCACTTCTTTTGACAGTGCTTACATAATCTCTCTGGTCTTCATCTAAATCAGTATCAACCAGCATGTCGGAAAAACCTATGACCGCATTCATAGGTGTGCGGATCTCGTGACTCATGTTGGCCAGAAACTCGCCCTTGGCTTTATTGGCAATCTCTGCCTTTGTTTTTGCGGCCTGCAATAAATGTCCGGTATGCTTGTGTTCCTCGATTGCTTTCTTGAGGTCTGCTGTACGCTCTCTAACTTTTTTTTCCAATTCATCATGGGCTTCTTGAAGTTTCGCCTCTGCTATGTCGCGTTCCCTGGTTCTATTTTTAAGCCCATGATCTGCCCAGACAAGCCCACTAAAACCGAGCAACCACAATAAACCCAATGAAAAAGCATATGCTATGGTTTGTCGATGCTGATTGGCCAGATACGGTGCCATCGGTACAGAAACACTAACTCCTCCCCTGACATCTCCAATTTTGTATCCCTGATGTCCGTGACACTTCAGACAACCCTTCTTTGCAATCATTGGGGCCATATAGCGGAAATATGACTTTCCATCTATTTCCGTAAATTCAGAAATCTCTTTCGCACCTCTCTCAAATTCCTGAAGAGCAGATTTTTCCCATTCATCCGGTGCCGTCTCCGGTCTGAAATGTTTAAGGCTTGTGATGTGACCGCGAACACCATAAAGGCTTTCGTATTTTCCCATGGTCTGGCGCAGCATGTATGCCGGATTCATCAATGTGAGAGCCTTCCCGGCAGGCGTTTTAATGTCCCGGTCTTTAACATGCCTCAGATATGGATTTGGAGGCGTCACCTCAGTAATGGGTACATATACGCCACCATGCGTTGATGACCAAAACCTCAATGACTGATCTTTGTTAAAATTCGCACGTGCCTCATTCTTAACCATTTCTTGCTGGTTCTGCTGTATATGAAAAATACCGAGCAATAAGAGACAAGCGACAACAATGCTCCATGGTATTACGATGAACCAGGAGTAAGTTTCCAATAAAGAAGATTTCAAATTCTTTCTGAGAATCATAAATCAACCTCTTTTGTTTTGGATTTACCTGTTCATTTTAAGCCCAATTTTCGACTTTCAAATTTTTAACTCGTTTGAATTCCTTTTCATTGTTACTAATTAAGACTAAATTACTGCTTAAGGCATGAGCCGCAATCAGCAGGTCGAGTGGACCGATAGGCTTCCCGCATTTCTCTAATTGAAGACGAATATCTCCATAAATACCGGCAGCGATTTCGTCGTATGGAAGGATTTCAAGTGGAAAGAGAAACTCTTTGACGCGCTGTTTATTTAACCTGCGATTTTTGCTTTTACTAACTCCATACTGCAACTCTGAAACTGTGATTGTTGACACACCGATTTCGCCCACCTCAAACAGCTTAAACTTGTGAATGATCCCTATCGGGCGTTTATTCATTATGTAAATACAGATATTGGTATCAATTAAATATTTAATCAAGGCTCTCTCTCTTTTGTTGTAACTCCGGCTGATTTCTTTCAGTCATAAATGGTTCTTCATATTTCATTAAATTTCTTTCCCAAAGATCCCAAATAGATTGATCTTTAGAAATTAATAATACCCCCCCAGCCACTTTTTTTATATAGACTTCATTTCCATCAAATCGATAGGCTTTTGGCAAGCGAACCGCTTGACTTCGCCCATTTATAAATAATTTGGCAGTTTCCATAATCGCCTCCTCTTGATTATTAGTTTATATTTAAAAGTATATACCATCTACAGAAGGTGTCAAGGTATATATCATAAAATATATATTTTGGCTTTTTATCGGGAGGTGAGAGAAGTTTTATTATCCACACCCTGACCGTCCAACCGAAATGACTGGTTCGCCTCCGCTTTATTCATATTCCAGTGGTAGATCTACAAGATCTAATTTTTCTTTGCAATTCTGTCCACCACCTGGCGGACATCAGCCAGACATCAGCGTCCTTTAGGATTTTTCTGAGTACAGTTACATTGTCCGGCCTTCTTTTCGAATATAATTCTTTCAAAAATCGTTGAGCGGCCGTTATCCAGATAATATTTTTCAATATCTTTTTTCGTATATTCAAAGCAATAGCATACCAAATCATTATCTTTGAATT
>Ga0255429_1236_pt1 | contig 10433 bp, 9 predicted proteins | sample ANMaggSeSYBR02H9_FD_182636 | JGI IMG/M metagenome (GOLD analysis project Ga0255429, IMG submission 182636) | Sediment cell enrichment communities from methane seep in Santa Monica Basin, California, United Staets - ANME aggregate JGI... | ecosystem: Environmental > Aquatic > Marine > Cold seeps >... | reverse complement strand
AATTGGCTGGTGACAGGTGGCTTGTTTCATTAATTGCCAGGATGGAAATTCCAACCAACGAGTTATTGCTTAAAAAGGATGGGTCCCCATTATTAAATATTGACGAAGTTAGAAAGGCTCTTGGAGAAAAATTGCTTTTTGAGCAGAAAAGGGAGAAAATTTTTATTGATGAGAAAGAAAAAGATGAAGTCCTGAAAGAAATACAGGATTTCTTTTTAAGCAGCTCCCTTTCTTATTTTTCACATTCAGATTTCCCCCAAAAGTATGTTTTAAAAAAATTTAATGAGAAGATTAAAAGAGATTCATGGTGCAAGAATATTTAGTGCCCGAACGAAAACTAGAAAATTTTTTCAAGTTCAAGGAAGACGCAAATTTTAACCGCAGGAATACATGGAGTATTTTGAGGATTAAAATTTAAGCCTGACGCAGAAATTGGGGAAATTAGCAGTTTTCGTTCAGGCACTATTTAACAGTTTACGGTTGTCGGTTCACAGCTCACAGTTTTTTCAACCGTGAACCGATAACTGTAAACCGCGAACGGCTACAAGAATATACTTCCTGACAGCCTTCACACCTATAGACTTTCAGATAATTAATTTCACAAGGCCAGAAGGAGGAAGGCGTATTAGTTATACGTCGACGACTGATAACACAGTGAAATTATTTATCTGAAAGTCTATATTCACCTAATAATAATACCAGATTGTATTATAATGCGTAGTGTTCTCGCCGATAGATTTTAATCTCTTCAGATAATCATAAATTGAAACATCAGTGTAAACATAGGTGTCCGCCAGAGACAGCTTTTTTTCCCATGGGTGGAATTCAAAGACCCTGCGGCCGTTCGGCAGTATGGATATTACATCATGGTGTTGATTTGCCCTCAGGTAGTTTTTGCCGAGTCCGGGCACATTGAATACTATTTCATCCGTACGAACAGATCCCGGCAAAAGCCTGGCTTCTTCATTCTGTTCCTGCATTAACCTGGCAATCGGCACCCTGAAATTGTCAGTCTCTTCTTTTCCTTTTGTGTTAAAGGTGTAGTAAGGAGTTACTCCTATTAAACGCAGATTCAGCCTTAACGCAACAGCTTCGAATTTTCTTGAATTATAGAAAGTATATACGAGTTGATTATTAACCGTTATGCCCGTGCTTCTAAATTTCTGAATTGCTTCTACTGTTCTGGGAGTAATTTCGTAAGAGTGCTCAAAATGAGTTACTATTAAGATTTCTCTTTTGCCGGGCTTATGAAATTTACTTATTTTTTCTACCAGTGAATCGGTTATTCTCATTGGTAGAGTTACAGGTGTACGCGTTCCTATTCTAATTCTTTCTATGTGTTTTATATGCGAGAGCTTTAATAGCAATTCTTCAATTTTTGTGTCTGATAAAAGAAAGGGGTCTCCTCCGGTTATCAGAATTTCTTTGAGCTCTGGTGTTTCAGCTATCCACTGTATAGCATTTGCCAGCTTTTCTTTCGGTAATACAGCTTTTTTAGAGTAAACATCTTCTATCTCCCAGTTTCTCTGACAATAAACACATATCTGGGGGCATGTCATAATTGGTTTAAGAATTGCAATCATTGGATACCGACGGGTTATTCCTTCTATAGGAGATGTATCCTGCTCGAGCATAAAGTCCAAAGAAGATTCTTTATTTTCCTTCTTTTCTTTCAGTTTTTTTATATAATCAATGCCTGGAATAACCTGTGAGCGTACAGCATAGTCATTATTGCGGCTTGTATTATTGTCCATAAGCGAGAGGTAATATGGAGTTATACCAAAAGGTATTTTATATTTCCTTGCAAGCTTAACAGCATGGTATTCTTCATCAGTAATTTTAATGAGAGAATCCAGCCTGTTCGCATTTCTAATTATATGATGTGTATGCCATTTCCAGTTTTCCCAGTCTGATTCAGTTGCATTAAAATGTTTTAATATCCTTGCTATGTTATTATTTCTTTTTCTTATTACATCTTTATCAAGGCCGTCAGGATAGCGATCTATAAATTTTTCTGCGATTTTTCCCATGGTTGACAAATTGTTCGACCTCATCCTTGCGGCCTTTTTCCCCTTGTGTTTTACAAAAGCAGGAATTTTATCTGTATATACACCGGTTTTCCCTGTAATTCCTCTTATCAGACGGTCAAGCTCTGCAAAAAATCCGGAACTGGGCATTTGAGTTTGTTCAAAATTTTCTTTATGCAGCAAATCGTTGATGTACTGAAGCAGGCTGAACCCGGCAAGGCTTTCGTTTCTGGTGGACAAAATATTTCTAAAAACCCGAATCGCATCTCTGGTCAATATCCATTCGAGTGGCGGAATAGCAGGGTCATCATCAAATGTGGCCATCAACATGTCGGCCAGGAATTTATTTATTTTCTTTCTTTTGATATCGATTGGATTTGAAGAAAATATAATCTCTTTTAACGCCGGTGCTTTATTTAATATTTTATCAAGTCTGTTTCTGATCTTTTCTTTTTCCATAAATCTATCCCAAAAAATTTACTAAACAGTTATTTTTTGCCGACCCCCTAAAGCAGACAATTGATAGCTATGTTTTTTCATATGCATATAGCGTTTAAGTATAACTAACTCAAGTTTCGCACCCACTAATTCCTATGAGCCTTCTCTGCCCCTTAAAGCTTTTGTTGCATAGAAGGGGTGCGAAACTTGAGTAACTAATCAGAGTCATTAAAAATTACATATACTAAACTTTTCAGCATCAGTTTGCAAGCCTCAATCTTAACTATCTGATATTTATATTAATAAGATGATAAATTTAGGAATGACATTTAAAGGATCGCTGGCCGTGAACTATTTCTTCGAAAGCTCTTTGATTCATTCTCATAAATATTGGCAAAGGTTTGTAGTTGAAAATACTAAATATTGAAAAAACAATTTGACGCCAAATTTTTGCATATTTTAGCTCAATGATAAGAGACCCATGAAGGAGCTTCTTATAAATCCTCAGGGCATTGTCAGGATTATTATATGATTTCAGCACGGCCATTGCAGCTATCTGTCCGCTTTTATGGGCATAGTATATACCTTCGCCCAGCAGAGGGTCGGCTAGACCGCAGGCATCACCAATAAGCAAAATGTTATTATGACCCGGTTTTGTCAGATAATTGCCATATGGCAGGGGATACCCTTTCAGATTTAAATCTTTTTTCTCAGAAACAGGCTGGTTTTTTAGAAAATTGTAAAAGCATTCTTTAAATCGTCCCTTAACTTTGCGGTTCAGGCCGCATATGCCAAGGATTTGATTCTCCGCGCCGGGAAATGACCATGCATATCCCCATGGGATGTATCCAAAATAAATAATCGGATAGTCGTGAAATGCAGGGCATTCCTGCCTTGGTATAAATGTCTCCAGTGCGGTTGCAAGGCCGGCAGACCATTTATTTCTTATCAATTCGGCTTTGATAAGAGCGTTTCTCGTTTTGCTTAATACTCCGTCAGCGCCCAGAATAAATCTCGCCTTAAAAACATTTCCCTTGTCTGTTTTAACTTCACTGTTTTGTATGTCAAAACATACCGCCCTTTCTTTTGGCAGTACTTTTGCTCCTGCTTCTCCGGCTTTGTCCAGCCAGAACTTGTCATATAGTTTCCGGTCAACAAAATGATAGGGGAATTCCAGCTTTCCCCTTATTAATTCACCTTTTTGGTTGTATATGGCATATTTTTCGCTCTGATAATTTATGACACCCTGAGATTTAAGGGAATTGAGGCCTGTTTTAAAAATTTCTTCTAATGTCTTAATGGTTTTCCAGGTCAAGAGACCGGCGCAGAGCTTTTTTCTTGGGAATTTATGTTTATCAATCACCAGAACATTAAGACCCTTGCCGGCTAAAATAAAAGCAGCAGTTGAGCCAGCCGGCCCAGCGCCGATTATAAGCACGTCATAGTATTTTGTTTGATCCACAGGTATTCTTTAGAATGATTGCCCTGAAAATGCAATCATAAGTACAGAGTTCGTCGAGTAGTTTTTAAAAAGGGTTGAAGTAAATTGTTTGATTCCATATAAACAGATACTGTAATAGTTCACGGTTCACAGTTCACGGTTCACAGTTCACAGTTCACGGTTTACGGTTGATTAAAACTTAAAACCGTGAACGGCTACAATAATTTAAATCCTGAATATCTTGTAAATCCTGTCCAAAAAAATAATATTTAAAAGCGCTAAAACGTTACAATTTAATAAACTTTGTAAGACGACAATTTGAAATGATTAAAAATACCCTGAGAAATAATGAGCTTTCTTTTTTAGCATGCAGTTATAGTGTATTTTTATGCATTATTTTCGGGGCGAATGCTGTTGCCATTAAAATCAGCCTTTTCGGACTGGGCGTTTTCACAACAGCCGGACTCCGTTTCACTATAGCTTCTATAGCTATTTGCCTGTGGGCAAAGGCAAGCGGACTTTCATTTAAGATCAGGGAAGGGCAGCTTTATCAGCTTTTTGTTATAGGGATGATTTTTACTGCTCAGTTATCCCTGTTTTATTTAGGGTTAAGTAAAACCAATGCTTCCAGAGGAACTCTGGTTGTTAATATCTTACCTTTTTTTGTTCTTTTTCTGGCTCATTTTTTTTTACCGGGAGATCGGATTACAATACGGAAAATAACAGGCATGGTTATAGGTTTTACGGGCGTTGCTTTTGTTATCTTTGAAAAAGAAAGTGTAACAGCAGGCTTTAGAAGCGGAGATCTCATTATTCTTGCAGTTGCCTTTTTATGGGCATGCAACATTGTTTATGTTAAAAGAATAATAGATAGTTTTGAAGCATTTCATATTGTACTCTATCCCATGATTTTTTCTGTCCCTTTCTTTTTTATTGGGGGATTTCTGTGGGACACCAGTATGATAGCATATGTTGATTTAAAAATTCTGGGGTCTCTGTTATATCAAAGCCTTGTTACTGCTGCTTTTGGTTTTGTGGCCTGGAATAAGATGCTTCAGAAATATGGAGCTACAGCACTTCATTCTTTTGTTTTCATTATGCCCATAGCCGGAGTTATGCTGGGCGGGATAGTTCTTAATGAACCCATTACCTTTAATATCATAATAGCCTTGTTACTTGTTGTGTCAGGGATTATAGTGATTAATTTTAAGCCAAAAAAACCGACGACTATATTTCCACTTGGCAGGGGAATATAATCAGAAATTTACAAACTTAAAAAAGTAAGTTTTACAGTTTCATTTCTCCACAGACAGGTAATTAAATTTGAAAAGTTCTGAAACTCACGCAACAAGTGATCCTAAAGAAAAAACAGCATTCAAACAATAACAAAAATGCCTTTATATATTGAAATTGATACATTATGCCAAAGATGTACATGAGCTGCCGTTTTTTCTTAAGGCTCACTAATGCGTTCAAACAGTCAGCCCTTTTCAAATTTAATTACCTGTCTGTTCCGTAGTAAAAATTGAGTATGTAAATTCTGATAATAGAAAAGGCACTTATTACAAGGCCGTAAGCTTTAAGGAGTAAATTTATGAACAATTCAACGATATATTTTGACCAGGTTAATGTTCAGTTGAAAACAGGAATTGATATTGTTGACATAAGCCATGAACTTCAAGGACTGATTAAAAAATCCAAAATAATAAACGGGACATTAAATGCTACAGTTGTTGGATCAACCGGTTCTATAACCACAATTGAATTCGAACCAGGAGTGGTGGAAGATTTAAGGCAAGCTATTAACAGGATTGCTCCACCTGATCTGGAATATGAGCATGAAAAGGCATGGCACGATGGAAACGGCCATAGTCATGTTCAGGCCGCCTTGTTGGGTCCATCTATTGCATTGCCGGTCAGAAATGGCAGATTAACCACGGGCACATGGCAGCAGGTGGTTGTTATTAATCATGATAATAAAGGCAGAAAAAGAACAGTAGAGGTAACAATTATAGGTAGCGCAAAAGAGGGCTAAATTTGTGACACCATTACTCTGCTTCTCGCTTTCTGAAATCTTGAAATTTAATTTTTTTTCGGATATACTTTATTTTTATAGGTTGCCCTTTGACCGTGCCCTAAATCAAAACAGGAAGAGAAAGAGGAAGAGGAAGAGTGTTGACATGAATCTGAAAGTACTACTGGTAAGACCACATGTTTTTTTGCCGACTTCGCAGTGGCTTCAGTCGATGTTGCGACTGGAGCCCTATGCTCAGGAACTCATTGCCGGTGCCGTTCAGCCCCCGCATGATGTGAGGATTTGTGACTTGGCGGTTGAAGATAAACCGATTGATGCATTCCAGCGTGTTTTGCAGGCATACCAGCCGAACTTGGTCGGTTTCGGCGGTTTCTCCAGTCAGTTCCGCACGAATTGTGAACTGGCGGCAATTACCAGGGAACTCCTGCCGAATGCTATAACGTGCTTGGGAGGGGTACATGCTTCCAGCATGCCGACCGACTGCAAGTACCCGAACCTTTTCGACCTCATCGTTCGCGGCGACGGTGTATCCGCCATGAAGGTTGTGATCGCTGCTATAGAGAAGAATGAGTCGCTACCGGAGTCCGATTGGATTCTGCCCACGGCGTCGCCGAACTTCGACAAACTGGCGATGAAGTCGCCGCCGGCGTTGCATTTGGATGGCATCAACACTAAACCGCGCCGCGAACTGGTTGACATGTCGAAGTACTTCTGCATTTGCTACGGCCAACCGGGCGAGAAGATAGACACCTTGTTTCCTGAGATCGCCTGTGTGCGCACCAGCGTTGGCTGTCCAAACCGTTGCAGCTTCTGCGTGGTCCACTTCCTGGCCAAAGGCAAGTACCTCCAGCGTAAGGTCGAGGATGTGGTCGAAGAGATTGCCTCCCTGCCGCAGAAGTATATATATTTCGTCGATGACGAGACTTTTATCAATACCAGGCGGATGCAGCGGATAGCTGAGATGCTGCTCGAACGCGGCATCAAGAAGAAGTACATCTCCTGGGCTCGTAGCGACACGGTGTGTAAACATCCTGAGCTGTTCGATCTGTGGAAGAAAGCCGGCCTGGAGCTTGTCTACATTGGTTTCGAATCACTGGAGGATGAGAATCTCAACGCCTACAATAAAAAGGCGACGGCGTCCCAGAACAGGGAAGCCCGTGAAATCCTGCGAAAATTGAATCTCAACATTCATGCCGCTTTGATGGTGAATCCGGATTTCGAGGAGAAAGACTTTTTGACCGTCCAACGAGCGATCAAGGAAATGGCGCCGGCTGAATTCGCGTTCACTGTTTACTCACCGCCGCCTGGCACACAGGAGTTTATGGAATCCCGAGACAAATTCATCTGCGACGACCCCTGTCTTTACTACGATTGTCTGCACACGATCCTTCCAACCAAACTTCCATTGAAGAAGTTTTATCGCTACTTCTCCATCCTCTACGCATTGGGTGCAGCAAGGATTCCTGCGAAGGTCAACAAAGTAAAGCTGCCGCTACGCGACCACATCAAGTTCGTGCTGGGCGCCATGAAGTTCGGCTGGCAGATGTACCGGATGTACCGGGAATACGATCGGAAGTACTGGTGATCGGAAGTCGGAGGCTATTGAAACATATTGTCTTGACACTGAAATGATTGTGAATTATTTATGCACTGTAACTACTCAGGTGGATAGGCTGAAGGCTGAAGGCTGAAGACTGTTAGGAAAAAGCGCATTTTGAAGCCATGTTTGGTGCAAGAATCAGATGTTTCCGCTAAAGTACGGCAATCGTGCTCTTCTGACCCCTTCAGCCTAAACAGCTTCAGCCTGACTACGTGAGTAGTCATGCACTGTCTAACTTGTAGATTAAAAAGGAGGAAAACAAGATGAAGAAATTATTAATGGTGGTTGTCATTATTGGACTGGCGGTTTTTATGGCTTCACATGCCTTTTGCGGGGAGAAAAAAGAACCCGCTCCTGAGTACGGATATGGTTACCATATGATGGGCCCTGGTTATGGTATGGGGGGTGGCCATATGATGGGTCAAGGCTATGGTATGGGTAGCCATATGATGGGAGAAGATACGCAGGGAAGGGGTATGTATAGACGTGGCCGAGCCTATAAACCAAGAGCATTGCAGTCAATGAAGCCGGAACAGCGGGAGAAATGGCAGAAAATGCGGGCCGCTCATATGATGGATACCATGGATTTAAGAATGAAGCTGGCCGCAAAACGTGTTGAACTGAAAACATTATGGGCGCAGCCGGAAATGGATGAAGACAGGATCAAAAAACTGTCAAATGAGGTATCCGAACTTCAGGCCGGACTTTTAAAAATGCGCAACCAGCATCTTTTGCAGTGCCGCCAGAAATTCGGCGGTCAGGGCTGGGATTGCCCGGGCGGTTGGTAGCGAATTTAATCCGTATCTCCCTTAATCAGTTCTTTTGCTATTTCTATATCGTATGCACTGTTTGGATTAAAGTCTTTGCCTTTATACATGTTTGCAGCCTGTTTGATTGCATCGTAAGGCACCCACTTGTGATCTGTCCAGAGATCAGGGTCGTCTGAATTCCAGAGCCTGAAATATATATTGCCTTCTGATCCACTCACATACATACGAACTTTTTTATTTTGAGGGAAAGGATGATAATATAGTCCCTTTTCGTCTTTCATTTGTTTTATTTCCTTTTATAAAAAATCTTTCCAACCCGCTCAATATGCTTGATCAAATCGGGGTTGGCGATATGGTGGTATATGGAAAGGTCTAATGTGTAAGGCAAAAGCAGGTCATCAAGATCAAGGCTGATTTTGTTTAGCAGTTTCAAGTTTAATTTTTTACCTTTTAATGCCAGGTCAACATCAGACCCTGATTTATAGTTGCCTTTGGCGCGGGAACCATACAGGACAACTTCCTCTACTTTTTCGTAGTCGGCAAATATGCTGTTTATCTTTTTTACGGTTTCTTCTTTTAATCCGTATTGCATATTGATTCTTTATCAAAAACGGTTTGCCCTGAAACTGAACGTAGGCTTTCCAGTTTTGCTTTCAACTGTGTAAAAAGCGAATAATACACTTTCACCACTGCTTGACATATTTCTTTGGCTGTTTCTTCACTATAGGTATGCGAAGTTTTATTCCTGCTTGCAAGCATATCCATCCAGCTTTCGCCATCATCTATTAAACCCAATTCAAAAGCTTTCCGAATTGCGTCTCTTGAACCGTAAATATCTGTTTGTCCTCTATATTCGAGAAAGTCTTTTAAAGTATTCCAGGCAAGCTCATAGGTGTATTCAAAAGCTTTAATAAGCCCTTGTTCTTCAAGCTCCGACAATTCACCTTTATCAATAAACTTTTGCATCCGGCTCAATGCTTTTTGGTAATTTGCAAAACGTTGTTTCCAGCGAATATCTTTGTTTCCAGTTGCCATAATTCAAAAACCTGTTTTCCTCCAATTCTTGTAAAACAGACTTTTCTATACCACTGTCTTTTTATTGGGGCAATACTGAATTTGTATAATTCAGATCTGTCGATTAAAATTCATGTTAAAAGAGTTTGACAGGATAGCAGGATAATGAGTATTTCGAGGCTTAAAATTTGAGTCTGACACCGAGATTGGGCAAAAGGGGGCGTTTTGCAAAGGTCTCTTAAAATGTAATATTATAAGATAACACAAGTGCTGCTTTCTTTTTTTCCTGACCAGGACGAAGTCCAAGATTTATTCGTGAATTTTGCCGCAGATGCTCAAAAAAATTGTTATCGGAATTGCGGTTGTATTTGTGGGCGCAGTTTACAGCGCTGTAAATATTGCCGGAGTAAAAGCCAAGTTCAAAAAAAGTTATGATGCCGCCAAGAGCATCTAAATTATTGTCAAATGCCTCATAGGCAGCATAGATCATGGCAGTATTAAGAACAAATGCCGTGGTTGCATCTTTATATCTTCCACAGTAAAGATGGCCTGCGCCGGGAATAATAGCAAGTATTCCCGCAGCCGTCGGGCTTTTACTCTTTAAGTCTTTTTTCTTACTCATTTCATGAGAAAGACTTGCCAGTCGGTATTTATCCCGGTTTTTCTTGCTGATCAGTCTAAAAGAATTTTCAGCCTCTTCCCATTGAGACGTCTCAAGATATATCCATCCACGCCTGTAATATGCCTGATCAGCGATATCTATATTTTCGGCTGTATCTGCCATATCATTAAGGCACCCAATTGCCTTGAGATAGTCCCTTAGTTTAATAAAACATTCACTTATCTTAAATCTAACTTCTGTTCTAAAATTGCTCGCATGAAATTTGGTTAATAGTTTGTTAAAGGCATCAGTTGCTGCCTGGAATTTTTTTCCGTTAAAATAAGACAGCCCAATTTTATACATTGCAAGTTCCTGTCTGTGATCATCAGGAAAAAAGTAGATAAACCGTTTGTACTCTCCAATAGCTCTGAAATATTCCCCGGTACGAAAGTAGTGTTCGGCAAATTGAATCTGTTTATCAGCATTGATTGTAATAACCGGCTCAGC
>Ga0255429_1235_pt1 | contig 10433 bp, 8 predicted proteins | sample ANMaggSeSYBR02H9_FD_182636 | JGI IMG/M metagenome (GOLD analysis project Ga0255429, IMG submission 182636) | Sediment cell enrichment communities from methane seep in Santa Monica Basin, California, United Staets - ANME aggregate JGI... | ecosystem: Environmental > Aquatic > Marine > Cold seeps >... | reverse complement strand
TTCAGAGATAGCCTGATAGATGCCGCCAACTCCACTGTAAAGGGGAATCACGCTTATATGCCCAACGTTGGTTTTCCTTATGTTCGCAAATCGGTGGCCGCCTGTGTTTCAGTGGAACAGCAGGCAGATGTCTCTGAAAAAGAAATAATAATGACCTGCGGCGCAGCAGGGGCTCTTAATGTTATTCTTAAAACAATATTAGATCCCGGCGATGAGGTTATTACTCCCTCCCCTTATTTTGTTGAATACAAGTTTTATGCTGATAACCATGGCGGAATATTAAAGACAGTACCTACAAAATCTAATTTCAGTCTGGATATAACTGCAATTTCATCTGCCATTAATAATAAAACAAAGGCAGTGCTCATAAATTCTCCGAACAATCCGACAGGGCAAATATACAGCAAAGAAAGTCTGATTGAACTCGGGACTGTATTAAATGACAAAGGGAAAAAATCAGGCAGAACTATTTATCTTATTTCCGATGAGCCATACCGTAAAATCGTCTATGATGGAATCAAAGTCCCAAGTATATTTAACTGCTATAGAGAAAGCATAATTGCCACTTCTTATTCCAAGGATATCTCCATACCCGGTGAGCGCATAGGATATATTGTAGTTAATCCTGATGCTGCATTTAAAGAAAATCTCATTAATGGGATGGCTCTGGCCAATAGAATTCTTGGGTTTGTTAACGCTCCTGCTCTTATGCAGCGGATAATAGCTTCAATACAGGGAGCAAGCGTTGATATATCTGAATATCAAAGGAAAAGAGATATTCTATGTAATAACCTTGCGGAATGCGGTTACGAATTTGTCAGGCCATCCGGAGCCTTTTATCTCTTTCCGAAATCTCCTGTGCCTGACGACGTAAAATTTGTGAAAACTCTACAGGATGAATTGATTCTTGTAGTGCCGGGCAGCGGTTTTGGCTGCCCTGGTCATTTTAGGATAGCTTTTTGTGTGGATGATGATACTATTATAAACTCTATTCCAGGGTTCAAGAGGGCAATTGAAAAATTTAGATCAGAAATTTGAAAACTCATTATGCAATTAACCTTGATGGCCTCGTAAAAAGTCCCAACATTTTATTTTGACCGCAACATATAGCATCATCGTCTTGTATTATACTTATATGTTGTGGTAAGAAATTGGTTTTCCGACTTTTTACGAGACCATCAACCTTGGATTTGCAGGCAATTAAACCTCGGGCTATGCCCGAGCGACCCTAAAAGGTTTTACCGTTTCGGTGAGAATAAATATAGTCAATAGTATCAAAATAAGAGAATATTAAACAACAGAGTTAATCGTTTTTTGAACGTCGAACATCGAATGATGAAATCGCTTCGCTCCACCAGTTTATAAATCGGCGGAATACCTTATTCAAAATTCGATGTTGGACGTTCTATGTTCGATGTTTATCTTTTAATCCGTTCGATCTTCGATGTTCATAGCCTTTAGCTGACTGGCTACGTCCTTGATATTGGATTATAATCTTGGTGCCTTTGTGGCTGAACTTTTACGATAGTTGCAGTAATTTGTGTTTTACCAAAAATAAATGGACTGAAAAGCTTAAGGAAATGTAATAATGGGCATAGTGGAAGATAAGATAAAAGATCTAAAGGACCGGAAAGCAAAGGTCCTGGGAATGGGCGGCGAAAAAATGGTTGCAAAACAGCGCGAAAAAGGAAAGCTGACCGCCCGTGAACGATTAAACCTTTTATTTGATACAGGAACATTTAGGGAAATCGACATGTTCGTAAAACACCGGTGCGTAAATTTCGGCATGGAAAAAACCGAAATTCCATCAGACGGAGTTGTAACCGGCCACGGCTTTGTTGAAAGCAGGCCTGTATTCGCATTTTCCCAGGATTTTACCTCCAGAGCCGGCACGCTCGGCGAAATGCACGCAAAAAAAATCTGCAAGGTTATGGATCTTGCATTAAAGGCCGGAGTACCTTTTGTCGGCATAAATGATTCCGGTGGAGCAAGAATACAGGAAGGAATTGATGCGCTTTCCGGTTTTGGAGAGATCTTTTTCCGCAACTCTGCATGCTCCGGAGTTATTCCACAAATCTCAGCAATAATGGGACCAACCGCAGGTGGAGCAGTCTATTCACCAGCCATGACCGATTGGATATTCATGGTTAAAAAAAGCAGCTACATGTTTATTACCGGCCCGGAAGTTATCAAGGCTGTAACAGGAGAACAAATTTCCTTTGAAGACCTCGGAGGAGCCATGACGCACAATGAAAAAAGCGGTGTGGCTCACTTTGCCTGTGAAAACGATGAAGATGCTGTAAACCAGATAAAAAGACTCCTGTCATATCTGCCTTCAAATAATATGGAAGATCCGCCCGACATTGATCCGGAAGATGATCCAAAGCGCATAGAGCCGGCACTTGACACAATCATTCCTGACAACTCAAATCAGTCTTATGACATGAAGGATGTGATACGTTCAATTGTTGACAAGGGAGAATTTTTTGAGCCTCATGAGTTCTTTGCCGCCAATATAATCGTATGTTTTGCAAGGCTTAATGGGAAAAGTATAGGAATCATCGCAAATCAGCCCATGGTTCTTGCCGGATGCCTGGAGATTAATGCATCTGACAAAGCCACACGTTTTATCCGCTTCTGCGATTCTTTTAATATTCCTATTCTTACAATCGTTGATGTCCCGGGTTATATGCCTGGAAGCCAGCAGGAATGGGGAGGAATTATTCGTCACGGCGCAAAGCTCCTCTGGTGCTATTCAGAGGCAACCGTGCCGAAAATACTTCTAATTACCAGAAAAGCTTACGGTGGCGCCTATATTGCGATGTCATCCAAACATCTTGGGGCAGACATGGCTTTTGCCTGGCCAAGTGCACAAATTGCGGTAATGGGAGCAGAAGGTGCCGCCAATATAATACACAGAAAAGAAATTAAAGGGAGTGATGATCCTGCTGCAAAGCGAAAAGAAAAAATCAAGGAATATGAGAAGCTTTTTTCAAATCCTTATTGTGCTGCAAGCAGGGGCTATATTGACGCTGTTATTGTTCCGAGCGAAACAAGGCCCCGCCTGATCGACGCTCTGGAGATAATGTGCAGCAAAAAGGAGTTCAGACCACCTAAAAAACATGGGAATATTCCTGTGTAACGGTTTGCAGTTTACGGTAGGTTGGGTTGAGCGTAATCAGTTATGTTGGGTTTCGCAAGCTCAACCCAACCTACGAATATCAAGCAATTCCCAAAATATGGTTTTAGTAAGCGAAACCCAACAAATTATGTGGCAGGATTTTCGTTTAGGCACTATGTAGGAGGGTAAATGTGGATGAAAATAATAAGAAGTTAGTAGCTGCAACATCGGCAGTATTAAGATATATACAACAGGAAGAAGAAATATATACGCAACCATGTCCGGCAGCCGCTCATACCCCTTCAGGCAAACTCAGGCTGTGGGGTCTGAGTGGCAGACAGGCACAAATGCAGATGCGCAACCTTATGCAGATGAAAGCCTTTCATGGGGCAAAGTTTCTATAAAGTAAAAAAGTGTAACAGCTTAGCCACTAAGGCTCAAAGGCACAAAAAAGAGAAAAAATTATATTATAACTCAAGTTTCGCACACCTCTATGCAACAAAAGCTTTAAAGGGCAGGTATTAGATAGTTTTTTTAAAAGAGCAAAATAATATGATTGATATTCTAAACCACTATACCTTGGGATTTGACCAGGACAGGCACATAGAAGGTTTTTCATCAGGGATAAAATGCCGTGCATGTCTCGCTCCTTACAAACTGAGTGGGTATGGTGCCGTTGCCAAAGCCAGAGTGAACATATTTTGCTTTTTAAAAAAACTATCTAATACCTGCCCTGCCAGAGAAGCTTCATAGGAATTAGTGGGTGCGAAACTTGAGTTATAATCTTTGTGCCTTAGTGTTTTTGTGGCCGTCCTATTACTCAAAGTTTTAAAATAAATAGGAGTCCTTTAAATATGAGCGATCATAATCAAGTAAAAATTACAAAAATGGATTTCAGCGGAAAGAGGCCAAAAGCGGAAAATCCTCTTAAGATACAGGATCTGACCTTTCGCGACGGCCAGCAGTCATTATTCGCCACCAGGGGACGAACCGAAGACATGATCCCTATTGCCGAAATGATGGACGAAGTAGGGTTCTGGGCTCTTGAAACCTGGGGCGGGGCAACATTTGATGCCATGCATAGATTTTTAAACGAAGACCCCTGGGAAAGGATAAGAACTTTAAAAAGATATATCAAAAAAACCCGCTTTTCCATGCTTCTTAGAGGGCAGAATTTAGTTGGATACAGAAATTATGCGGATGATGTTGCCAAAGCCTTTGTTGAAAGAGCCGCACATAACGGTATTGATATATTCAGGACGTTTGACGCATTAAATGATTACCGGAATTTTGAAACGGTTTTCCCTGTTATCAAGGAATGCGGGAAACATTTTCAGGGCTGTATCTGCTATTCACTGACAGAAAGACGGATGGGCGGAGAGGTCTATAACCTCGAATATTACGTAAAAAAGGCAAAAGAGCTTGAAGCAATGGAGGCAAATAGTATCTGTATTAAGGATATGGCCGGCTTGATGGCTCCTTATGATGCTTATGTCCTTGTTAAAGCGCTTAAGGAAGCTGTATCTGTTCCTATTCATCTTCACAGCCATTTTACTTCAGGTATGTCCTCTATGACTCATTTAAAAGCGGTAGAAGCTGGTGTGGATATACTTGGCACTTGCATGTCTCCTTATGGATTCCGCAGCTCACATCCCGCACTCGGGCCTCTTGTTATGACGCTTATGGGAACAAACAGAGATACCGGCTTTGATATCAAACTTCTATCATCCATTAATGAAGTCCTTGAAAAGGAAATTCTCCCCAAATACCGATATTTACTGGATGATACCAAAGTTTCAATTATTGATACAAATGTTCTTGTACATCAAATTCCGGGAGGCATGCTCTCTAATCTGGTAAACCAGTTAAGAGAAATGGATGCTCTCGACAAGCTGGATAAAGTATATGCGGAGCTCCCCAAAGTCAGAGAAGATCTTGGACAGGTTCCCCTTGTTACTCCCATGAGCCAGATTGTTGCCACACAGGCAATTAACAATGTCCTGTTTGATGATGAAAAAGAGCGTTACAAAATGATAACAGCACAAGTAAAAGACTTATGCTATGGTCTTTATGGAAAAACACCTGTACCAATTAACCCCAAAATGCAGAAAAAAGCTTTAAAAGACTATCCAAGGGGAGAAAAGCCTATTACCTGCAAGCATGCAAAGGTTATAGAACCCGAACTTGATAAAGCCAAAAAAGATGTAAAGGGTTTAGCAGTAGACCTGGAAGATGTTCTTGTTTATGCGCTTTACCCTGTTACCGGAAAAAGATTTCTTAAATGGAAATATGGCAAGGAAGAACCACCGGAAGCAGTAAGGCCTAGAACTTTGGAAGATGTCAAGGCTGAACAGGAACTTATTAAAAAGGCCAGAGCAGGAAAGCTTGTTGAAAAGAAAGAAAAAGCTGTTCCTTCAAAAGGCAATAACTTAAGAAAATTTAATGTATTTGTAGATGATGAATACTTTGAAGTTGGAGTGGAAGAAGTAGGAGGTTCACCAATAGTAAGCTATGTTCAACAGGCACAAAGCCAGATACCTGCTCAACAACCTATAACAGTTGCTCCATCGCCCCAGGTTTTACCCGCAGCTCCACAACCACAGGTTCCTGCTGCACCTGTAGAGCAGCCGGCAGTACCTGCAAAATTTACAACTACAGCATCCAAAAAGGCGGAAAGCGATAGCGAAGGGACACCGCTTAAAGCTCCTATGCCAGGCATAATTGTAAGTTACAAAAAGCAGGTGGGCGATTCTGTGAATACTGGAGAGACAGTTGTAATTCTTGAAGCCATGAAAATGGAAAACGCCCTGCCGTCTCCTGCGGGCGGAACAATAAAATCCATCAATTTTGCCGGCGGCGACACAGTTGCCAGAAATGACGTCCTCTGCGTTATTGGTTAATTTTGATGAAAATCCATGAATATCAGGCAAAAGAATTATTCAAAAAATACAAGATTTCCATTCCTGATGGAGGCATTGCCCTTACCCCTGATAAAGCCAAAAAAATCGCCTGCAAAATAGGCGACTTCCCAATTGTCATTAAAGGACAGATTCATGCAGGAGGACGGGGCAAAGGAGAAGGCATAAAGCTTGCAAAAACAATGGAAGAAGTTGAGAGCATAGCAAAAAGAATTTTAGGCATGATCTTAATCACTCACCAGACTGGCCCCGAAGGTAAGCTGGTAAAAAAGGTGCTGGTTGAAAAAAGCCTGAAAATTGAAAAAGAGCTTTATCTTAGCATCATTCCGGACAGAGCAACCGCAAAGATAGTTATAATTACAAGCAATGCCGGTGGAATGGATATTGAAGAAGTCGCTGCAAATCAACCTGAAAAAATTATAGAAATCCATATTGATTCCCTTTTAGGTATCCAGCCATTTCACTGCCGTCAGGCCGCCTTTGGCCTGAAACTCTCACCCTCTTTGATTAGACAATTTACTTCAACATTAATAAATCTTTACAGGCTTTTTGTTGATTATGACTGCACGCTTGTGGAGATAAATCCCCTTGCGATAACGGCAGATGAAAATATCGTGGCGCTTGATGCGAAAATCATTTTTGATGATAATGCCCTGTTTCGCCACAAGGACATACTCGAATACAGAGATCTTGATGAAGAAGACCCCTTTGAAGTTGAGGCATCCAGGTTCGATCTCAATTACATTAAACTGAGTGGAAATGTTGGGAATATGGTAAATGGCGCAGGCCTGGCTATGGCAACCATGGATTTAATTAAACTTTATGGCGCTGAACCCGCAAATTTTCTAGATATAGGCGGCACTGCTAATGCGGAAACGGTGGAAAACGGATTCCGGATTATACTTAGTGATAAAAATGTTAAAGCAATTCTTATAAACATTTTTGGCGGAATCCTTCGCTGTGATCTGCTGGCAAAAGGGGTTGTACAGGCTGCTGACAAGGCGAGGATAAAAATCCCTGTGGTAGTCTCGCATGGAAGGAACAAATGTTGAAGAAGGCCGCAGGATCCTTTCTGAATCAGGCCTTAATTTTACCATTGCATCGGATTTGAAAGAAGCAGCTCAGAAGGTTACACGGCTTGTCAAATAAATTCATCAATTCTAATTATGGCATCTTCTCGTTTCTCGTTCCCATGCTCCAGCGTGGGAATGTATAAGGAAAATAAGTAATTGAGCATATTCGTTGACAAAAATACACGATTACTGGTTCAGGGAATAACAGGAAAAGAAGGCCGGTTTCATACACAAAAATGCATTGCCTATGGTACAAATGTGGTGGCAGGGGTAACTCCAGGCAAGGGCGGTCAAAAAGTGGATGATGTGCCTGTATTCAATACCGTTAAAGAAGCCATGGAAAATACAGGTTCAAACTGCAGCATGATTTTTGTCCCGGCGGCTTTTGCAGTAGTTGCTATTCTGGAAGCTGTAGATGCCAGAGTCGAGTTGATTGTTGCTATAACAGAAGGCATCCCTGTCATGGACATGATCAAAGTCAAAAATTATATGAAACACACAAAATCCTGTCTTATCGGCCCCAACTGCCCCGGAATAATCACACCAGGTCAATGCAGGGTCGGCATCATGCCCGGTCATATACACAAACAAGGCGGCCCAATAGGTGTTGTATCCCGCTCCGGAACCCTGACTTATGAAGTGGTAAATCAGCTAAGTCTGCATGAAATCGGTCAAACCACCTGTATAGGAATTGGCGGAGATCCCATAAATGGAACAAACTTTATAGACTGCCTTGATGCTTTTGAAAAAGATCCCGACACCGAGGGAATCGTTATGGTCGGGGAAATTGGCGGCAGCACAGAAGAAGAAGCGGCCGAATTTATCAAAAAGCATGTGACAAAAAAGGTTGTCGGATTTATTGCCGGTTTAACTGCGCCACCAGGAAGACGCATGGGACATGCAGGTGCGATCATCAGCGGCAGTAGTGGTACGGCTCAAGCAAAGATTGCAGCAATGAAAGAAAGCGGTATTTATGTCTGCGAAGATCTTGGTTCGTTTGGAGAAATATGCGCTGAAGTATTTTAACTTTTCCAACATGACAATCTTTGGCCGAGCCCTTATCTGCCTTGCAATACCTTCTAAAATTATCGATATAATGGTTCATAAGCACGGTTTTCCCTTTGGATTCCATTTTCGGGATACGCAATAATGCGCAACTAATGAATAAAATATGTTGCGCTATCTTGTTCAATATCGTATAGTTTCTGCAAGTTTCGCTTTTTTGCAAACGTCTCATTTAGACGAAGGATTCGCATGCTCTCTTTTACCCCAAGCCAAAAAATAGAAAACAGACTGAAAATTCTCCAGGGGTTATTAGCTGAAACATATAAAGACATGGAGGCTTTATCTCCTGATGAGACGAGATATATTCATCGTTGTGCCTTTATCAGTAACATCGGAGCTTCAACCAGAATAGAAAACGCTGTTCTAACAGACCAGGAAATCGAATGGGTCGATACCACTTTGAATGACCATGGTAACGCAATCGCTTTTGAGGAGAAGAAATCTTTTATTCTGGACAAACTTTCAAAGGATAGAGAACGAAGTGTTGAAGAGGTGGTTGGTTGCCGACAAGTGTTGACAACTGTTTATCTGCAAGCCGATGAACTTTTCCCTTTATCAGAAGTTACTATTCGTGGACTTCATCATGATTTACTCCGGTACTATCCTAAAGCATCAAGTTATGCAGGAGGATACAAGACAGCACCGAACAGAGTTGTCTCTATCAATCACGAAACCGGAGAGGAACGTGTGGTATTAGAGCCATCTCCTCCCGGCATTATAACGGCGACTGCCATGGCGGAGCTGATCAACTGGTATAATACCGCAATCCAGGACTATCCGTGGCCCATATTGGTTGCCACAGAATTTGTATTTCGTTTTCTGGCCATCCACCCATTTCAGGATGGGAATGGACGACTGGGGCGTGCTCTTTTTATCATGGCTTTATTCCACTCCGGCGATAAGTATCTGACGAGTATTACGCCCAACATTGCTATTGATCGCCACATTGAGCAAAACCATACACTTTATTATTCCATCCTTCACCAATGTTCGGAAGGCAAGTTTAAAGCAGACCACACACAATACAAATTAGAGCCGTTAGCCTGGTTTTTCATCAATATTCTGGAATCTTCTTTAGCCGATATTGAGATTTACCGTAAGCGGTATAACAACCTGCAAAAGCTTTCAGAGTCGGCGTTGACTGTTTTGAACTGTTTTAGATCCAGCCCGGAAAAACGCCTGAAGGTTAGTGATATCGTTGAAAAGACAGGCCTCCCTCGCCGGACTATACAATATGCTCTTAAGACACTTACAAAACAAGAATTACTCCAGATGCTGGGGCGGGGAGCTGGAAGCCGCTATCAACTTGTATTTTGAGATAATAAGGACAAGTAAAGAATCTTGATGCATCGAGAAAACGGCCGGTGCATGCAGTACATTTTGACAAAGGCGAATTTTTAAAGAGATTAAACTCATGAGTACAAAATCAACGATAGAATGGACAGAACAGACTTGGAATCCTGCAACCGGCTGCACAAAGGTGTCGCCGGGATGCCTGAACTGCTATGCAGAGGCCATAGCGCGCCGTTTAGCGGAGAATCAGGCCCAAAGGCTCGCCCAATTAAGTCCGAATGGATTCAGCTTATCAAGCAGCAATGTGACAATTATGACATATTCTTTTTTTCAAACAGTGGGGCGGCTGGGGCGTTGACGGAATAAAACGCTCAAAAAAAGCAAACGGAAGACTACTGCTCGGGCGAACCTGGAACAGCATGCCAGCCTTAAATAATCCTTCTTTGGCTGTTTGTTAATCTTGCATTAATTGTAGTTGAGTAAAAAATGGTGTCACCGGTATTTATTCTTTAACTCCCGGCTCTTCCAACGAAATGTTGTTCAACAAGATAGCGGCTGTAACGCACGATCCCTTCAACATAGTCAAAGTCAAAGAGACCTCCACGAAAAAAGTCCGATTCTTCCCCTGGGCTTCTTCCCAGCGATCAAAATAACGCTGGCAAAACTCTTCAACTCCGACATGCTTGAAGTAGAGCCAGGCGTCATAGGAACTCCAGTCATCCTGTTCGTTGATCCGCCCACCCAGCGCACCAATGTAGCGCTCGATATTCTCACGAAGCCGCAGCTCATCCGCCGCAGTCGGTTCACTGCTGGCCAGTCGCACATAGAAGGCCATTAATTCATTTGGGTGCGGCTCTTTTGCGACATCGCCTGACAACAATTTCCGTAGTCCCAATATTCATCAAAATCGTTGTTGCTTCTTAGCGCACGCAGGCGCAGCACGGCTTCGGCACTGGCAAGTCT
>Ga0255429_1234_pt1 | contig 10446 bp, 6 predicted proteins | sample ANMaggSeSYBR02H9_FD_182636 | JGI IMG/M metagenome (GOLD analysis project Ga0255429, IMG submission 182636) | Sediment cell enrichment communities from methane seep in Santa Monica Basin, California, United Staets - ANME aggregate JGI... | ecosystem: Environmental > Aquatic > Marine > Cold seeps >... | reverse complement strand
AAAGAGAGAAATATTTCTTTCAGATCATCCAGTCTTGCTTCAAGCAAAGCTCTGTAAACTGCTGTCAGGCGTTTTTCTTTTTTTGCAGGAGGGCAGGAATAATGATTCAGAATAACATCGGTAAAACTCATTCGAACTTCAAGGTTGGGAAATCCAAGCAAATAACTCGTTCTTGAGCCAAGGCTTATTTCTTTTTTAATAGTCAGATAACCGGTCTGGAACAGCAGGGTTTCAGGTTCAAGATGCTCAATCTCAAAACTTCCGAGAAGTCCTTCTCCTGCCTCAAAAAGTTCAAGCGAAGGAATATAATATTGATTCTCTTTCAGCAGTTTTATCAGAAATGACGGTGTGCCTGTTTCAAACCAGTAGTTTCGAAATTTACCTGTGTCAAGATAAAGCAGAACATCAAATGGATTGTAAACAGGTTCTCCAAGAAAATTATAACCATTATACCACTCTTTGATTGAATTCAAATCAACGCGTTTAAGAGGTTCCTTAAATACGCATTCAAGTTCGTTCTGGGTATAACCGCAAATTGCTGAATAGCGGGCGTTAAGGCTGATATCCTTTAGGTTGTTCAGACCGCTGAAAATACTCACCTTGCTGAATCTTGAGACTCCGGTTAAAAATACAAATTGGAGATAGTTGTCCAGATCCTTGATAACAGAATAGAAATTCTTCAATTCTTCTCTGATCTCAATAGCGAGTTCAGGTTTATCCATATTATCAAGGATCGGTTTGTCGTATTCGTCTATCAGGATTACAACTTTTTGATTCTGTTTTTCAGATATTTTTCTGACAAGCTCATCAAACCGGTCACTTATATTTTTTTCTTTTAACTTAACTTCATATTCTTCTGCAAAGCGTGAAAGAAGATAATTAAAACGCGAATTCAGACTGCCAGTATCCTTGAAGATACCAGCTCCAAAACTGATGTGCAGCACAGGAAATTGCTCATCCCAGTTCCAGCTATTTTCAAGAAACAGACCTTTAAAATATTCTTTTCTGCCTGCAAATGCCTGGTGTAATGTGTCCAGAAAAAGGCTTTTTCCGAATCTTCTGGGACGGGAGAAAAAATAATATTTCCCAGATTCAGATAATTTTTTAACAAAATGTGTTTTATCCACATAATAGTAGTCATCTGACCTGATCACTTCAAAACTCTGGATTCCAATTGGATATTTTTTCATTGACTATTCTCCTTTGTTTTGTTGAAGGCTGAAATACTCTGACAACCTTCGGTTTTCAGCCCATAGCAGGTTGGGACGTCGAAGATCCACCCGCTATCTCACCCTTCCGATCACAATCTGGCCTTCTGCCTCTCCCTTTTTTACCGGATGCTGTTTCTGGCCTGTGGCTTTTGGGACCTCGCGATTAAGATAACTGGATATCTCATTAACATCAATAAATCCATCCCTGTCCACATCGGCCGCGCCTTTTAACCCTTTGAGGAGGTAGTAGGTGAAATAACCATGCTTGAGATCATCGGATTCCTTGCTCACCTCGCTGGCGCTGCTTGCGGTAATGATGATCCTTCCTTTTCCTTTGGATAGTCTGTCCAGAAAAGCATCCGAGATATTGGCCCTGGTTTTGGACAATATTGTCCTTCCTCCGGTCTGGCCGCTGTAACAGCAATCAGCGAGCAGGATGACCCTTTCGGCCTTTATTCTCCTGAATATTCGAGCAATTTCATCCATGGGAATAGCGGTGGTGTAAAGATCAGTTGTGTTTGCATCACAGGGCAGAATGTACTTTTCTATGCCGTCACCATCCAGGCTCGTTTCACTCTCTTCAGGAGCTCCGTGTCCGGCAAAAAAGATGATGACCGTATCTTCACGTCCTGCTTTGCTCCTGATCTGTGTTCCGAGAAGAGACTGAATGTTCCGCTTTGTTGCCTGACCATCGTAAAGCTCAAATAGATGATCGGCTTCTATGTCAAGATTGGTCTGGAGATAATCGGCAAAAGCAGAGGCATCATTCCTGGCATAGTCGAGCTTTTGAACATGGTGGTAGTCGTTTATGCCGATTACGGCCGCCCATATCTCTCCCTTTTCCTTTTCGTAAAACACGGTTATGGTTTTAGGTTCACTTGTCAGGTTCTCATTGTCTAATGCGGTGACTACAATCTCATTGCTACCGGTTTTTAAAGGCACTGCTGCATAAAACTCGCGTTGTGTGTTATCTCCCTTGACAGCTATGCCCCGATCATGCAGGTCAATTCTCATGCCGTTGACATTTATATCAATGGAAATCACGCCTCTGTCATCCGCGGCAATGCCCCGCAGGTCAATAGTATTGGTGACTACCCGCTTTCCGTCCCTGGGGGTAGTGATCACAACATGCGGAGCCATCTTAAACCGGCCTGCCGGGGATACAGGCCTATAATCTGACGCCGGTCTCTGTCCGGCAACAGTAATCTCTTTGGCCTTCTCAGAAGCAACATTCAAGGCCAGCACAAGGTTCCTGGATTTGAAATCTTTCTGGGTGATCTTGAAATTTACAGGCAAATCACCGGCCGGAACCGACCTTTGAACAGTGATCATGAATCTTATGGGATCGCTTTCCCGACCTGCCTGGATGCGGCCAATGGAAAACTCTTTTGCGCTGGTCAGTATAATGCCTTTTTGATCGATATTGATACTTAGATTGACATCCGCGGCACCGAGCTGACCTGTGTTCTTGACTCTCACCACCAGTTCAACGCTCTCCCCTTGCTCAATGACGCCTTTGCCATTGGGATCAAGGATCTGATGGCTTATTGCAAATTCAGGCCGGGATACCTTTATGGGAACGTTGATGTTCTCTGTCAGACCGGGAAACTCAGCCTGCGTCAACTGAATCTTGACATCAACGGATTCTTTTTCCAATGTTCTGGGAACTGTAAAAGAGAACCTGGTGGGAATATTTGCTGAACCTGTTTCAAGCCGACCCAATTCGGTGCGGTTTCTTGAAAAGGAGAGATCTGCAGAATCCACCTTTATCGAGACTGCCCTGGCCGCCATCTGTCCATTGTTGGCAACTCGAATCTCCAGTTCGCAAGTCTCCCCGTTTTCCACAAAGCCATTGCCGTTGCGGTCAGTGATATCGTAGGAATAAGCCAGGACTGGACCTATTGTGTTTACATTCACGGCCAATTGTTTCACTCCATCAGAAGCGCCTCTCACATCGGAGGCCTTGAGATCCATCCTGATATCACCGCCCGAATATGTTCTGGGAATAGCAAAGGCCAGCTTGCCGTTTATAGTCTGGCCAGGCAGTATCTGAGCAATCTCGGTTTGTTTTCTGGTCACTTCAACACCGGAATTGATGGAAGCAATGCCCAGATCAACCTTGATGGCCCGGCCTACGCCGTTGTTTTTCACAAAGGCCGTAAGCTCAATGGTCTCCCCGTTTTCGGGTATGCCGTTACCGTTTCCGCTGGCAAGGCCGGTATTACCATCATTGATCTTATAATCAACTATAACAATATCGGGTTTTTCCAGGTGGGCTGTGGGAATACTGAGTTTTATCTTCTCGGAGTCAAAGCCCCGTTTTTCGGTACACTGAATAAGAAATGGAGCAGCGCCGTCTTTTAGCTCCAACTTTCCATAAAGCTTGACCTTTAGCTTTTTGGATTCACCCGGTGCGATGTCTCCGATATCAATGACTTTATCGAAGCCTATACAGGAAAAGTCGCATTTCGTATTCAGTTTCACATCAAAAGCAGTGCCTTTGCCGGTGTTGGTGATGGTGGCGATGATTGTGGATTGTTCGCCTGCGTCGATGGCGTTGTTGGGGAGGAGGGAGGAGGTGTCGGAGTATTGGATTTTGGCGACAAGAGTGGCGGGAAGGGTTTGTCTTTCTTTGATAAGTTGAACATATTTCACAAATTCTGGATTATTCTGCACATCAGTCATTATATCCTTAAATACATCTTGCTCCACAACACTCATCAGTTTGGCGTAATCTGTATTATAAGCCCATAAATGTTCTCTACTCAATTTGGTTGAGCTACTTTCAGATCGCACAACCAAATCATCGTTTGGTTTTTTCAAAGTAAATTGATATTTAATATATGCTGAAATATCATAGACCGAATCCCCTATCTCAATAATACCCTTTTTTTTCTTATATCTATTTCCATTATTTGTTGATACAGATATTATTTTAGGAACTAACAACAAATCGTACTTGTAAAGTATGCCTTTTTCAGGAACAAAATCAACTTTTACAAAAAAAGAAGACATGTTTTTATGCAAGAGATTCGACAAAGATTCGCCAATATTTAACGTAATGATATCATACCCAGATTGATAGTTAGTATCTACTCCCTTGTATATTCTATTTCTGCAATCCTCGGATAACACTACTCCAACATTTAATGGCAATTTCTTGATCGGACAAAATTGTCTTTCTATTTTCCTACTCGGGGGCACTCTTAGATCATAAGGGTTTGCACACCCCAACAAAATGAAAATTTGGACAAACATACAAAGTATGAAAATAATATGTTTATTAATGCACCGGAATCTGTGAATTTGAAGGACTCTTCCTTTCATGATTTCTTTCCTTATGTGAATATTCACACAAAATCTGGCAAAATCTGGTGACACCATATCTATTTCTATCTATTCTTCGGTTTTTCATCAAGTTGGTCCGTAGGTTGGGTTGAGAAACGAAATCCGAAAAAACCCTTGTCATTCTCCGCCTATTGTTGGTTCAAATTCCATTTTAACGTCCGCTTCCCATTCCGGATCATACATACTTTCAGACACATATCGATGAAAACTCGAACATTCCCAATTCCTCGGTGATCTTGGGAATCCATCCCATGCCGTGTCATAACCCATTCAGCAATTCCCGCTGCAAAACGATTTAACCTATTCAAATTATTACAAATTCCCAAAAATAGTTTACGACGAAAACTTTAACAGCTTGATATTACAACAAAAAATTTACTTACGAAAAACTAACAATATCAATATGTTAGACTTTCGTTTCGTGAACTTATTTAAACAAAATACAGTAATTTCAACAGGTTAAGCTGTTTTGCAGCGGGAATTGCTGTAACCCATTGCCTGTTTTGCTACATCGCAGACTCCGGATCAAAAATTGGAAAATAATCCTTTGCAACATTAGCGAGGGTCTTATCGGAGGTCACAAAATACTCAATCCGAAAAATCTGATTTTTAATAATAGCGGCTGATAATTGTATCGAATCAAGCGTTCTTAGTCCTTTTTTATGCGCGATACTATCCAGCAAGTTTATGGCTAAACTCTTCACAGCTTCGCCAACTTCTACTACGTTGAACATGAATAAATCGTCTTCAAAGCAGGAAAACGCTTCTTTAACAATTTCAAGCTCGACTTCCTTTGTACGTACTCTTTTAAGAAATGCGGAACGAAATTCAATTTTTGAAATGTCTGCAATTGTCAATATCAGGTCGTAAGCATTCTCTTTAAGAAGAGAAACAAGGTTTTCTGTTCCAGCCTCGGCGTGATAAAGCTTGACCAATGCATTCGAATCTAAAAACAAATGCATTTTTAATCCCTCTCTTTGCTTATATCATTAGAAAGATTGCCCTTGATTTTTCTGGTCAATTCCTGCGCTTTTTCAAAGGACATCTGTGATAATTCAACCTTTGGAATCAAAACCACTTTAACTTTCGTGTTGTCTTTAAATGGAATCTTATCTAATGCCAATTGGCCATGCTTGATTGAAGTTTCTACAACAAATTGAGCCATTTCATTCTCCTCTCCTCTAATATCCAATTCCTTAATTTTGCGGCTATCTATTCGTTTTCCAAAAGATCTGCCGGATCTTTATCCTTAATGAGCTATTTTATAACCGAGAATAATGGGCCGTTCTTCTTCACCTTTTTTAATTGGATGTTGCATGTTTTGGGTATGACGGCTTACATTTTTAAATACATACTCATATGCTTCACCTGATGTTATAAGCTTATCCCCGTCAGCATCAGCAGCGCCTTTTAATCCTTCTAAAAGATAATAAGTGAATACACCATGGCCGCCGCCCAGGTTTTCATCCTCTCTGGCAAGTTCGCCTGCTCCTGAGGCTGTGATAATGATTCTGCCCCGTCCGGCTGCCAGCCGGTCGAGGAAATTGTCGTTTAATGAGGCACGAGTGGACATCGCAAGAGTTTTGCCTCCGCTTGCTCCACTGTAACAGGTGTCAGCCAGAAAAACGACTCGTTCAGATGGTATTCTGGAAAATATAGAGCGGATTCTCTCCATAGGTACTGCCGTTGCCCACATACTTTCAGGGTCGGTATCACTTGCCAGGAGATACTTTGAAACATTGTCACCGTCAGGGCTGCTTGGGTCATGATATGGGGCACCGTGCCCGGAATAATAAATAATTACTGTGTCTTGCGGTCTGGCTTTTCTGGGCAATATATCACCAAGTATCTTTTCGATCTCTGTCTTGGAGGCGTTTTCATCATAAAGGGCAAAAATGTGGTCGGGAGATATATTCATATTGTTTTGTAAATATTCATACATTGCCCGTGCATCAGCTACAGCATATTCCAGGTCTGGTATCCCCTGGTTCTTATAATCATTTATTCCTATAATAGCAGCCCAGACTTCTGATCTTACCTTTGATCTTGTTACAAAGATTGATTTGCGGTCTTCAAGGTTATCGGTGTCCCATGCAATGACTTCGATTTTATTGCGTCCGGTTTTAAGTGGCAGCTTTTGTGAAAACAAGTATCTGCTGTCAGACCCTCTGCGGGCATCATTTTTTATTACCTGGATACCTTTCTGTTGTTTGCACGCAATAACTTTTTCGTTTAACCTGATTTCTACACGTGACACTCCTCTATCATCGTGGGCATAACCCTGTAATGTTATAATATCTTCGTGAACAGTGGAATCAGTATTGGGATGACTTATCCATATCATGGGAGGGCTCTGAAGAGAGGCGAATGATGAGGCAGCAACTTTTTCCTGTGATGCGACCTTTGCAAAGCTGACAGAGTCCATTGTCTTGAAAGCAAGCTTTTGACTGGCCGGCAGGAAATCATCCTGAACAGCGGTAAGTTCTACCTGGTGTCCGCCCAATTTGGCTGTTTTTACTTTTTTGGGCAGAATAAAAAAATCCTGCTCGATCCGGCTATGCGGCGGCAGTGTCCTTAATTCTTTTTCCTGTGTTCCGCCAGGAAAATGAGCAAATATCGCGGGATCGTTTGACCCAAGTTTCAATACAACCCCTTGGGCGGGAATTTCACCCTGGTTTTCAATAACTGCTTTAATATGAGCCGCGCGGCCAATCTGCATAGAGTTGTTTACAATACCGGATTGTATTTGCCAGCTTAACAGCAACTGAGGCTTTGATGGGTTGATATTTACTACAGTTATATCCTCAACAGACTCAAATTCATCCTGATTAAGTTTAACTTTTAGAGTAATACCTTTGCCTTGATATGTGCGAGGAATATTGACCTTTACTCTGTAGGGATTTGTTTCCTGGTTTGGAGAAATATCACCAAGTGTTATAGAAGTCCTTCCTTCAATTACAGGTCCTGCTTCTGCAAGAGACAGTCCCATACTCACGTTTTTTGCATCTATACCTGCTCTGTTGAATACAGACAGATCAATATATGCGCTATCTCCATTGCGGATAACTGCGCCTCCGGAACCACTTGTTCTATATGTAAGTGTCAGAACCGGCTTTTGCAGCCGTACCGGAATATTTAAACGCTTATCAACTTTATCTACGCCATATTTTTCCTCAACCATTACTTTTGGCTGAAACACGCCGCCATTATACCTTCTTTCCACAGCGACAACCAGTTTGCCTGTTACTGTTTGACCTGGAGCTATATTTCCTAAAAATGCCTGATCATAAATGAATTTTATGCCGGATTCATCTATGCTTGAATTCAGGGTTACTTCCTTTGCTTCGCCCTGCCCGTTATTCTTTACAAATATTTCTAATTCAAATGTTTCACCGTTTTCTACAACGCCATTACTATTGCCCTTGGCAAAGCCTTCTTTACCATCCAGTATTCTATGTGAAGCAATTTCAAGACCTGTTGGAACCATGGCACGGGTATCAACAGTTAGTATTTCTGTATTTGATCCATAGCCCCGTTCTTCTTCTGCATATAATTTTAGGTTCACTTTATCGGTTGAGAGATTGACATCTCCCCTGACCGCTACTTTAATTTCCTTTGACTCTCCTGGTGCAATTTCCCCAACCATAGTCCTTGATGGCATTCTTATAAATCTGTTATCACTTTCTGCCACCAGAACAACTCCATAAGCTGAACCCTCACCGCTGTTTTTTATTTTAACTTTTATATAAGCCTCTTCAGCAGCATCAATTGCTCCATTGGGCATATGCCCCTGATCATCTGATAATTCAAATAAAGCTTTAAGTTTGCATGGAAGGCTGTGTTTTTTCACATCTTCGGCATACTCGCTTGCCGCAATCAGGCTGGATGCTATAGCGTCTTTGTATTTATACTCCACTTTTACATTGGATAGACCCTTTAGGGGAACAGGATAATTGCCAAAACTGAACTTGGCCGTTCCATTGCTTTGTATAGGGATATCGGTTCTGTGCTTGCCATTTACATAAACCGCTACTTCGCCGGAGGTGACGGGGATTTGTTTGTGGGTTATGTTTTCGTGTTTGGTGATGGTTTCGCCTGTGCGTTTGGTTTTTTCAGTGCAATCACCACCGAATTCGCGTGATACCCAATTAGGAGAAAAAAGATAAATTAAATCTTTCAAGTTATCCGTGTCACCCTCTATTAAAGAAATAAGAACACCCGCCGGTAAAAGTAACAACCCTAAAGGACGTAAAACTATATTAAGGACAATTTCCTCACCAACGCTCGCCCGTTTTTGATGCTTTACTTCCATTTTTTCATACTTCACCTTTTGCCCCAGTCTCACATCATGATAGACCCTGACAGAAGTGGGCGCCAAAGTTTCAATCCTGTTTTCTCTTGCAATTTCAACATGGTCCGAAGTTCTTGAAAGTTCATCCAGTCTTGTATCTACCTTATAGGTATAGGCGCAGCCTTGCAGCAGGAAGGCTGTCGCAACAATCAATGAAATAAGCTTAAAATCAATTCTGTTATTCATGCCCAAGTCTCCTTGTTTATTGCAACTAATAGCTGGCAGGTATTCGGAATTCCTCGTTTCCACGCTCCTGCGTGGGAACGAGTCAAAGAACGGATTCGGGTATTTTGCTTTTATTTTACAGACCTTGTTTTAACTTCAGCCTTATTCTCATAAAATTCAGAGGCATAGCCGCTCTTGCCGGTTGATTTTCCGGTTAGTGTTATTCCTCTTGTTCTTGCACCGATGTCGTTTGCCTTTGTCTTGACGAAATAGACTCCGCCCTGAGTGTGAAGGTCAATCTTGCCCAGCGGTGAAGTGCTTGCATATACGGTTATATTTTCCTTGCCGAATGGAGGGCTTATTTCCAGATCAAACCTGTCATTGCCGGATGGAATTTCATAGATAGTCCCGCCCTGAAAATAATTTTCATTTCTGTATGGGTTAGGTAGTATCTGAACCATTTCCCCGGCAGCATCCTTGTATATAACACAGGCATAGAAAGGCTTGTTTCCTTTTATGTAAATCCTCATCCTCTCGCCGCTTTTATATTCATTTTTGTCTGCCCAGAGCCGGACATGGAGCGGGGCAGATGGATTGTCGGCAACATCCTTTCTTTTAGAAACTTTTTCCATTGCCTTTTCATCAGGTATTACCTCGACCTTAATTTTTATCCTAAAGCAATCCCCTGCGTTCACATCTTTGTACCAGCTCTTCTCGAGTTCCTTAATGATTTTCACTGTAGCATTGGCGTACGCAGATACCAGATCCTTCTCAAGCGCAAAGTCCTTGATATGCGTCTCGCTTGTCATGTAGGTCGATGCAAACTCTATTGCGTTTCTCTTTGCAGCTTCCAGCGCAGCCAGTTCAGTCTGTCTCCTTGACCTGTCTTCACCCATGCAGGCATACCCAGCGGCCTCTGTAATGGTAGATTGGGAAGCAAAGACATACGAAGATGATATAATGAACACAAACACCAGAGCGGCTATTCTTGCCACATTCATCTTTCCTGTTTTTGATTTAATAGATAACATACAATGTTTTCTCCTTTCCAAAATTATCGAGCGAAGAGAAACCCTTTGACCGAGCCCTAAATAAGAATGCCTGCCGAGGTTTTGGGATATTCATGCCGTGAATAATATTAAATCAGTTGTACAATATCAACCCATTTTCAATTGCTCTCATGGTTATGGCCTGGGTGTGGCAATATACTCACTTGAGGTACACATTTAATTATACTAAAAGGTGTATAAGGGGGTAAAAATATGCGGACTAACATTATGCTTGATGATAAACTCGTTGAAAAAGGTATGAAATATACCGGAATAAAGACAAAAAAAAGCTCTCAGAGAACTTGTTCAGCGAAAGGAGAGA
>Ga0255429_1233_pt1 | contig 10494 bp, 14 predicted proteins | sample ANMaggSeSYBR02H9_FD_182636 | JGI IMG/M metagenome (GOLD analysis project Ga0255429, IMG submission 182636) | Sediment cell enrichment communities from methane seep in Santa Monica Basin, California, United Staets - ANME aggregate JGI... | ecosystem: Environmental > Aquatic > Marine > Cold seeps >... | reverse complement strand
CTGACTGGTGAACGTATTGCCAAGCTCAAGGAAACGATTCCAGCCGGTCGAGGACAAGTGCTTGTCTGGAATTGCGCGGATATCGCACCGGGTATTTATCTGGCCAAAGCCTATTTTGGCGGCGAAGAAAAACAGACGATCAAGCTGGCGGTAGTGGAATAGGGGATATGGCTAATTAATAAACTATATTGATATTTAAAAATTTCAGGACATATAAAATTATTAAATAATTCATATAACATGCAATTGGTTTTGTACTGCTCCCCATTTGTTAATGGGAGCAGTATATTTGTAAAGAAGTATTAGTGATTAAAAAGTAAATTCCTATTGGTTTTTGCTTTAGCGGCTTTTTTTTGTTGGATTTGTAAACCGCTATTTTATGTGATATATATAGGGAGATTCATTTTCAGACTATTTAGTTTTACGTCTTTTAATTTGTATTCCAAATCAAGAACAAGGAGGTGAAGTGCTTCATATTTGGAAATAAACAACTATCTATTATTCGGAGGGGTAAAATATGAATAAGTTTATACTTGGGATTTTTGGTCTGGTTTTAACTGGATTTATTATTAACGGTTGTTCTTCGGGTAATCCAACAGCACCGCAGGTTGAGGAGCCAACTGCCATAGTTAGTGCACAAGCAGCCGGGCTCGGCGCCATTATTGAAACAGAAATGAAAGCAGTTATGGTATTTCCCCAATACGCACAGTTTACAAATATGTTTTTTAGAGCAAATGTGTGGTACGATAACAATGGCCGTATGACATTCATACGATTGGAAAATATGTTCGGGCCGATTACTGCCCGATTTGTCATTGCGCAAGTCCAATCCCTATTCACTAATTATTACGCCCCTTCACCGGTTTCCCTTACGGATGCGAACGGTCAATGGGGCACCATGTCGGCAACCTTAAAAATTGGGGTCCATGCGGACGGTAACATCATCTATGTCCGACAGGAAAACAGCAGTTACACGAATATTTTCTGCTATGACATATATTCGCAGACAGCTGATTCATCCCGCCATACATCTTATCCCATCCCCTCACCGTCGCCAACACCAGTCGTTAATACTCAATAATTTGGTTGTTTGACCGGAAAGACCTGGGTTATAAACCAGGTCTTTCCGGTAATTTTTTTCGAGTTGTCGCGTGCCGGGCATCCGAGTCCCAAGCGCTATAGTCGGTGGAGGTTTTAAAACATGAAATTTGAAATGAATCAAATAGGAACAATATTTTCACCCTACAAAGCGAAAGAAATGTGTCCCATTCAAGGGACGGCTGCGCCGGAAGGGAAAGGCCGGGTGGAAGTGTTCCCGGAATATGCGGCAGCATTGGAAACAATTGAAACTTTTTCGCATATCATTCTTCTTTATATTTTCGATAGAGCCGGAGAAATAAAGTTATCCCGGCCAACCTTTCTGGATGATGCACCACACGGTGTTTTTGCTTCGCGCCATCCCTGCCGGCCAAATGGCATTGGACTGTCAATTGTGAAGCTGGAGCAAATGAAAGAAAATATTTTAGAAGTAAGCGAGATCGATATTTTAGACCAGACACCTTTGATTGATATCAAACCGTATATTCCTCAATTTGATTTTCGGGAAAAAGCCAATAATGGATGGACGGAAAAAAAAGAATTACACGAAAAACCCATAGACCGGGAGTAAATGCGGGAATTATGCGACTGGATCGACTATTATCCATCATTATCATGCTGCTCAACCGCCGCCGGGTACAGGCAAAAGAACTGGCTGATTATTTCGGTATTTCAGCGCGGACTGTCTACCGGGATATTGACGCGATTAATCAGGCGGGCATTCCCATTGTTTCTTTTCAAGGCAATCAGGGCGGACTGGGGATTGTGGATAATTATAAATTAGACCGGCAGGTATTGACTTTGGAAGATATGGGGACGATTCTTTCTACCCTCAAAGGGATTAATACTACTTTTAAGGACAAGCAACTGGATAAGGCGATTGAAAAAATTCATGCGCTGGTGCCGGATGAAAAGCAGCGGCAAATTGAGGAAAAACTTCAACAAGTTATTATTGATGTCCTGCCGTGGGGTTTTAGCGAGCGGAAAAAGCAAAACCTTCAGATTATCCAAAACGCTATTTCATGTAATACACTGATTCGTTTTTTGTATCGTGACAGTAAGGGTAAAAAGGGAATCCGGACAGTCGAACCCATGACGCTGATTTTTAAAGCCTATACCTGGTATTTGTTTGCTTTTTGTCAATTACGCAAAGATTTTCGATTGTTCCGATTGAGCCGTATAAGTCGTATTAAAACAAGCACCAAAAAATTTATCCGCAAAGTTGTTGATTATAAAGAGTATGAAGAAAATAGTCAGAAGATACAAAAGATGGTTGATTTGGTTTTGGAATTTTCCCCGTACGCAAGATACCAGGCTGAAGATTATTTTGAAGAAAAACAATTGACGATTCAAAGGGATGGTTCGGTCATCGCGCGTATGAGCATCCCGGAAGATGACTGGATTTATTCTATGTTGTTGAGTTATGGGGAAAACATGAAAGTTATTTCGCCGCAACGGGTCAGGAAAACACTCCAAGAAAAAGCAAAAAAAATAGTTGCTCGTTATCAAACATGACATAGGGTTGTCATCATCACGCTGTATGCTGAATGAAAAAAATGCGGAGGGATGACATGTTGAAAATTGTTGTTATTGTCGGAAGTGTTCTTGTGGTGCTGGGAATTGTAGCAGTGCTGTTTATGCTGAAGGGACCGGATTTGTCGAAATACAAGTACTTGCAGGACCCGCGAATTGCTGTTTTACCGGATGTCAAAGTGATGGAAATTCCGTTTGAAGTATCTTCAGACGGATTGGGCGGTGTATATAAAGCTTTATTTAAAACTTACTTTAAATTGAAAGGTGTGCCCAAGGGTCCTGGAATGGAATCCCCGGCTGCCAGATACGAAAATGCCCTGGATTTTGACATGGACACAAAAGAAAGAGAAACTGCTTTTAAAAATATAATCTGGAAAGGATCAGCCGCTATTCCTCTGTCGGAAACCATCAGCGCTCTGCCGGCAATAAACAGCCAAGATAATTTCATCCCCCGTCTCACAACCTGGAAGTATGGAGAAACCGCTGAAATACTGCATATCGGGCCGTATGAAAAAGAAGCGCCGACAGTTAATAAGTTGTGTGCTTTTATCAAGGCGCAAGGTTATGAAATATCCGGACTCCATGAGGAAGTTTATTTACGCGGTCCGGGCATGCCGTTTAGCAAACCGGAAAATTATCAAACAATAATTCGTTATCCGGTTAAAAAAACAGCAGAGTAAAGTCAAATGAACAGAGATAGGGGCAATAGTGTTTTGCTCCTGTCTCTGGTTTTTGATTCTGCCCGCCGATTGGTGCCAACCGGGTGTAAGCGTTGATTCTTTCTTCGCCGGCTGTCAAGTCATGCTGTCGTGTTCCGATAGTATCCGTAGAGTGAAACAATCCTCCGGGAGGACCGTTGGCATGAATGTTCAGGATATTATTTATTTACGCTGGCTGGAGGAATATTCGATCGGGAATGGCGCTATTGATAATCAACATAAAAAAATTGTGGTAATCATTAATCAGCTCTACCGAGCGGTCCGCCGGGATGAAGGTGAGCGGGTACTGGCGGAATCACTGGGATACCTGATAGATTATACGAAACAGCATTTTGCTACGGAAGAAGCGATATTTCAGGGAACTGATTTTCCTGAAATAGAAGCGCATTTGCAGCTGCATACGGAAATGACCGCCCGTACCCTGGAAATACAGAAGACCTTTTTTTCCTTCAATGAGGACAACTCCCTGGAATTACTACATTTTCTCAAAGAGTGGTGGTTTCACCATATTACTGGAGATGACCGGAAGTATATCCCGTATATTCAAACAAGCGCTTGAATTTAGTTGTTCCCCCGGAATGTCGCAGTCTGTGGATTTTTATACTAGACATATTGCACACAAAAATGTACAATTTTACAAATTATCAAGGTTATCTATTTTTTTTTATGTAAAGGCAATTAAAATAAGTACCAAAGTCATGAAGTGATAAGTGATTAGTGTATATAAAAATCAACACACAATAGTTCTTGGAGATTCTGTGCTCAGAAATTTTTTAGTGGAAAGTGCAGGTATCTTGAAATAAAAAATTGAAAAAGAGAGTGTTAAGCGTTTTAGTCACCAGCGATTACCAGTGAATGACGCCACACTTTCTGTTTTTTTTTTGAAAGGATGTTATGCTTGTAATTGAGACGGATTTATTAAAAAAGCATGTCACAGCTTTAGTGAGTATTCAACCGCCCAGGAATTATGCCAATCAAATTTCTCTAAAAAAAACCGGAGACTATTTATTCCGGGAATTCGAAAAATTGACAGATCAGGTTCAGGAACAAACCTACGAGGTGGAAGGACACTATTACCGGAATATTATTGCTTCTTATGGCAATCAACCGAAAAAACGGGTGGTGGTGGGTGCGCATTATGATGTTTTTGGAACATCACCGGGTGCGGATGATAATGCCAGCGCAGTGGCCGGTATGCTCGAGTTGGCGCGCATCCTTTTTAAATATAAACCAACACTTGATTTTCAGGTCGATTTTGCAGGCTATACACTGGAAGAGCCGCCGTTTTTTGCGTCCGAATGTATGGGATCTGCCGTGCATGCCAAATCGCTTCAGGACCAGCATGTCGATGTGAAACTGATGATTTGTCTTGAGATGATCGGGTATTTTACTGAAAAATCGGGAACGCAAAAATATCCCTTTCCGGAAATGAAAGCGACGATGCCCGGTCAGGGTGATTATATTGCCCTGGTGACATTGAATCGATATGAAAATTTGGCAGATCAGATGCGTATGGCGATGAAAAAAAAGATGACACTGGAAGTTCAAAAAATAGTACTCCCGGTCTCCATTACGGGTGTGGATTTTTCAGATCACCGTAATTTTTGGCAGCGCGGGTATCCGGCGGTGATGGTGACGGATACGGCTTTTTATCGGAATCCCCATTATCATAAGGACTCCGATACAATTGAAACCCTGAATTTTGATAAAATGGCGGAAGTGGTCCAGGGGGTTTATCAGGCAATTATTGACATGGCATCAGATTAAATTGCTTTGACAGTGTGATGGTTTAGGATGAAAATTCACACTTTGTTAAGCCATGGCCGGGCTGCTTTATAGGCTTGTTCAGATCGTTGTAGCTTATCACCCCCTCCATTTAAACAAAAAAACCGTTTGGCACCGATGATGCCGATTGTTATAATGCAGTCCGATTTGTCAGGAATACAGGCGTGTTGTGCCTGCGCCGGAGGGACTGGATTTTGGAAAAGCATCGCTGTGCCTGGGCGCAAGGGGAGTTCTATCAAGCTTATCATGACAACGAATGGGGGGTTCCCCTGCACGATGACCGCAAGCTTTTTGAAATGCTGATTTTGGAAGGCGCACAAGCCGGACTTGCCTGGATCACGATTCTAAAAAAACGCGCAGGATACCGCAAGGCGTTTGATGATTTTAATCCGGAAAAAATTGCCCGCTATTCGAATGAAAAAAAGACGCAGCTATTGGCTGATCCGGGTATTATCAGGAACCGTTTGAAAATAAAAAGTGCAATTCAAAATGCCGGGAATTTTTTAGAGGTACAAAAAGAGTTTGGGAGTTTTGATAATTATATCTGGCAATTTACGGACCACAGAATTATTCAAAATCGATTTGCGTCTGTAGAACAACTGCCGGCTAAAACCACGGAATCGGATGCGATGAGCCGCGATCTTAAAAAACGCGGATTTTCTTTTGTGGGCAGTACCATCTGTTATGCCTACATGCAGTCAATCGGCATGGTCAATGATCATGTGACAGACTGTTTTCGTTATCCGGAATTAATCGAAGGAGAGATAAATGAATAAAATCCAGGTCGCGATTGTCATGGGGAGCGCTTCGGACAAAGAAACAATGCAAGAAGCCGCCCGGATACTGAAAGAATTTGAGGTGTTGTTTGAGATGCGTATTATGTCCGCACATCGCACACCGGATACGGTGCATACATTTGTTCGATCAGCAGCGGAGCAGGGAGTAAAAGTTTTTATCGCCGGTGCCGGCAAGGCGGCGCATCTGGCCGGCGTGGTGGCCTCAATCACCACACGTCCGGTGATTGGCGTACCCATGACCACGTCCGATTTGGGCGGCCTGGATTCTTTGCTCTCGACAGTACAAATGCCGCCGGGTATTCCGGTAGCCACCACGGCCATTGGAAAATCCGGCGCGAGGAATGCAGCTTTGTTGGCGATTGCCATGTTGGGTTTGGCGGATGACAGTCTGGCGGAAAAACTGAAGATTTTTCGGGAAGCACAGGCCCAGGCGGTGGCAGCTGCGGACAAAAAACTCCAGCAGGAACTCTGACGGAGGATACGCATTATGGATAATCTTCGATGCTACGGTGAGCCGCCTTATTCGGTTGTTTTGGTTCATGGCGGGCCGGGAGTGGCGGGGACCATGGCACCTGTGGCGCGGGAACTTGCCGCCAGGTATGGTGTATTGGAGCCTTTACAGACAGCAGCGTCTGTGACAGGACAAGTGACGGAACTCAGGGCACAGATCGCAAAATATGCCGCCGGGCCGGTTGTTCTGATTGGGTCTTCCTGGGGGGCAATGCTGGCGTTTGTGTTGGCGGCCAAGCATCCTGAGATGGTGGCTAAATTGGTGCTGGTGGGAAGCGGGGTCTATACGGAATGCCATGCCCGGCAAATTGAGGCAACCCGGTTTGAACGTTTGACGCCGGTGGCAATGCAAACTGCGTACCGTTTGATGGGTCAGATCAACCAGGCGGATTCGGATCAACAAAATAATTTGTTTGCTCAGTTGGGGAAGATTTTTACTCAGACAGATGCCTATGATCCTGTCACACTGGACCTGGAATGGACACAAATCCGGTATGATATTTACAAAAAAGTTTGGCCTCAGGCAGTTGCTTTGCGCAGGCAGGGCGACTTTTTGAAATGGGGACGCCGGATACAATGCCCGGTGATTGCGCTGCATGGTGATTATGATCCCCACCCGGCGGCAGGTATTCATGAACCGCTGGCTGCGGTGGTGCGGGATTTTCAATTTATATTGTTGGAAAAATGCGGTCATCTTCCCTGGATTGAGAAGCAGGCCAAGGCAGTGTTTTATCAGAAGGTGAATGAAATAGTGGATGCGCAGGGATGGGATGGAAAAAAATAAAAGTTATAAAATTTTAGATCAAGTGGCAGCCTTGCTCCGCCAAAAAGCAGCCGGGACACAGGCGCCTTATCTCATTGCCATCGGAGGTCCTGGGGGCAGCGGGAAATCAACTTTTGCCCGGCAGCTGGCAACAACACTCGGTGAGGCGGTTATTTTGGGATTGGATGATTACAAAACTTCACGCGATTTTCGTAGAAACGCCGGGGTTTTTGGGCCCCATCCGGATGCCAATAAAATGGATCTGATCAAAGCACATCTGGCGGTTTTGAAAAGGGGAAGTGAGATTCAAAAACCGATTTATGATAAAATCGCCGGCGATGCATTGCATACAGAGCGTTTTTCTCCGGACGTGTATACCCTGGTTGAGGGCGAGGTGGCGACCTACCCGCGTTTTAAAGCATTGATTGATTTTTCCATTTATATTGATTCCGGACTGCTTACGCAATTAGCAGCCCGACTGGGTCGCGACAGACGCGACCGGGGGCATTCCAAGGAAAAAGCCGCGCAAAATTTTTTACACAGCAATCTACGCGAATTTCCCGCTTATGGTGCGCAATCCAGGCATTGGGCGGATGTGCGTCTTTTTTGCCGTGAGGATTATTGTCTGGAATGGGAGCCGCAGCCGGCAGGATAGACCGGTTGGGGATCGAGACCCCGGATGGTGTGTTTTTAACCTTTGCAGGTTTTGTAGAATATGACATACTGGATGCATTATTGAATAAACCGAGGTGACGGATTTATGAAAAAATCACTCATGCTAGCTGTTTTTTTAGGGGTTGGTTTCCTGCAAATGATTTTGGCGGCGCTGGACAGTGTTACGGTAACTGCGACGAATTACGAGACCAATGCCATGAGTAATTATAGCGCGCATTGCACCGCAAGCACACCCAGCGCAAATGTCAGTATTGGTGATATTCTTGTCTTCGGTTTTCCTGCAGGCTATAATATTAGCGCCGTTGTGGCCGCCGACGTGACTGTGAACGGAACCAATGCCACCACTATTGTTGTGAATGGAACTGATTTGGATATCACCTCGCCGGTAGCGATTGACCTGCTAAGCGGCTTGCCAATGGATATAGATATCATCAATGCGCACGTTCAAAATGCTTCTACTGCGGGGAATTATACCATCACAGTTGATACGCCAAATGATTCGGGGAGTGACGATGTGACGCTGGATGATCCGCCCACACCAACATTTACCATAACCCAGACGGCAACCCCGACCCGGACGGCAACCCCGACCCGGACGGCAACCCCGACAAGGACTGTGACACCTACCGGGACACGGACAGCGACGAGAACTCCGACGGAGACAGCAACGCCTACATTTTCAGCCACGCCATCAGTCACCCGGACATACACATCCACCCCAACTGCGACGATTACCCTGACACGGACGGTAACCCCGACGGCGACCATTACAAGGACTGCTACAATTACTCAAACCAGAACTACGACACCGACGATTACACCGACGATTACCAGTACACCGACGACCACGGTGACCAGTACTTATACAGCTGTTCCGCATTATGTTAATCCGGGTGAGGTCATGAGCTATCCTTCGCCTGCCAAGGGTGATGCGGTCTATTTTTATTACCGCACACTGGATGCCGTCAGCGTAGAGATCCAACTCTACAATGTCCTTGGCGAAAAAGTGACTGTTTTGGAATCGACCCATGATACCGCCGGATCACACCGGACAACCTGGGACATCCGTGCAGCAGCACCGGGAATTTATTTCTATCGTCTGAAAATGACGGAACAATCCGGGAAAGTCTACATACCTAAAATTCGTAAATTAGTGATTATTAAAAGTCAGCACTAAACAAACAGGGATCATTCCAGGCAACCTTTGTATCTTGCAACTATAAAAATAAGAAGCATACCATGAATAAAAGGAAGCGGCGGTCGGCTGAAGAAGCGATTTGTGCGCCGGGGTTGCGGAGTGTTGGCATCGCCCTAAAAAGAATGCCGGACATGGGGTTTGGGAAATGAAGGTTTGCCAAAAACGTTATTTTGTTTATATGCTGCAATGCAGGGACCAAAGTCTTTATACAGGATATGCGGTTAGTCTGGAGGGCAGGATGGAGCAACATCGTCACGGCAAAGGGTCGGCCTATGTCAGGTCGCGGATGCCGTTTCAACTGGTGTATCAGGAAGTGTTTTTAACCCGGCAGGCAGCCATGCAGCGCGAAGCCGGGATCAAGCAATTGTCGCGGAAAAATAAATTGGCGTTGATTAAATCTGTGGAGCAGTGCGAAGGAAGGCTGTATGAAAAAGCGAAGTGAAAATGTGGTGGTAGGGGCCCTTGGGCGGTTTGATCGCCGCCAACCTGTTGGTCAAACAAGGACATCAAGTGACCCTCTTTGAGGCCAATGACAGGGTCGGCGGTTATATTTCCGGGTTTGTTCCCGGTGCCGTGATAGGTGGATGTCTGGCAGCAAATCACATCGGATAATCCGGCCCGGTGTCGTGTTGATTAATTGCTTTATTTCGGGGGAAATCAGCGTAGACTACGGTGAGCAACCAAATTTTAACCTGGAGGAATTGGATATGGTTAAACATGTTGTGATGTTTAAGTTAAAAAAAGAGGCGGAAGGTATGCCCAAAGCAGTCAATGTGGAAAAGTTTAGAGCTAAATTGGAAAAATTGAAAGATCATATCAGCAGTTTATTGAGTTGTGAGGTTGGCGTTAATATCTCTGATCAACCTACATCCTATGATATTGTTTTGAATACGGAATTTAGAAGTCTGGCGGATTTGGAAACGTATCGGGACCATCCTGAACATCAAAAAGTGGTGGCCTACATCAACACAATTTGTGAAAATCGGGCGGTGGTTGATTTTATTCTTTGAGACCGGGCAGCGGGAGGCGGTGAGGAGTTTGGAAAAGACCAGGGAAGTGCTGCATTTAAAATCCATGCAGCGTCTGCAAACATTGTCCGGACTACTGGATAGCTGGTTTGTAATTCCGGGGACAAGGATTCGTTTTGGATTTGATGCACTGCTCGGGTTGATTCCGGTCGCGGGGGACGTTGTCAGTCTGCTGGTTTCACTGGTGATTTTCCGGGAAGCCCTTTCACAGCGTGTTTCGCGAAAAATTCTGTTGCGCATGTTGGGTAATTTTGTTTTTGATGCGGTCTTGGGAAGCATACCGATCGCCGGGGATGTTTTTGATGTTTTTTCCCGGGTCAATTTAAAAAATTTTAACCTGCTATTAAATGAGGTCGGGCTTACGGCAGAGGACCTGGTGTCTCCTGAA
>Ga0255429_1232_pt1 | contig 10517 bp, 7 predicted proteins | sample ANMaggSeSYBR02H9_FD_182636 | JGI IMG/M metagenome (GOLD analysis project Ga0255429, IMG submission 182636) | Sediment cell enrichment communities from methane seep in Santa Monica Basin, California, United Staets - ANME aggregate JGI... | ecosystem: Environmental > Aquatic > Marine > Cold seeps >... | reverse complement strand
ACAAATCCGAGCTTCAAAGCTGTCTTGTCAATATAATCGAGCCATGTGCTGTATCCATATTCTTCCACTTCTTCAGGGGCTAAAGGATCGCTTATCAGCCTGGCAAGCCTTCTTGCATCCATTTTGGGCAGACTGTTTCCTCTGGTTGAACGCTTGACATCCCGGTTCCCGACATAATCCATAAAAACATGCAGGTCTTTTCGCAGGTCACAGTGGTTTGCAAATACCTTCAGCCCATTAACGTCAATCTGTTGCAAATTGATTTCACTCATTTTGCCTCTATGGCTTTGACAACATATCCGGATTTGTTTACCAGAGCTTCCATTTTTTTTGTCACATCGTTTGGAAAGGCAATAAAATTGTCCGGCAAAAAAACAACTTTACCGGAATCTGCAAATGCCTTCTGAATTGCTACTTTAAGACTAAGGTCTCTTACCCTGGCCACCAAAAGGTTTTGATGCACAACCAGCTTTCCCCACCGCTGCTCTATCGTAGAGATAGCGCTGGCAAATGCAGATGCATTCTTTCTGAGCCATGAAGTCAGTGGGACATGGTCAATATCCATAACAATTCTGCCTATTTTGACAGAATTGGGGAATGCTGTCAATTGCGAGCCGGCCACGCGAAAATTCGATATCCAGGCCAGAAATTCCAGACTTGCATAAGGAATGATTGAAATATCCACTATTACGGCGCCGTCACTGGTTTTTTTCAAGAACCGGCCTGGATCCATTTGGGCTCCAGCATCAGTATGATCTTCCGGCAGAGCGTAATATGTATCTCCTGCAAGCGTTTGTTTGGCAAGACACCCTTGCTTCCAGCCGGCATTGCAAACTTTCCGGGGATCGGGCGGGTCTATGCCATAACAAAAAATCTTCAAAAATGATGAGAGTTCATCAGGCAGTATCCATTCACCAGGACTGAGCAGAGAAAGGGCATAGGCTACAGCTTTGGTTGGAGATACAGAACCTTGCCCGGCTTTTTTAGGGCTTTCCTCTTCTTTTAAGGCCAAATCCCAAATAGTTCTTTGCCATTCCACGAGGTATTCGGCACGGAACTCCTTGCCACCCATACGCAATTCCCCATCCTTAATGCACAGGCTGTGCTTTGCTCCATTTGCTTCGAATACATATGCATGGCGGTCTAATATTTCCATCAATTTGTTCCTGACAACGGTCTGGTTGAAATTACCAGGGCCTGGAATGCTTTTGGCCGGACCAAAGGGAAGAGGAAGAAATGGATAAAATTCTTCCGGAAATCTGAATCGCAGTCTTTCCAGCTTTGTGTTCTTTTCCCAGGTTTCATGCTCTTCGGCAAAGAGAATTACTCCCCGGCGAATAAGAGATGTTTTTACCTGCTTGAAGATATCCTTATATTTTTGATTAAAGGTTCCAAAACGCCATTTGCGGCTATTTTCAGTGCCATAGATACGATCAAAAAATGCTGCATCCACGGTTACAGGGATCAATTTCATCAGATGAAGCAGAATAACCTCATTCCTTGTCAGGCTGCCGAGAGCGTTGGCTACCCCTGTTTCAGACAAGAAAAAGCCTTCGAGAAGGTTTCTGGAATTGGCCTCTCTCGAAGTAAAACCCCGGCTTTTACACAGAGCCTTAATGTCCACAACGGTCAACTCAAGATGGCACATCTTGTTTAGCATTTCTGTTGTATCCAATTTTATAGATTCCTCCTGCTTTTGAGATTGCTTTCTTTTTTAACTCAAAACCGTGCGCTACATCCCCAAAGAGAATCATGAAGGCCGGACTTGCGCTCAATTACCCTGGATATCGAAGTTCTTAAGACTTCTTCTTTACCCAATATTGTTACGCTCTGCCTGGCCCTTGTAATAGCTGTATAAATAAGTTCTCTTGAAAGTACGGAATAATCTTTATCCGGCAAAATAAGATAAAGGTTTTCAAACTCAGATCCCTGGCTCTTGTGAACAGTCATCGCATAAACCGTTTCATGTTGGGGTAATCTGTAAGGCAGGAATTGTCTCAATTCTCCGGAGGAAGTTCCAGGAAAAAATACATGCATATCATTGCTGTCAGATTCTGGAATTGGCATGGTTATGCCGATATCTCCGTTAAAAAGGCCGAGTTTATAGTCGTTGCTGGTTATGAGAACCGGCCTGCCTTTATACCATAAGGTTTCGGTCTGTATTAGATTTTCACGGCTCAATATTTGTTCGATAATTGCATTTACTGCATAGACCCCGAATTGCCCCATCTTTACAGCACATAATATTTTAAAACGATTAAAAAGTTCAAGGGCTCTGCCCGGATCATCGGTTTTGAGATATTCTGAATAGAACTCAATAACTTTATCCGTAAGAATTTGTTTGAAATTATCAGCCGCCAATATTTTTTCAAACATTATACTTCTGTCGTCCTCATTTTTCAGCAGAAATAAAGATTTATTAATGTCTCCGAGCTTAACGGCATGACTTAATCCGCCGATTCCGCTGCCGGCAGCAAATCTATAATTTTTTTTCAAAAGAACAATACAGTCATGTAAAACCTTTATGTCTTTATATTCTTTGATAGAATTCGTAAATTTTTCATCTGTTAATTCTTCAACTTTATTAATAAAATTTGCCGTAAATCCGCGAACATGGCTGCTGCCGCAAATGTCGCCAAGTACTGAACCGGGGTCCACCGATGCCAGTTGATCGCTGTCTCCTATCAGTATGAGCCTTGTATCAACCGGGACTGCCTGTATGAGTTTTGACATTAAAGGCAGGTCAACCATCGAGGCTTCATCTACTACAACAATATCAGCAGAAAGGAGATTTTCAGAATTATGACGAAAAAAAGGAGAACCAATAATAGTTTTCAGCATTCTGTGAATTGTAAAAGTTTCCTCTGGTATGGCTGCTTTGATATAATCTTTGCAATCAAGCTTTTCTTTAATGCTTCTGATTGATTCGCTTAACCTTGCCGCAGCCTTTCCTGTTGGAGCAGCAAGAAAAATTCCAGGGTTTTCTTCTTTACCTGCCTGCTCTAATAAAAGCGCCAGGATCTTTGCAACAGTTGTGGTTTTGCCTGTTCCCGGCCCGCCGGAGATAACGCAGAACTTCTTAAAAGTCGAAGTTATGGCGGCAACCTTTTGCCAGTTAATATCGCTATCCGTTCTTTCAGGAAAAAGCCTCTTTATGCTGTCTTTTATAAGCGATAAATTTAAGCCGCTGATATCTTCTTTGGTGCGTTTCTTTATAGAATCAGAAAGTTTTTTTTCATACTCCCAGTAGCGATAAAGATAAAGCCTGTTTTCCTCATCAAGTATAAGAGGGCAAAGATCTCCGGGTCTTCCGACAATACCGGTTGACATCAAATTGTCCTTCCATGCAGAAAGCCCCGGACATATAACGGCATCCATTCCATCATCTTTTTCAAGCAGCATCCTCCCTGCAAATGATGCAAGGTCAAGACACACATCCCCCTTGCCTGTAACATTGCTTACAAGAGCTGCCCCAAGCAATACTTCCTGATATTTGCTGTCCGCAAGATCCGCCATAAACCTTGCGAAATGGACGTCTATATCCGTTAGTATTCCTGATTGATGTAATCTTGACAAGTTATTTTTGTTCATATTTTACCACATCCATGACCACGAAATTGTGATGGCGCCGTCCTTGAATCTGCCGGTGTCAGGACTTTTTTTGTGCCACGGATACCTGTTGCCGGAATAGTTGTTATAAGGGCAGCGCAAAGGAACTTGATACCCCTTTCATAATCTCATCCACAGTTTCTTCTCCTGCCCCGGCAAAGGCATCAGAAAAGCAAAACAGAAAGCTTCCCATTGCAAGAAGAAGGATAAAAATAACACGATGCAATTTATTGTCCCGCTTCCAATAGACTTTCGCTCCCTTTCCGGCGTTGCAGAATAGCCCCTTTTTCTTTATAAATACGAGCACGTTTCTAAACAACCTTTTCTTGACATATAAAATCAAAAAGACTACATTGCAATCATTTTCATTAAAATAAGGGGTGATAAATGCAGCTTACAATTAGAATGCCAAAAGAACAGATGACTATGATTGAATATATCGCAAAAAAAATGGGGCTTAAAAAATCTGATGTAACCAGAATAGCTTTAAAAAAATTTATAGAAGAATATAATGAAAGTACAGAAAAACCATTCACTAAGGTTAAACATCTTCTCGGTATTGTTGAAAGCGGAATACCTGATCTTGGGCAACGTCATCGCGACTATTTGATAAAAAAAATAAAAAAGGTCGACAAATGAAAGCTATTTTAGATACAGGCCCGTGGGTTGCATTAATAGACAAAAGTGAATCAAAACATGATATTTGTGTACGATGGCTCAAGAATTTTCCCGGAAAATTATATTCTACCGAATCTGTTTTAACAGAAGTTCTTTACCTTTTAAATTTCTCGGTAAAAGCGCAAACAGCAGCTATTGATTTTGTTCTAAAATCTGTGGTTGAAATCATTCCCTCCAGTGTTGAGAGTATGAAAAAAGTAAAAATTCTAATAAAAAAGTATTCAGATCTGCCCATGGATTACGCTGATGCAACAATTGTATGTCTTGCAATGGATACAGGGATATACAATATTATTACATTGGATCAAAAAAATTTCAATATTTACAGATTCAAAAAAAAGCAGTCATTTGTCATTATGCCTTAATCATTTCTGAATAATGAAATGAAAGGTTTTTTGCCCATTTTCAGGTAAAGCATGGCTTCCAGTATCACAGCGTTTGTGATGTTTCTCGATTTATTGATTTTGCCGTCTTCAAAAATACCTGCGTAAAATCCGTATTTGGGGTGTTTAAGGACAACTGCCTCTTCCCTTAGATTCGAACTGTAATCATCCGAAAAAACAGCCGACCAGGAAATAGCTGCTTTTGAGGACAGGCTTTTCAGATTTGGACTGAAACGTTCTTTATGATCCACGCAGACCCATGGTTTGCCCTCATAAAATATACAATTATAAACAAACCAGGGTTTTTGATTGACGGAAAAACTCATTTTTTCCATCAAAGAGCATGCCGTTTAGTTCGCGATATTTGCAGACCCTGTCGAATTTCCAGCGTTCCGTCCGGCAATAACATTGCGGCCCCGTCCAGGTATGTTTTAGGAAGGTGGGGGAACCACAATTAGATGAACGCCCTGTTTTTCCAGATACTCTCTGGCCAATAAAGAACCATTTTCAAAATAACTCAGCCGTGCGACTTCCTGCAGCGCCTTCAAGGTTTGACAATGCATTTATCTGGGCAATGGGGAAATCAACTTCAAGGCAGGTCGGCTTTCGGTTTGGATTTGAAAAATCGGGCACTGGCATTTTAATGGCTTTTCCCAGATTGTCCGGCAAATGGCCATTCTGCTTCACTTTTTTTCCTGAAGTTTTTTTGTTGAATTTTATTTCCTTTTGTTCAGGCAAACTCGGCATGCCTGGAATGGTTAGCTGTTTTGGTTTTTCAATAAACTTTTCTTTCATATTGCAGGAAACTCCATAAAAGCATCTGAATCGTAAATTTTTCTAAGCAGGCTTTCCATGTATAACAATGATGCCTGATATGAGCTGGATTTATCCCGAACAAGTTTTGTTTCAGCGGGATCAAGCACTTCAATAGATTTTTCAATTTCATCCAGGAAAATAGCCTCTTTATCCTTAACCAGCTCAGATATGCCGACAACATTCAATGCCTGACCACCAGTGGAAGTCCGATCGACTCTCCGAATTAGCCATTCAGCATCCCGGACAACAATTCTGGCTTCTGGGGCATAAATTCTATTCAACCTATTCATATAAAAATACCCCTGATTATTATAATAAGGAAAAGTGATCTGGCCTACTCTCGACTCTATTGCATTGATTTATTGAGCCAACGACCTTTAGGGCGATTGCATCAAAATTTGGTATGTTTTTTGATTCTAAACAAATCAATAGGTTACAAATATCACTTCAAAAATAAGCACTGATAAGCTGCTTGCTATATCACGTAACTATTTGATTTTTAACGGTCTAAAATTTTGATGCAATTGCCCTGCAACGACCTTGCTTTCTCAAATATCTTAAGGAACATGGACGAAATAACTTCTACAACTATGCATCACATCTTGTTTGGATAGAAATACGGTGCGCGCAATCCTCTGCTGCCGAAATCACTGTTGACTTTCCTTATTAACGCCTCGCTGCATGCAGCTACTACGTGTCGGTCGTGTTATCCCGCAGTGTAAAATTCACGTTTCCGTGAGCCCCCGTTTTCATCCCGGACGGTCGGATTTCCCGAGTCCGGTTGGTGACCATAGCTTTCCCCATGAGCCTTCCCTGAAAACACCGAAACTTAAGCTCTGACTCACATACGCCCCTTGCGTTATCGGTTTACTCATAGCTCGACATTTAATGGCGGTAACCAGCTTATTCGGTTCTGAGTCCGAGGCTGTGCCACTTCGATGCCCGCTATGTGCCAAGAGCCCCTTTGCACGCTCAAGGTGTTACCTCTTACGCCGTGGGGTCTTGCCCCACGTCGGAGAGAGTTACCACTCCTTCATTGCTCATACTGGCTCATGCGCCAGATCAAATCCCTCTCACCGGCTTCGCTTGTCACTATTCCGGTGAGTCTTCGCAGGTTGCTGTCAGCCCCTGCTGGGAGATGGCCTTTCCCAACGTTATCTCCGTAATCTTTGTAAAGGTGCTTGTACCCATACCCAGCGGTGTTTCTCTGGTGCATTCAACCGTTTCTTCCCAGAAAACATCGGCCTCACGTCAGGCCTGACACGTTCGGCACACACAAACGATCCCAGTAATGCAATTTCAACTGGGGACACTTTTTCGAGGCTGCAGTAATTCCTTAATGTTCAGGCTCCCTTACTCACTATGCCTCCGGATTGCACCCACCACTGAAGTTCTAAGTCTTCAGGGCAGCAGCAATTCTCATTATGGAATTTGCCAAGAATATTTAATGAATACAGATTGTTATTAATATAGTATTTTTATGATACATTTCAAGCTTTCTCAGAAAAATGAGAATTTCAACGAAATTCGACGAAAAACAAAATTGTCAACAATAGACAAAAACTTACAACCCAATGATATATCACAGAATATCCCATAATGAGAATTGCTGTCAGGGCAGCCAGGCCGTTTACACCACGCAATGGACGTGTGGTTACCCTACACGAACTGTGGTATCGCTACGTGTCCGAACCGGTCAATTGACACGATAGGACTTTCACCCACTAGATTACGGCCTTGTTGGCCGCTCCCCAGGCCGCCTTTGTCCGATCTCAAATCTACGCGCCTGCTTGTGAAAATTATTTCGTCCACGTTCCTTAGTTACAATATTTTATAAAACAAACTGTCTGAGCGTAAGCTTCAGGTGTGGTCAAATTCAAAGCAGGAAACTGTCTGAGCGTATTAGAAATCGTTAAGAAAGAACCTGGTACGATGTTGTCATTGTCTATTATGAACTCATTGAACTGTCACCATGGTTTTTATCCATGGCCAGTTCTTTCTTTACGATTTCTTATGCGTGAGTTTTTCATGCTTTGAATTTGATTATACCTGAAACTGAAGCATGGGAACATTCGACAATTTAAATCCTGAATATCCTGTCAATCCTGTCAAAAAAATAATATTTAGAAATCAGGTATAAGCACCCTCCCAAGCTTCTCAATAAATCTGCTTTCCGGCACATCATTAAAAATCCCAAATTCCGGCCCTGAATTGCTGTTCACCCCTCTTATAAACACATAAAATACTCCGCCGAAATCATTTTCATATCTGTAATTCGGCATCCGCCATCTTAAGTACTGATGAAGAGCCAGAGTATATATATAATACTGCAAATTATAATAATTAGACCTTATCGTTTCTCTTAATAAATCCCTTGCATAGTCTTTAATGCTTGTACCCAGAAAATTTGATTTCCAGTCAACAATATAAAATCTGCCGTTATGCTGGAATATCGTATCAATATACCCTTTCATAAAACCTTCTGAAGGCGAAAAATAAAGTTTTTCTATCTGCCTTGAAAAGCCTGGGGATATATCAATGCCGGCATTATCGCTGAAAACTTTTTTTAGCTTTAAAGGTGTAATATGATTTAAGGGAAAATAAAATTCCATTTCATTTATTCTTTTATCGCATTTAACAGAAGAGAGAATAACTTCTTCACCTTTACTTTTAAGACACACTGAAAGAACATTTTTTATCATATTGCAAACAGTCTCCAGCCATGACTGTTCAAAGCCGTATTCTTTTAATTTGTTTTTTACCAGTTTTTCTTGATGCCCCGGATCTTTTGATGCAAAATCAAGATGTTCAAAAATATCATGAAAAAATATGCCTGCCCTTGCCCCTCTTGGAAAAGAAAATATATCTTCCCTCCCAAACGGTTCTTGAATAGACAGTTCTTCCTGAATAAACTGCCCGGCATGAGTACCAATATCCACTCTATCTGAATCACGGTCAGGAAGTTCTTCAGGCACAAACTTGCCGGATATAAGCGATGAAAAACTTGAAATCCCAAATGCTGTATCTATCTTTCCTGAAAATTTCCGGCAAAAAAGGCAACCACAAGGGATTGCCCCTACGATATCATTTAATTGATGCTCAAAAATATCATTATTAAAAGTCATGAGATCAAGCTCAATGCTTCCATCTGACTTGCTTACAAGTTCCTTTAAATCACTTAAAATTTCATGCTCTGTTTTGGACATAAATTTCTCTTTCAAAGACCCGACAATATCATATTGATAATCAAATTTTTCGTCAAAGTCCTTGTAATGAAAAAGATAAGCCAACGCAGATGTGCCGGCATTTTTTATGTTGCCCCATGCAAGATAGCATCTATTTTTCGCTCTTGTTAAAGCAACATAAAGCAGCCTTAAATTCTCCGCCAGAAGTTCATTTTGAGCAAGGATGATATTGGAGCCATCTCTATCATAGTCAAGATCGAATGTCGGCGTTCTATTTTTATCTTTATCATGAAAGATAAACTCCTTGCCCTTTGCCGGCAGGGAGCCACCCCACACAAAAGGACAAAAAACAATTCGGTATTCAAGTCCTTTGCATTTATGAATTGTCACAATCTTTACAGCATCCTCATCGCTTTCAAGGCGAAGCTGATATTCTTCCACCCTGTTTGAAGCAGAACTTATCTGTTCGGAAAGCCATTTTAAAAGACCGGTCATCCCTGATTCTTTCTCAGCAGCTTCCCCGTGAAGTATTTCCGCCAGATGTAGAACATTGGTAAGCCGTCTCTGCCCATCCACAAATGAGAGAAGGCGGGTTCTGACCTTTTCTTTTACCATAAACAAGCGAAACATCCTGATAAAACCAAATCTATTCCATCGCTGATAATATTCATTGAACTTGCCGATCTGTTTCTCCCACCAAAAAATATCAATATTCTCAGGATCGAGTTCTTCAGCGTGAAAACCTATAATATCCGTGATTAGAGCGGCTCTAAGCAATCTGTCATTTCCCGGCTGTGAAATAGATGAGAGTATTCTTTCCAGCTCCAGCGCTTCCTGTGACTCAAAAATGCTCTCATTACTATAAAGAACAGAATGTATCCTTCTTGCGGAAAGACTTTCTTTTATTATCCGTGCCTGTTCATTTGTTCGTACAAGCACGGCAATATCGCCTTGTCTAAAACAATCGTGTTCACAGCCATAACCGGATGATAAAAGCCGCTCAATCTCGCCTGTGACAGCCCTGGCAATCATGAGCACAGCATCATTTCTGTCTATGGGTTTATTATTATCAGAGCCCACATACCACAATATTAATGGAGCAAAAGTGCTTTGCTTATCAATTATGTCAGACCTTGCCGGCCTTGCCTTTTCAAAAGGAATTTCATCAAATATAAAAGGTTCACTTACACTGGAAAAAATGGTGTTTATCGCTTTTATAAGACGGGCTTCCGACCGCCAGTTCTCAGTCAGCGTATATTTAAATTCAGCACTGCCGGCAGCCTTCATGTATGAAAAAATATCAGCACCTCTAAAGCTGTATATTGCCTGCTTGGGATCACCAATCATAAAAAGCATGCTGTCCTGTGGAGAAAAGATACTTTTGAATATTTTATACTGAATCGGATCTGTATCCTGGAATTCATCAACAAGAGCTGCTTTATATTTTTTCCTTATTGCTTTCTCGAGTTCTTTTCCTCCTTTACTTTCAAGAGCCTCTTTAACCGTTATGAGAAGATCATCTAAAAATTGTATGTTCTCAACTCTTTTTCTTTCAGAAAGCTCAGACTTTGCAAACCTGAAGAACTCGACTTTTAAGAAAATAAGATAGTTTTCCATCTCGGTTTCAAGTAAAGCAGCTTTTGAATAGAGCTCGTCGCATATATTAAAGAATTTGTGATCAGGAGGAGTTTGATTCTTTTTAACTGAATTTTTGAGTTTCGATGCTGTAAAATTTTCAAATCCTTTAAATAAAGGGAATCCAATGCCCTCAGGGTCAGCAAAACGATCCATATCCCCGGACATTGACATGATTTTCAGCTCTCTTTTAGTATAATCCGGATTTTGT
>Ga0255429_1179_pt2 | contig 10524 bp, 6 predicted proteins | sample ANMaggSeSYBR02H9_FD_182636 | JGI IMG/M metagenome (GOLD analysis project Ga0255429, IMG submission 182636) | Sediment cell enrichment communities from methane seep in Santa Monica Basin, California, United Staets - ANME aggregate JGI... | ecosystem: Environmental > Aquatic > Marine > Cold seeps >... | reverse complement strand
TTGTTGAAAAATGTGGCTACCAACTTAAAGCGGGACAATTCTCGTCATTTTGGCTCTATGGCAATTCCACAATCAAGCAAAATCTAAGGAGTTGCTAACTGATTGAATTTACATACTGTCCCGCCTTAAGTTGGTAGCCAAAAATGTTAATCCGCTTACTATAAAAGATCAGTTTTTGGTTTTCTTATGCTTTTTACTTCCCATAAATCTCACCAATTGCGCCTAACTTTATTCTAACTGCGGGGTTCGTAGAGCTCACCAGCACCAAAAGCTAATGATGACTTTGCGAAAGTAAAGTTTTACTCTTAAATGGCAAAAGCGAAAACCGCGCCGGCTTCTGGTGTCGGGTGAAGCGCATGGTTCGGCATTCTTCCTTTGTGTACTGAGATATTGTGTATGTTTTGGTTTACTCACATATGTCCTATTTTCGTTATCTATCTGCGTTCTCGGTTCTTTTATGGAAATCAAGAGTCCAATCAGCTATCTCCAGTCCTTCGATTCGTTCAAAATGTTTGGTATTGTGTGTTACCAAGACAAGGTTATTCGACAGTGCAATTCCTGCAATGAGAAGGTCGATGTCCTCAAGTGGTTGTCCTTGTTTGCGCAAGGTGGCATAGTACTCAGAAGCAATTGTGGCCGCCTCTTCAGTCAATGATAAGACTGTATTCTGCGCCGCAAAATCAAAAAAGACTTCAAGTTTTTTGTTCGCATCTTGATGTTTAAGGCCACTTAGAATTTCGTAGTAAATGATAATGCTCAAGTTCACTCGACCATATTGCTGGCTGTATACCTCAAAACTGGATACCACAGATGGATGACGTTTAAAAAAGAACGATAACGTGTCGGTATCAACTAATGAGGGTTTCACGCTGAATTCTCCCTGAAAATGCCGTTGAACGACGTTCTGAAATTTCATTGAGCCAAGTGTTAAATTCAGAAGCTGACATATCATCCCAACATCCGGCAAATCGCATCACATTATCTTTGGAGCTGGGCTCTGCGCGTTCTGTTTTTATACGAAAAAAATGAATTATTTCAGATAGCTCTCGGAGCTTTTCGTCAGGCAAACGTTGAATTTGTTCAATAAATTTCCGTCTCAATATTGCTGGATTCATGTTTTTCTCCTTCCCTCCCGCTATATAAAAGGAATTTTCTGTCAATATATTTTATTCCTGGCTTTATTCTCCTTGCCGAACGTAGATTAGACGGCCTAATAGCCGTAGTTAAATACGACTAATTGCCGCCGTAAAATCATAAAGTATAAACAATACACTGCATTAATATTAACATTATTTTATATTGAAGTGTGAAATACCGTTAAAATTCAGCCTATTTCTAGTATGCGACTGTTTCCCCGTATAGCGACTGTTTCCCCGTATAGTGCTTTTTTGTAAATTTTTCAACCTTTATGATATCATAAAAAATAATGTGCTTAAATAGTATATTGATCTTAAAAAAAGCGTTTAAGACTATAAAAAGTGTTGCGATATAAAAAGCAATATGATAATAACATACAACATGCATTGATATTTCACAAATTCCGATTAGGATATAATGAGGTTGCATTTATTTTGCATATTAATAACAATTTGTCAATATTTAAAGGCAATTGATTATTGATGATAAAATGGAGTTTAAAGATGAAACTGTTGGATTAGGTACGTCACGTAATAAGGAAAAAGCATTATTCGATTCGCACAGAACAGGCATATACAAATTGGATCAAGAAATTTATACTGTTTAATAATAAAAGACATCCCAAGGATATGGGAGAGAAGGAAATTTCGCAATACATATCATACCTTGCAGTAAAGAGAAATGTTGCCGCAAGTACCCAGAATCAAGCACTCAATGCTGCTGTTTTTCTTTATAAACAAGTATTGAATAGAGATCTGGGGGATTTTGGGAATATGCAAAGAGCCAAAAGACCTAAAAATCTACCGACTGTACTTACAAAATATGAAGTAAATCTTGTTTTGACTGAGCAGTACAGTGGGACGCAGTACAGTGGGACGCAGTACAGTGGGACGCCCATGATTTTATGCGTTTCTCATTTAATGAAAATCATAACCTGAACATCCCTGCCCTCAGCCACCTTCTGCCGTATGCGGCATTCCGTGGCACATGGAATATCTTCCGAGGTAAACACACGTCTTTCAGCACGTAAGCGCCGGGTATGCGAGCATTGCTTATAATGGATAGAGGACTTTAATCCGCTTGTGGTAGCATAGCCGCAGGCGAAGACTCATGCTTTTGTGTTACTCCCTCGAACCCAATAAATAAAAATAGGAATTAAAAATGGTACAGGTAACTGAAGTAAAAAAGGAAATTAAAGAAGACTCAAATTCAGGGAAATTAGATTTCTTAGCTAAAGAAGCTCATGGAGCCATGACATAACAAGGTGCTCCTCGTGTTCAGATAAATCCAAATTGTTGATCATCCAGACGATCAAAATTTGCAAAGCACCCAGCCTCATCACAAACATATTCCGCCGGTTCTGTAAAAAAACCAAAATTGAGCTTGAAATAAACCTCATTTGCGTCTATAATTGAGACACGATTGGAGGTGATATTATGAAATTTTTAAGCGTTAGAGATTTAAAGACTAAGTCTTCGCAAATTTGGCAGGAGCTACCGGATCAAAAGGAGATGGTCATCACAAGTAACGGCAGACCGATTGCAATCCTGTCCTCAACCAATGAAAACAACCTGGAACAAGTTTTATCTGCATTCCGTCACGCACGTGCTACTAATGCTGTTGCATCAATCCAATACGACTCTGCAAGAAAAGGAACCGACAAATTAACTCTGTATGAAATTGATGCTGAAATAAAAGATGTGCGGTCAATTCGTCTCAGCGTTACCGCTCAAAAGTCCTCTGCCTGATCCAGATGATGAAGCCTTTCTCCCTCTAAGTTTCTTGAATATTATAGAAAAGAAAATGAAGGCACAGAAATAAAAAACGATAATAACGCTCATGTCCAGGAAAACCATGTCCCCCATAAACCATGAACTGCAACTTGCCAACGACTTTGTTCAGCACACTGACTGCAATATTTTTCTGACAGGTAAAGCGGGCACCGGCAAAACAACCTTTCTCCATAATCTGCATAAGAACACGGTGAAGCGGATGATTATCACTGCTCCAACCGGTGTTGCGGCTATCAACGCCGGCGGGGTAACACTCCATTCTTTTTTTCAGTTGCCATTTGGCCCATTTGTGCCGGGAAGCGAAACATACGAGAGCAATAAGCAGCGCCAGTTCAGGTTCAGCAGAGAAAAAAAGCGGATTATACAAAGCCTTGATTTGCTGGTGATTGACGAAATAAGTATGGTGCGGGCAGATTTACTCGACGCGGTGGATGCTGTGCTGCGTCGCTATCGTCGTAATAATCAGCCGTTTGGCGGGGTGCAGTTGCTTGTGATCGGCGATCTGCATCAGCTATCTCCGGTGGCAAAGCAAGATGAATGGCGCCTTTTGCAGCAATATTATGAGTCGGTTTATTTTTTCAGCAGCAAAGCGCTTGGCCTTACTGAACTGCTCACCATTGAACTAAAGCATATTTATCGCCAGTCAGACGCCTGTTTCATCAAGCTCCTGAATCGGGTACGTGACAACCGGCTTGATGAATCATCCATAGCGGATCTTAATCAACGTTACATTCATGACTTTAAACCGGGCAAAGATCAGGGCTATATTACACTAAGCACCCACAACCGCAGCGCCGAATCCATCAATCAGACCAGACTTCAGGCCCTGACCAAAAAGGAACACTGTTTCAAAGCTGAAATTTCCGGAGATTTTCCTGAACATATCTACCCGACATTAGCCACTCTTCTGCTTAAAGAGGGGGCGCAGGTGATGTTTGTGCGCAATGATCCCTCTGTTGAAAAACTCTATTATAATGGTAAAATCGGCAAAATAACCAAAATTTCGAGCAAAAACATCTGCGTTATCTGCTCCGGCGACAAACAGGAAATTGTGGTTGAACCAATCATTTGGGAAAATATCAAATACACACTGAACGAAAAAACCAAGGAAATCGAAGAAGATATAATCGGTAAATTCAAGCAATACCCCCTGAAACTTGCATGGGCAATCACCATCCACAAAAGTCAGGGGCTGACTTTTGAAAAGGCCATTATCGATGCCAAAGCAGCTTTTGCCCATGGTCAGGTTTACGTGGCCTTAAGCCGTTGTAAAACTATGGAGGGCATGGTGCTAAGCTCTCCCATCTCATCTCGTGGAGTGGAAACGGATGAAGCAATAATGTGCTTTGACGAAAACGCTCACCAAAGCCCGCCGTCCGAAAGCCGGCTTCAGGCAGCCAAAATCAGTTACCAGCAGCAGTTGTTGTTTGATTGTTTTGATTTTTCACTATTGCGCAACAATCTCAACTATCTTGTCCGGCTTTTGACAGGTAACGCCAGAGTAGTTCAGGTTTCAGGCGTTGAAGATATCCGTCAATTAGAGAAAATGGCCACGAAAGATATTTTTGTTGTCAGTGAAAATTTTAAGCGGCAATTACGCACAATTTTTACGGATGGGGGCTTGCCCGAGTCAGATGCAGTTATTTTGGAACGGATCAGCAAAGCGTCAGCATGGTTTCAGGAAAAGTTTACCGAAATTTTTGGAGAGTCAGAGCCAAAATTGCACATAGAAACAGACAATACCGAACTTCGAAAAAAAATTGCCAATGCCCTGAGTAATCTCAAAAAAGAAATTGCCGTAAAGGTAGCTGGAGTACAGTGCTGTGAAAAAGGATTTTCACCGTCAAGTTTCCTGCGCGCTGTTTCAGTTGCTGAAATTGACCTTACCTCTGGAAAAGAAAAAAAGCGCCGCCCCCCGGCCTACACCGAATCGGACGTTGCTCATCCTGAGCTGTTCCAAACCCTGAAGAACTGGCGTTCCCGCAAGGCCAAAGAGGAAGAAGTCGCTCATTTTCAGGTTTTACATCAACGGATATTGATCCAGATTGTGGTATGCCTGCCTGACAATATTTCTGATCTAAAGAAAATAAATGGAGTCGGCAAGAGAACCATTGAGAAATACGGCAAAGAACTTGTGGAACTGGTTTTGGCTTATCGCAAAAAACACGGGATAGACAAGGTCGTATTGCCGGAACTTAAAAAACTTCCGGAAGAAAAAGAATCTCAGCATTCCGACACGAAACAGACAAGTTTCGATATGTTCAATAAAGGATTAACTATTGCCGTGATTGCAAAAGAAAGAGGCCTGGTACAATCTACCATTGAAGGGCATCTGAGTTTTTTTGTGGAAAAAGGCAAATTAGATATCAACAAGCTGCTTTCACCTGAAAAACAACAGGCCATTAAAAAGGAACTCGCTACAGATCACAACAATTCCCTCAGTGAAGTAAAAACTGCCCTGGGAGATGACTACTCCTATGGAGAAATCAGAATGATGCAGGCCTACCAAAAACACCTGGCAGGTACTCTGTGAAAATAGCATGGCAGGAGGAACCTGCCGGGGACGAAATAACTTCCATAACCAGCGTCTGTCCGAAAAGTCCGAATTTACTCATGCACAACAACCATTACTCGCCGCTTCTTTTGCTCCCTAATACTTTCCGGGCTTTTTACGGCGCTTTTCCGTGCCTGCATCCTATACAGGAACAGGCCATTAGGCCCATTCTAAAAAGCAGGGATCTCATTATCCAGTCAGCCACCGGTTCCGGCAAAACCGAGGCTGTGCTGGCTCCTTGCCTGGAACGGATAATTTGCTCAGGATTGACCGAATCAGCCATCTACATCGTACCGACCCGCGCTCTGGCTTTTGATATCCGCCGCCGGTTCGAATCAGTTCTAATCGAACGGCTGGGACTCCGGTTCGCCATTCGTACCGGCGACATCAAACGTACCGGTGGTGGTTGTCCTGATATCATGCTCACAACACCGGAATCACTGGATGTGATGCTGGGCAGCTCCAATTCTGATTTGCGGGGTTTTCTCTTGCGGGTCAACACTGTCATCATCGACGAAGTCCATCCGTTTATCCATCAGTATCGAGGACGTCAATTGGTCTATGTGCTGCAACGGCTGGAACGTCGGATCGGCAAACAATTGCAGAAAATCGCCCTGTCGGCTACTATCGCCGATCCCGATGTTGTTATCCGTTTCCTGGGTTTCAGTCCCGATACCGTTCTTCTAACTGAGAATGTCAGCCGTCAGATTCTTCCCCGCCTGATTCACCTTAAAAACGATGAACACGAACTGGTGACCTTACTCGACGATTTATACAGGGAATGGAACTATCGGAAGATTTTGATCTTTGCCAACAGCAGGGGCCGGTGTGATAAAATTTTTGGACTGTTAAACCGGCAGGGGCAATTCATGGGGATGGCTGAACTGCATTACTCCAACCTCAATGCCAAAGAACGGCAAATCGTCGAAAAAAGATTTCGGCAACGGGCCCGGTCGGTTTGTATCGCAACCAGCACACTGGAGCTCGGTATTGATGTAGGTGATGTGGATGCGGTGATTCTCTTTGAACCGCCGGATTCTGTTGCCACTTTTCTCCAGCGGATTGGCCGGTCTAACCGCCGTCAGGATACGATTCATTTCTGGGGCATCTGCCGTGGTGAACAGGCTGGAAAACAAATGCTGCGTTTTCTAGCTCTGCTGCGTCTCGCCAGTCAGGGCAAGGTGGAATCACCTTTGCCGAAATATTTGCCAAGTGTGTTGAGCCAGCAGGTGATTTCATGCTTGTACGAAAAAAAACGGCTTTCTCTTGCTGCGCTTCAAGATCTCTTCTCTTGCAGGGCAGGAACAGAAGGAACAGATGACGGTTCAATTCTCAATGATATATTCCAGTCTCTTCTGAAAAAAAACTGGCTTAAGAAGTCCGACATGAACGGTCTTTATACCGGTGGCTGGCAGTACGGGGATGCATTGCTGGAGCATCGGATCTGGAGCAATTTTCCGAAAAATGAAGAAGAGTACAGGCTTGATGTGTCTGGCGAGTCCGTGGCTGATATTCCTGAATCCATTGTCAAACAATTCGACCCCGGCGACAGGGTACTTCTTGCCGGCCGGCGGCTGCGGATTTTATGGATTGATGATGGAAAACGCAAACAGGTGTTAACTGAACCTGCTGACCGGCTTGATGGAAAAGAGCTTTTCTGGCTTGGCTTAGGGTGTCCCGTTTCCTTTGAAGTGGCGCAAGCCATGAGGGACGTGCTGAAATCAGAAAAAATTAGTGAAAACGAGGCAGCGCCAGGGCTTTTTTCCCGTACCCGCAAACTTGTTCGCAATGAGTTAAGTAAAGAGAAAAAGGCTGTTGTACTGGATAACGGCATTGAGGTAATCCTCTCTGCTAACGGCATGTACCAATACCGGACATTCCTTGGCGCCATCGGCAACATGATTCTTGCGTGGAGTATCAAAGATAAATTTGCAAACTACATAGAGGACCTTCGTGTAGTATCCGATGAAATTGGTCTGGAATGCTCCCATTGGATTCGATTCGAAAAACTCTCTCTTCCTTTAGAGCCAAAAGACTTTACCGCCTGGATTAATCGTCACTTCAAGGTAATGCGGGCTATGTTCCCTCTAAATTCCTTTTGCGCCACCCTTCCGAAAGAATTAATACTGCGTGAACTGAACGATTTTATCTATGATGAGCGCCTGATTGTTTTTTTTAAACAATACTTGAGCAGATCATCTGAAATCGTGCAGGGCGATCCCCTGAATATTAAATCAGGGAATATTGAATCAAGGAATCTTGATTTCCGGAACCTTGATTCCATGCTCAGGCATCCAGAGAAAAAAGTCATTGCCTTTCTTGATACGCCATCTTCTGCAGAGCCTTTGCTGACATGGGAAAAAAATCGCCAGACAACCGGCATTCCTTTTTCCATATGCGAAGATGCGCGTTACCGGACCCGGCCTTTGACAGGAACCATAATCGGTGAATACTTCCGTCATCAACTATGCAGCCGATGGCTAAGCTTTCACTTTCTCCTGCCTGAGCATCAACCGTTCAGGCGTACTCAGGTGGATGATGAACTAACAACCCAACGTATGGCAAGAGGACGGGAATTTGAAAGAAAAATACTGACTGATTTGCGCAAGCAGAATGAAATCCTTACCATCATCTCAGAAAAAGACGAGACCGGAAAAATGCGGTCGCTCAAAGACAGGTTTAATGAGACCTGGGCGCAATTGCAGCGGCTGGCGCAACAAAACTCTCTTGCCGGTAATCTCTATCTTGCGCAGGGCGTTTTGATAATTGATGCTGTTTTGTCTCCATCTCCTGCGTTTTTTAACGGGCAAGCCGGCAAAAAAATCTCCATAGACGGAGTTGGTATTCCTGATCTGATCCAGGTGTCACAGGGAAAAGAAAAAACTCTACTTCAGGTCGGGGACATTAAAAGCAGTTCTGTTCCCCGCTACTACCAGAAATGGCAAGTGGCGTTTTATGCCTTTCTGCTCAAAACATTGATCCATACCGACATGGCGCGGTTTCAGTCTCTTGCGCCCTCTCGGAATCAATCGTTTGCCTGCGAAGTAAAAGTGGCGGACACCGGTTTTCTGCTCATTCGCTCGCCTCTTAATGATGCTCCACAGCGCCATACCTTTGACCTGCGGCCTTATATGACCACGTTTAAAGCAATTTTTAGAAATCTTAATACGTGCCTTTCCGGTTCTCCATCCAGTACATTCTGGCAATTGCAGAAACACTGCACCAACTGCCCTTATTTAGAGTTTTGTTACCAGCAGGCCATGACCGAAGAGGATGTTCAGTTTATTCCTCATCTGACGTTTGGCACCCTGCAGAAAATACGCACTCTCGGTATGAAGAGTCTTGAAGAAACCTCTGCCTGGTTTGCATCTTCCAGTCAAAAAAACTCTATTGATACAGGCAAGCCACCTGTATCTTCTCAGAGTCTATCACCTGCCTGCGGTGCAAACGCTTCTTCCGGCAATAGACCACCATTTGCGCCTTTGCAAAGAGAGCGTCTTCAGGGCGCTCTTAATGCGTTGCTCCACAACAAAATTGCCATTGTCAAAAAGAAGACCAGCTTGTTTCCCGCTAATATCTCAACGTCCTTTTTCGTGCATCTGCTGCATGACCCGGTTTCGATGCAGCCCTGCGGAATAGGTCTATGTATGCAGAAGAGAGGTGAAGACCTGAAAACATTAACCTGGACAACATTTACCTCGCAGGTAAGCGATAAATTACGGGATGGCACAAGCGCCGACACGGACCGGCGTCAGATCTGGCAGGATTTTTCAAATTGTTTTCAGAAGCTCTGGCAAGCCGCTATCGACAATGGGAGGGGGCCACATATTTTTCTTTTCGGAATGGCAGTCAGGCAGGGGATAAAGGATTGGGCAGCGCTTATGGAAGATATGCATGTATGCGGACTTCTTCGTCATGGCCTTAATCCTCATTGGACCGACTTGCGGCAGGCGCTTCAGAAGCATTTTTTGCTTCCGCTTCCCGGCAGCATGACTCTTTTTGCCCTGAACCGAATATTAGGACTGGCAGATGAATCGGAAATTCCTGTTCCTGACACTCTTTTTCAGGGGGACAGGCTGCCTGATGCGGAAATGAACGGCAAGAACAGTAAAGAGATAATCCAGACATATCTTGCAACAATTCTAAAACTCAAGGCAAAGCTCCAAAAATGGATTTTGTCACATCTCGAAAGCGAGTGGAATCAGGAAGAGTGGCGGATTATTCCAGAGGGCGGATCGACCAGAGCTGAGGCATATCAACACTTTATCGAAGTGGAAAAAGCCTGTCAGGAAACAGACATAAAAGCCTTGCAGGAGCTTTCACTCGAAGAGCGGGTGGAACGTTTCAGGGCATTGGGACCCCTTGACTTTACCGGCACTGTTCTTGATGACGAGGGACGATTTCTTTATATGTTTACCATTGCCGATGAATCCGGACTTTCCAAATTTCGCAGAGGGGACTTTCTGAAACTGGTTCCCGCAGGTGTCGATGACCTGCAAAGCGGTATGTCTGTGATCATGGCTCAGTATTCGCCCCAGATCGGCGAGGTGGCCCTGCATTCGCGTCAATACAGTAATATGAGATTGCATAAAGGCATTTCCTATTCCTTAGAAGAAGATGGGGATGACTGGAACACGCCCAAGCTGCTCCAAGTGGTGCAAACCGTTTATTCTACCAGGGTCAGTCATCCTTTGACAGATCTGTTTGCCGGCAAATGGGATTTTGAACAACCGTCTGACTGGCAGGAGTGGGTACGCGGGTGGCTTCAGTCCGAGGGAGCTGTGGCCCGGTTGAATCAGTCGCAGCAATATGCATTGCAATTGCCTTTTCAATACGCATTGAGCCTGATTCAGGGCCCGCCCGGAACCGGCAAGACAAACCTCCTGGGCTGGATTCTGATCGCCTTGATTCGCCACGCACAAACAACCGGCAGCAAGCTTCGTATTGCTGTAAGCGGTTCTACACATCAGGCAATTGACCAGGTGCTGAGCAAGGTGGTTAATCTCGTGAATATTCATAATTTGCAGGATTTTCCGGCAC
>Ga0255429_1230_pt1 | contig 10664 bp, 10 predicted proteins | sample ANMaggSeSYBR02H9_FD_182636 | JGI IMG/M metagenome (GOLD analysis project Ga0255429, IMG submission 182636) | Sediment cell enrichment communities from methane seep in Santa Monica Basin, California, United Staets - ANME aggregate JGI... | ecosystem: Environmental > Aquatic > Marine > Cold seeps >... | reverse complement strand
TCAAACTTAAGGGCTTGCATGGCCGATTGAGATAGTTTTAAAGTGATTGTGCGGCCTTTTTCTACAATTTTGGCTGCGATATCGACTATCTTTCGGCGTACAGATGTGGCATAACTTGTTATCGGTATTACTTTTGCTGTTACGTCTTCTTTGAAGGTCTCGAACAGAAAAAAAGAAATCAGCATGCAGTAGTAAAATGCGGAGTTTTGACCGAATCTTTTGAAAGGCAATTGCTCGAAACCAAAATCTTTTAACCTGTGCGGTTAGGATTGAGGTTTAAATAAGTTTCCCATTTGGAAATATACTGCCTTGTAGGAGGGGTTTTAACCCCGACCATATATGAGTAAATTTACATTTGTTAGTGATCTGCATCAATAGGTCGCGGTTAAAACCGCTCCTACATTATTTCTGATTATAACAGATTTTGGAGAGATGACGATTGACAGCTAATGGCTAACCGCACAGGTCGCAATTTTCCATATAGCGATTTGGAACAAAGGAAAGATCATAGAATCCTCCGTCAAAAACTCTACGAGCAATAAGTTTTCTTCTTCTAATGCGATACGGTGAACTCAAAAAGTCAGCTGACTTGAAGCCGAATCTACCCATCATGGCTTTGGCGTGCAACACCTCCAGGTCCGTATCTTCCTGAGCTCGGTAGTTATCTTTATCTTTCTTTTCCCTCGTTGAACTATATTGAATAGAAGGCCTTCGTTTCATTGGAGGTAAGGCTCCACTGTCTCGTGCTTTCAAAACTTTGCCGTAGACAGGAATGATCAGATGGCTTGAATACAGTACCGTGATTAGTCGGTAAACTTCCTTTTTGCTTGCTTCAAGATCGGGATTTAGTAAAAGAATAATGCCATCGGATCTAAGTTTGCTTTCGGTATAGACCAAATAATGGGGTGCATAAAAAACCATCAAGGCTAAGGCTATAAGGGGAAAAAGCGACAGAATACTTTAAATTGTAACTACTCACAGAACTAGGCATTTCGTATTTTTTTCAATGCAATTGATAGATCAGAATACTTTAGTCCAAGCTTGTCAAAAATCCTTCTTATTACTTCTTCGGGAATTTTCCCCTCTTTATATACTCTCTCCAGCGCTTCCTGTCGAGTAATCTGCTTATCCCTTATTAAACTGCTCAAGCCGTCATCTTTATCATTAAACCCGAGGCATTTCTTATACAAATATGATTTCAACAAAGCAATATCACAATCTCCTCTCCATGTAGATTCTGTGTCGGTATTTCTCTTCCAATTTAATTCATTTTCGAGCGTTGATATTACTTCTTTCTCCTCCCACCTTTTAAGATAATAAAATGGTGCAATATATAACAACTCTTTGGTTTTCGTAGCTTTCCGATAATGATAATAATATTCTTTGAATTGAACAAGTAAACAAGTGGAATTTAATACCCATTGTGGATTTCTAATGATTTGATATAACCATCCGGCTATAAATGAATATTTACTCTTACTATTAGGATTAAGTTTCATCATGTTAACTTTATAGCCTTGACCTTCAAACGGTGTTTGGCCCCAAATAATTATTGGAATTTTATTTTTTCTTGCGAAACTGAGAAGTCCAAGATCAATAGCGGACTTGCAACCCATACATAACATTCCTACCATTGCAGGCGAGGGCTTACGCATCCATGATAACATATGGTGTTTGATACATTTTTTTAGATGCTCATGTTCTTCGATCTGAAGTTTTACATTTAATATATTTGACATATTTTTCATGTTCAGTTTTGTTTGTTCCGGAATAAAACCATTATCAGCAGAATACGCAAGTACCCTTAAATTAAGTATTTTTACAAGGTAATATAATAAATAAGAACTGTCTCTTCCACCACTTAACCCAAGTACACAATCATAGTCTCTATTTCTGCCTCTTTTTGTTTTAAGAAAAGAACTTATTTTCTCTTTCAAGGCATCATCTCCGCGATATTTTCTTTCTCTATGAGCGATGCAGTGATTACAAGTACCTGATTCATTAAAGGTTATTCCTGGATAATTTTCTGGTAAGATACATTTCGTGCATTTTTTCATTATTACCTCCACAGCCGATAAGCAAACACCTCTCGGTTGCTTTTCTACCTGTCCTTTAACCCACGCATAAGTTTTTTTCATATTCTCACAGCCGCTCTTCCGTCCCATTTGGGACGTACTAAGGAATTATGACTTTGTTTTTTTTCAACGGTTTTCCTGTACGCATCAAGGATTGATTCCGTTTTGTTGCCAGCCAGCATATTTGTCCCCATCTCAATAGTAATAGGCCTTTCAGTATTATCACGCAGAGTAATACACGGCACGCCCATGGCCGTGGTTTCTTCCTGTAGGCCTCCACTATCAGTCATTACAACCGCCGCATCCTTCCACAAGAAGGCTACCAACTTAAAGCGGGACACTTTTCGCTATTTTGGCTCTATGACAATTCAACAATCAAGCAAAATCTGAGGAGTTGCTAACTAATTGAATTTACAGACTGTCCCGCCTTATGTTGGTAGCCGATCTTTGTCCTATAATTTAAATATGCGCGAATATATTTTTGCCAAAACGGGTGATTTCAAATTCAGAAAATCAACAAAATGACAAGTAGCTATGGTAAACGATAACACGAAAAGAGCAAGTATCGAGGTTCCGAAGAAGTCGAGGCTGTCTTTCTCGATAACGAGAAACAGGAGATTGATAACCAAAATGTGAAATAGATAAGCAAAAAGCATATATTTAGCCAAGACTTTATTAGGAATTTTGATAAGAAGCGATTCGCTTAATCGAAAATCATAAGAGAGCATATAAACGAAAAACAACATGATAATAGTCGGAATTACATGGTAATAAACTGTTATAGGGGTACTTTTTGTATTGAAGGAAATCAGAGCAGTATAATAAAATAGAACAGCTATACCAGAAATAGTTGTTATAGAATTGTTTGATAGTTTTTTTAGAGTGCGGTCCCAGTCAAGATTACATACCAGGTTACCGGTCAAACATCCAATAAGACCGATAAACAGTAATTTTATCCCGTAATAATTCAGGACGTTCACTACTTCGGAGCCCCAAACAGAGAGTAGAAAAAAAAGCATAAATGCTAAGTTAAGGTGACTATCCCTTGCTTTCAACAAAAACGGGGAAAAGAAACTTGTCAGGGCAATGGGTATCAGAATGTCAAAACCAAATAATGCCTTATTTGTTCCTAGGAAAATTGACATAATGACGTCTATGATGCTTAATTGAATAAAGGCGTCAAATTTCGTTTTAATGCTCAATACAATGATTGAATTACAAATTACAAATATGATGAAGAGCTTATATGCCCGACCCATTAATTTCTTCATATACTTTTGCGGATCGTTCCGTATCCTCTCAGAATATAATGCGCCAACAGTAAATCCGGATATAAAAACAAATCCTATGGTTACATAATAGGTGAGATGATGATTGTAATCCGGGAGGTAAAACATTTCAAATACGTGAGTAACCACCATGGACACTACCAGAAAAGAGCGGCACACATCAAAATTGTCATCACGGGATTCAAATAGCTTCACGAGCAATATCTTTTTATGGGCATCTTGTGTTTAAACCGATTCGGATGTTCTTTGAAAGCTGATTCAAGGATACTGGTCCGATCCTATCTCCTCGTATTCTATTGGTTATTGACGAATAAGCCGACCTCTTGTTGGACACGAGCAAACCCCCTTTAGCACCATGGGGTCGGGTGTTTCTGGCGGTAAGGCAGCGGGCAGAGACAAAAACAAGTTATAATTTGGCTTATCAGACACTGCAGTAACTCACCATCGACATTTCTTAAAAATTATGCGAAAACCAGACCCAACACCTTCCTAACCCGACTTTCGCGCTTTTCTCAAGCTAAATTTTTTCGTAAAATTGCAATTTGTTGCAATATCAATCAGTTGGAGAATTTCGTTTGTTTTTAAGAATAACTCTCAATTAGTTCCTTGGTCTCAATAATATGCTGTTTGCTGGAGGCACCGAAAACAATGGACTGTATGGCCGGAAGCCCGCAAACATATTCGACCGCTTCTTTGGGTTTAACAGCTCCGGACGCTAAGACAGACATCGCAATCGGTCGAAAGGGTTTGTCCTTCAGGGTTTCTTCATACGATTCACTGTCAGGATTCATGAAATAACCAGCTTTATTAATGGCCGAGCATACAATAGGGTTCTCAATACCACAATCGAGTAAAAGATCAACCATCCGTGGCATGTTCATGGTGACGAACCCAGGTTCAGCTCCATATTTTTCCTTAATGTAGGACGCAAAAGCGACGAACACTTCCTTCACCCCGAAGCCTAATAAAAGATCTGTAACAATATTTTGCAAAAAAATAACCTTGACATTCAGATCACGAAATATCTTCATTTCAATATCTATCAACAATTGCATCACCTTGATCATATCTTTATCAAACAGCGAAGCCCCTCCCTTTGTCAGTATGCCGACAATGTTTCCTGCGCTGCTGTCTGCCAAAACAGAGTCCTTGAGAGCGCCAAAAATTCCTTTTTCAGCTACTGCTGTGGCATACTTATGGGCATATGGCATGGACGGATAGAGGCACAAATCAGCATATCGGGAGGGATTTCGGCGTAGATGATCGCAAATATCTTTGGCCCTTTCATTGGTATTGAGCATAAAGGCCCTGATTCCACAATCGTAGGCAATATCAATGACGTCAGTTATTGCTTTCAGATCTCTGAATCTTTCAGCAAGTGCCTGGGCCTTCTCCTCAGACATATGATTAATCCCAAAAAACTGATTATCACCAAAAATGACTCTATCAAGCATCATTTCTTCTCCTATTGTTGGCCACAAAAAGCACCCCAGTACCATCTTCCGGAGCTACGGGGCATGCAAAATTCACAAAAGATTTTTTAATCATCACGCCCCAATATATATTCCCTTATTTGAAATTTAGGAGCTCCAAAATTGATTAGTAATCCATGTTCAATTTCTGTAGCTCTTAGATATCCCAAGAGCTGTGCTGTATGCTCAGGAGCTATAGCTTTACATGCTTTTATTTCAACAATCAGTTTATTTTCGACAAAAAGATCAGCATAAAAGTCCCCCAATAATGTACCGTCTTCATCATGAACCTTTATGGGATGTTGTTGTTTGATATCCAACCCCTTTTTCCTCAATCGATGTGCAAGCGAATTCTCGTAGATTTTCTCTAAGTGTCCATATCGAAAATAACTGTGAATGCTAAAGCTTGTCTCACGTATCAAATCACATAACCGCTTAATATCTTTTATCATATAATCAGCAACAGTCTATTATTCTGAGTTTTTTGCGCTTTTTGTGGCTAATTACTCGACCCTAATCAATTTCAAAAATTTCTCCCATAAGGATAGTTGTCTGCGATTTGGCAAAATCGGCGAGGACTCCACTGCAACCTCATCCGTTGCCAAGGACCGGGCCGCATCTTTTGTAATTTTTTCCATCACGACATCGGTTTTCTGAGCTTCGGCAAAACTTGCAACATTGTCTGTCCGCTTTTGCTCGATGCAATCCACAAAATAGTCCAACTGGCGACTGAATTCATTCCCTCTGACATAAAAACGGACACTCTTGGCAAAATCGGTAATGTAGCGGGTATTCCAACCCTGATGAAACCCATTGGCCTGATCCGCTTCCTTCAAATAGATTTTATATGCGTGTTTATCCGCAACAATTTTCCCTTTGGTCCCAAAGATCGTGACGATGTTTGTGGGCTTACGAAAGGTTTCATCGCTCCAGTTGACCATAATCGTACCACTGCAACCATTTTCGTAGATGAAAGTCGAACTGATCAGATCTTCCACATCGGAAGAGTAGATGCTTTGCATAATGCTGCCCACTACTTTACCCGGCTGTCCTAACAGGTACAAGACCAAGTCAATACAGTGTGATGCAAATTCATACATGCATCCGCCACCAGTTTTTCGTTTGCCGCGCCAACTGGCCTTCGAATCTTTCAACACAGTAGCCCCATACATCTCCGAACTGAAATTTTTAATCTCACCAATCACCCCGGTTTCAAGCAGTTTCTTGACCTTCATAAAAACCTCGTTGAAACGATTTACATAGCCCACCTGGTTCACCAAGAGCTTGTTGTCAAGATGCTCCAATGTTTCTTGCCCCTCGGCTGCTGTTAGGGCAAATGGTTTTTCGGTAAAGGTATGCAGATTGTTATCAATGGCAACCCTTATAATCTCGGAGTGAGAATCACTCGGGGTGGAAATGACTACAAAATTAAGCGCCTCCCTGTTGATCATTTCCAGGTAGTCAGAATAGATTCGAATACCCGTATATTTTTTTAAGGTATTTAGCATGGTACTTGATCGATCACATATCGCTGCAATTTCTACCAAAGGGTGAGTGTTCAGTATGGAAAAATGTGTAATCCCCATTCTGCCGAATCCGATAAAACCTGCTCTCAGCATTAGTCGAGTTCTCCCTTATTTTTCTAATTGAAATTCGTGACTGGCAAAACGTCTTGATAGTATTTAAGGCTTCCGCGTATTCTAAACACGAGGATGTCGATGATTTTTCATGTGGATTTGCCGCAGAGCATCTCGTATAACAGCAAAAAAAAGCGAAAAACTGTAAAAGTTCCTTATGAGCATTCTTGGCTCGAAGGTAAGCCTGTACAACCATTCCAGTCCAATATGTCTAAAAACTTTGGGGGCCCTTTTGATAGTCCCGGCATTAAAATCAAACGCTGCACCCACCCCAATCATCCAAGGTACTTTGATTTTACCCATATGTTCTGCTATCCACCTTTCTTGTTTCAATAGCCCCAAGCCTACCCATAAAATATCAGGATTAGCATCATTTATTCTTTTTATTATTGCTTCATCCTCTTCCTGTGTTAATAAACGGAAAGGAGGGGAATAAGTGCCAGCGGTTATTAAACCCGGAAATTTTTCGCTTAGCTTCTCGCTCAAGAATTCAGGAATACCATCTCTTCCTCCGTAAAAGAAATGCCTCCACTTTTTATCAACACCATACTCGTTGCATCTAAGCATCAAATCTGGACCGTGAAGACGTGGGATCTTATGACCCATCATTCTTCCGGCAATAATAACACCGACTCCGTCGCAACATGAAAAATCTGCATTATTGATATAGTTAAAATGGGATGGTATTCTTATTGTGTGGTATATAGATTCAGTGTTTGTAATACTGATATAACCGCCGGATACACAGTTTCTTATGGTATCCTCCATTTTTCTCAAAATATGAGAAAAGCTGGTGCATGTAACAGATACATTCAAGACTTTGACAGTCCTTAAGCTTGTCGGTGGTTCCTTTTGCATATGTCAGATGTCAAACTGGTCTTAGCCTATGGGTGATCAAGGTTGATAGTTTTCTGATCCTGAAGGCCCATTGCCTATCCTTCTTTGAAAATATCCGTACACTGTCATCAATGGATAATGAAGCCTATTGTAAAAACACATTTAACATACGTTTTCCAATTCTTCCGCAATAGTTTCTCTCGGTTGAGGTTATCGATGGAAAGAAATGCAGGGAAAAGCTCATCGTCCGTGAGTTAAATACTATCACTTTCCCCGAACAATCCAGATTCCTTAACGAAGACAATATCTACCTGTGCAAGCGCATTATCTTCTGAACGATAGCGCCCGCCGAAGATATCATAAGGTACGAACTTTGCGGTCTTCATGTACTCTATCACTTGAGCAAACTCCGGCGCATCTTTAAGATTGGACAACAGGGAAACCTCCAGAATAACTACCTTCGTATCTTTTAGTAGGTTGTGGGCACCATCCAGAGCTTGAAGTTCAGCTCCTTCGGCATCAATTTTAATAAGGAACGGTCCTATTAGTTTCCTATCAGCATATATCTCATCTAAGGTAACAACTGGAACTCTCCTTTGTAGACCGTCCGCCGTTTTTCCCGCTTTCTCGTTGAATACCGATGAGCCTTCAATGTCAGGTTTTACATTTATGGTTATGTGGCCTGTGTATGGGCCCACACTTGCCCTGATATACTCAGCATCATAAGCATTCAGTATCCTGTTTATATAAGGATCAAATTCTTCCAGGGGCTCTATAAGTATATACTTGGCATTCTTAAATATATATAGGTCCGGGGTCCCATACGCTACGCCAACATCTATAACTGTCCGTGGAATAAATCCGCGATCTAAGATATGGTAAAGTGCTTGGGCCATTGTTGTTCTCCTGTCTCTAATTTTGGACACCTCTAGCCCAAACATCCTAAAAGATCTCTTTACAGCATTCCTAAATGACAATAATTGTTTCATAGGTTCCTACCTCCTATTGGGTGGTAAGTAGAGCTTTGCGACGTACTTTTGGCAAAGAACACGTACATGCTTTTGTCCAGTGCTTCTTTTAATAACATTTATTATGAAATGGGTCCCAGTTCAAGGAGAACCGCTCAGTAACATTGAATTCATATTTTTTGCCGATCCGGCCTCAAAAATTTCGTAGGAAGGTATCAAGGTACTATAGAAAGCAAAAACAGATACTTTCGTTTTTTGTTCATGAGCTTATAGCATTTATCAATGTCCCCAAATATATTCCTTTTCTCATGATAAATTCTTTTGGCATCGGTTTCTCTAACCAGATAAGCATGTTATTGGAATAGCAATCATGGCTAAAATTCACTCTGCTTGCATGATTGTTTGTTTGTTTGTCCTGAATGGCTTTTTATAACTTGAATAAAACAAGACTCTAATTTTCTTGTTAGTAGGCTCCAATCGTAATATTTCTCAGCAACTTTTCTTGCGTTCCGCCCAACCCTCAAAGACAAATCTTCATCTGTCAAAATATTGATGGTTTTTGCAGCAAAATCCTCGGGATCGTCAGAGGCCAACAAACCGATATTATGCTCTTTGAAAAGTTCAATAATGTCTCCAGTCCTATTTGAAACAGTCGGTCGTCCCGCAGCCATGTAGTCACCTATCTTGTTCGGCCACCTTCCTTTATTGATGGTTTTATCAGCAAAGGGGAACATGAAAACATCAACCGCTGGTAATAATTCCGCATATTGTTCATAAGGTAAAAAGCCGAATTCAATGACTCGTTCAGGGTCATACAGGCGAGCCTTTAGTTGCTCATCTAACATAGCGCCAGTCGTAATTAACAAAACATCTCTTTTAGCTCGTTGAATGACATAAATTGCCTTCATAAGAAGTGAAACGTCATAATGAGTTCCTGCAGTATAACCTATTATCTTTTTGTCTAACGGCAATCCAAAAGTTTTTCTGACTTCCACTTTTGGTCGAGGCAAAATCTTGTCAATGTCGGCACCGCCAGGAATGTAAATGATCCGTGACTCTGGTACACCCAGATGTATAGCCCTTTCCCCTAGCCAGCGAGAAATTACAATCAATTTCTCCGCAATCTTCTTACTCTTTCTCTCAGTGAAGTTCTCATATGGTCCGATTAATTTCTGGAGCCATGTCGGTCTGAGGCTCAATGACCCACCTTCGCCATGAAGGTCGGTCCACTCTGATATTAGAGGAATTCGAAGGAAATACTTAGTTAGTAAGGCAGGATATAATACTACAGGTCTGTGGTCGAAACTCTCCACAATGTCAAATCGACTATTCAAAAGAAAGACACACCTCAGTATCGTATCTACTGGTCCTAATCCACCATTTCTGAACCGTTCACCAATTGGGTCAGGCATGCATATGACCTGAACTCCCTCAATTTGCTCCTTCTGCGGAGTCGAGATGCGATTGGGGGTCGAAGTCAGGATAACAACGGAATGACCGAAACGTACCAAGTGCTTAGCAAAGTTAAAGCACCGTATATAGGTTCCTTTGCCTTTGACATTATGATTAAGAAATAATATTTTCATAGAGATAGAGAACTAAAAATTATATCGCTCAGCAGGTACTACAGCAATAATTCAGTTTAAGTTTAATCGGAATTATGATCTTAGGTGAAACATGTTTTCATAAAACATATGTTTTGCTATTCTAAAAATTTGCACTTTTGCTTTATTAAATGTAAACAGTTTGTTCAATTTCTTAAACTCATCAATATCATTTTCAGTAGTGTGTTCATATTCTCGCTGATACTTTGTAAACATAGATTGCTTTACATAATCATAAAGCTGGTAATCTAGTTCATTATATTGGTAAAGTTTTTCCAGCGCTTCACTATTTTTGCGATCTTCTAAGATTTCATTTCTGCTCCTTTTTGAAGACCTTTTTGTTTCATATCTTACTTCAATGTCATTTCCCAAAATTTTTTTAAAAATTAATAGTGACTTATCAAATAGTTCGGTAATTCCAGCAAAAAAGTATCCGTTATCCAGTATCGATTTCGCATGATCAATATTGCAGTAACCGGCGATGAATCTTGTTTGGAAATTACTCAGGATCGGACCCGCATAATTTTCAGCCACCCATTCCCGAAAAATTATATTTGGGTTTTCATATCTTTGTATATGAAAAAAAAGTGATATGATCCTTGAAATTGGATCTCTAAGAAAAACAACATACTTTATATTGGAAAATAACAATTTCATGTCTTCCGAATAACGAAGCCAATGGCCTGACATGCTCATAATTTGCTTTATGATAAATGAATTGAAGGGAAAATTAGTTGGGTTAATAATTATCTTTTTAGATTCCGAAAAATCAATGTGTCGCC
>Ga0255429_1228_pt1 | contig 10744 bp, 12 predicted proteins | sample ANMaggSeSYBR02H9_FD_182636 | JGI IMG/M metagenome (GOLD analysis project Ga0255429, IMG submission 182636) | Sediment cell enrichment communities from methane seep in Santa Monica Basin, California, United Staets - ANME aggregate JGI... | ecosystem: Environmental > Aquatic > Marine > Cold seeps >... | reverse complement strand
TTGACCCTGCGCTTGGTCTTCTCGATCTCGTCTAGCAATTTTTTGATAGTGGTCTCTATCTCGGCAGCCAGAATGATCTTTTCAACCAGCACCTCGTAGGCATCAACTGCCTCATCGATTCTACTGCTGGTGCCGATGATACCGTATCCACGATCATTGATATGCTTTCTTACACTGCTTGACTCGATCTTGGGCACAACCACGCCCATTACGTTCTTACTCTGGACTTCCAATGACGGTGTGTCCTTAAAAGAAAAAGCAGTGGATTTGACTGTCATAGTACCTTCCACTGACTTGGCAATATTGACCCGCTCCATTGATACATCGAACTGGACGTCAAGCTCGGCCCTGATACTCTTGGCTTTCTCCAGGATCTCAAAGAATTCCAGAATCAACCCATCACGTTTCATCTTGAGCAGTTTATGTCCCCCCTCAGAGAGCTTGATCTTCTTTTTCAGATCGATAAGTTCTGAACGTGTGGGTTTAACATCCTGTATAGCCAAAGTCTAATCCTCCAAATATCCAGCTCTATTTCTTATGGGCCGGATGGTATTTCTCTATGAACTTGTTATCGATCCTGGTCAGCATCGACTCGGGGAGTTCTGCAAGCATTTCCCATCCGATAGTGAGTGTGGTCTCGATATCCCTGTCCTCCTCCATACCCTGCCTGACAAACCTGTCCTCGAACATATCAGCAAATTCCAGCAGTTTTTTATCCCTGTCTGAAAGTGCATCCTTGCCCACAATGGCCACCAGGCCGCGCAGGTCCTTACCTTCAGCATAAGCCGCATACATCTGGTCAGATACTGCCTTATGATCGTCCCTGGTGTGACCTTCGCCGATACCGCTGTTCATCAGCCTGCTCAGTGACGGCAACACATTGATAGGTGGATATATGCCCTTCATATGAAGTTCCCTTGAAATGACTATCTGGCCTTCGGTAATATAACCGCTAAGGTCAGGAATTGGGTGAGTGATATCATCACCGGGCATGCTCAGGATACTGAACTGTGTCACTGATCCCTTCCTGCCCTTTACCACGCCTGCCCTTTCATACAAACTGGCAAGGTCAGTGTACATATAACCAGGATAACCACGCCTGCCAGGTACTTCTTCCCTGGCTGCCCCCATCTGTCTGAGTGCTTCACAATAGTTAGTGATATCGGTCAGGATTACCAGTACATGCATATCATGTTCGTATGCCAGGTATTCGGCTGCTGTAAGTGCCATCCTCGGAGTAATCAACCTCTCCACAGCCGGATCGTTTGCCAGGTTAAGGAACACTACTGCCCGCTCAAGGGCACCTGTCCTCTCAAAATCTGCCATGAAATACTGGGCTTCCTCATTGGTGATACCCATTGCCGCAAAGACAACAGCAAAGTCCTCTTCACTGCCTGGCACTTTAGCCTGTCTTGCGATCTGCAGGGCAATCTCATTATGGGGCAGACCTGAACCTGAGAAAATAGGTAGTTTTTGTCCCCTTACCAGTGTATTTGTACCGTCAATAGTACTGATACCTGTCTGAATGAAATCCTCAGGAGGTAATCGGGAATAAGGATTAATGGCTGCACCGTTGATGTCCAGCCTGTCCTCGGGAATGATACGGGGTCCTCCGTCCAGAGGGTCGCCACTTCCTGAAAGTATCCTGCCTAACATATCAGAGGACACAGCCAGTTTAATGGTCTCCCCCGTGAACCTGACACCGCTTTCCCTGTTAAGGCCGCCTGTACCCTCGAAAACCTGCACGACAACTTTATCATGGGAAGTATCCAGTACCTGTCCCCTCTTTGTAGAACCGTCGGGCAGGTTGATATTTACCAGTTCACCATAACTTACAGGTTCGGTCTTTTCCAGGAAAATTAGCGGTCCTGAGATCTCTGTGATAGTCTTGTATTCCTTAGTCAATTTACTCAGCCTCCTCTGCAGTTGCTGTGGCGGCATAGTCTTCGCTCTTAAGGGAATCGAACTCATCTTCCATCTTGTCTATGACCTTCTTAAGCGCACCTTCGAAATCTTCATCAAACCTTACCTTTCCAAGTTCATCCTTGGATTCCAGTTTGACAATGTCCTGCATCGTAACACCGGAATCAAGTGCCACATTTGCCTTATCTGCAAATTTCTGGATAGTCTCAAGGAGCTTGTACTGCCTGTCCATGGGACAAAAGGTATCAACGGGGTGGAAAGCATTCTGCTGTAAGAATATCTCCCTGATCATCCTTGTGATCTCCAGAGTCAATTGCTGGTCAGGAGGCAGTGCATCCGAACCAACCAGTTGTACGATCTCCTGCAATTCTGCTTCCTGCTGGAGCAGGTCCATGGCATTATCCCTTAGTTTGATCCATTCTGGGGATACATTATCATTATACCAGTCAGCCAGTCCCTTAGTGTACAGACTATAACTGCTCAGCCAGTTAATCGACGGGAAATGCCTCCTCTGGGCCAGCTTTGCATCCAGTGCCCAGAACACCTTGACAATACGCAGCGTATTCTGTGTGACCGGTTCTGAGAAGTCACCACCCGGTGGTGAGACCGCACCGATGATAGTAATGGAACCGTCAAGCCCTGCAAGTGACTTCACCCTGCCTGCCCGTTCGTAGAACTCACTCAACCGGGCTGACAGGTATGCAGGATACCCTTCCTCACCCGGCATTTCTTCCAGCCTGGATGAGATTTCCCGCATGGCTTCTGCCCACCTGCTGGTACTGTCAGCCATCAGTGATACATCGTATCCCATGTCCCTGTAATATTCGGCAATAGTGATGCCTGTATATACACTGGCTTCCCTGGCTGCCACAGGCATATTACTGGTATTGGCGATAAGCACGGTCCGCTCCATCAGGGGACGACCGGTCTTTGGGTCTTCCAGTTCAGGGAACTCGGTAAGCACATCAGCCATCTCGTTACCTCTTTCACCACAGCCGATATAGACCACGATCTCGGTATCGCTCCATTTTGCAAGCTGCTGCTGGGTGACGGTCTTGCCGCTACCGAATGGACCCGGGATGGCTGCTGTACCGCCTTTGGCCACAGGGAACAGTCCATCAAGAATTCGCTGACCCGTGATAAGCGGGGTATTCGGCGTTAGTTTCTTGGTCACTGGCCTGGGCATCCTGACAGGCCATTTCTGCATCATCTGAAGTTTTGTACCATCTGTCAATGTGCAAATCGTATCAACCACTTTAAACTTACCGTCCTTGATCTCATCAATAGTACCTGATACATTGGGTGGTACCATTATACGGTGTTCCACATTAATGGTCTCCTGGACGGTCCCGATCACATCGCCGCCGGAAACCGCATCTCCTGCTTTGGCAGTAGATTTAAATTCCCAGAGTTTCTCCTGATCCAAGCCATCTGCCATAACTCCCCTCTCGATAAAGTCCCCCATCTTTTCCCTAAGAAGGGGCAAAGGACGCTGTATCCCATCATATATACTCTCAAGAAGGCCAGGTCCAAGTTGAACGGAAAGTGGCATACCCGTATTTTCTACAGGTTCTCCGGGCCTGATGCCTGCCGTCTCTTCATAGACCTGGACAATGGACCGATCCCCCTCGATTCCGATAACCTCTCCCATAAGACGTTCATGTCCTACTTTGACCACATCATACATCCGGGTATTGATGCCCTGGATTGTGACCACTGGCCCTGATATTCTATAAATCTCTCCTTTCATTTCCACAGATCAACACCTACTGCTTGTTTTATTTTATCTCTTAAATTTGAACTTTCACCAGCACCACCCAGTGCAATTGTCGTGGGCGTAACCAGTTCATCCAGCATATTCTGGAAATTCTCAGGTAAACTGGCCAGATCATCGTTGTGGATAACCAATACTCCTATTTCCCTGTCGTTAAGTACATTCTGAATAACAGGTATAAGATCATCCTTTCCGTTTGTTTCATGGATATTTCTTATACCGGCAAGTCTGAAGCCAAGAGTAAATTCACTGCTTCCAATTACTGCTATCTCCATATCACATCACCAGGTGTTTCTTTATGATATCATCAGACAATGCAGATTCTTTGCCTCTGGCTATCGTTCTAAGATTGTTTATTTCATTATTCTTCCGGACCATATAATCAAAAATAGGTAAAATTGATAGTGGATAATAATGCGATACTTTTGATGAATATTTCATTGCATATTTGTCCAGTTCTGCTTCCACATCCATAAGGGAGGGCATATCTTCACTGATCACTTCTGAAAGTGCAGACCAATATGAATAATCTTCCTGGCTTTTAATGAAATCCGGCCATGAAAGAGAGACCAGACGACGTAGATCTCCATCTTTCAGTTCAGCTCCGCCAGGTATTAACAGTTCCATTATCTCATCCCTTGGAAGGTCTGCCTTTTTAGTCCTGAAAAGAGTCTTAAGGTTTTTGAGGTCAATTTCGGTCTTTATGAATTTCAGGCTTAACTTTTCACCCTTGGATTTGCCCACTGAAGATAGTATTCTGGAATAATATAACTTGTCCAGATTGTTCTCTACAGTTGACAGCATTCCGCCCTGGTAATCGGAAATGGCAGAATGGTATGGGGTATTTTCAAGAGCAACCTTAATATCATCAATTGATTCCATGCTGGCAATGGAGATAAGTTGACGGTAGCCAAGTTGTCCTGCTGCCACCACAGCCTCCTGTATCTCTTCAAGAGGAGCTCCGTAATATTTTCCCCTGAGTATGGTCTTGATATTCCAAATATCCCAGTACCTCAGGTATTCTGTGATCAAATAGTGCGGTTCATCCTGGGAAATACGTAATAATTTCCTGTATGTCCTGGCAAGATTCTGATTGAGGGCATGCTCTAAAAGGTCTATGCCGCTGTATTTTTGGGCAAGTTCATCCACATCCTGCTTATATTCCGACTCACCGATAAAACGTGTGATCTCAGCAAGGTCCATGTTCATCATCTTTGGAAAAACTTCCTTCTGGATCAGCTTGCTCTTCATAGCCCTGACCCGGGCCGTAATGTATGCATACTTTTTACTGCCCCGGCGATTAAAGAACATATTAATACCTCATCCGAAGAGTATGTCTGATACAGGTTTTAGTGTTTGTTCAGACACATCATCCAGGATCCTGTCAAACGTGTAGTCCAGTCGTATTGAACCGTTGTCATTCTCAATGATCAGTCCGCCAATACAGTCAATCTCACCCATAAAGGTAAGGTCCGTCAATTCCCGGACCAGCTTTGTATCCCTTGTATTGGAATATACCCTGGCGCCTTCACTTCCATGCTCATCAAGGATTGCTTTCAATATAGATGCATTCTTGTCTGGTGGCAATGATGAGATAGCTTCTCTGGCCGACTGATAAACACTGTCCAAGACATCCTTTTTAGCATTCAGTGCAGCTCTCTTGCTCTCAAGTTTCGCACTGGATTGTTCCTGTTTGAGTCTTCTCTGGATATTTGCCTCTACTTCAGTCTTGCTCTCAGCTAAAATCATTTCAGCTTCATTTTTTGCTTTGTCGATTATTGCTGCAGCTTCATCCTGTGCCTCAGCTTCAATAGCGGCTACTTCTGTTTTTGCCTGTTCCAGGATATCATTTACAACATTTTCAAGTCCCATGTCCAATCTCCCGCTGACGGGTAAATAGTCTTACAAGAAGAGCAACAATATGGCAACAACCAGTCCAAAGATAACAATAGTCTCCGGGATAACGGTCAGGATAAGACCCTTTCCGAATAGCTCTTCTCGTTCTGCCATTGCACCGACAGCGGCTGCACCGATATCCTTTTCTGCAATACCTGAAGCAATGCCGGACAGTCCTACTGCAAGACCTGCGCCGATTGCTATAAGTCCTTTTTGATTCGCAAGAATCTGTTCTACAGTTGCGTCTGCTATACTAATATCTACCATTTATTTTACCTCTGTATATTTTCGATTATATCCAAATGGATTAAATTTACGACCACCGCCATGGTAGAATTTTGTAAAGAATTCTACATACTGCAACCTTAATGCATGCAGTCCCGGTGCTACGACACCAAGCACGGTGTTAACAGTGTGTCCGATCAGGAGCACAATAATTCCAACTATTATGAACACTCCCCCTTCCGGAAAGAGCAAATTTGTCACAATATAATTTATTGCATATGCAATACCTACAGAAGATAGACCCACGGCGGCCAACCTTGTATATGACAGGGTGTTACTGAGAATTGAAGGCAGTTCAAGAATCGCTGTCGCGCCTTCACCTGCAATAAGCATCACCACACCTATCACTGATATGACTATTCCACCGGTCATACCAACAACAGGAATATATCCCAGAGCTGCAAGAGCAAATATGGCGATTCCCAGTTGCAGTACCATCCAGCTTAGCTTTTCCAGCACCGCAGTCTTTAGACCGTGTGAGACGGCTTCGTTCCTGAAACCGAGAATGAATCCCAGGTTCAGGTGCACAACACCGATAAGTGCTGATACTATTAAGAGTATGGGTATATCTCTTTCACCAAGTCTATCAAGGATAGGCAGGGCATGGAAGTTATAGAATATCCCACCAAGGGCACTGTGTTCACCTAACAGTATTGCCACAACGCTATGGTGCCCGAATACATGGAAGCCGAATATTTCTGCGAACAGTATACCGAATATTGTTGTAGTGATACTGCAATAGACAAGCAGTGTTGCCAGTGGTCTCAGACCGCCGGTCTTTATCTTTGCCCTGCCTACCATTCCAAGTGTAAAGAGTACCAGACCATATCCGATATCTCCAAGCATGAGACCGTAGAATAATGGGAATGTGAAGAAAATAATAACTGATGGGTCGATCTCCTTATAGAGTGGTCTTGAATATAAGTCCATGATCGTTTCAAGAGGCTTGACCACTCCGGGATTATCATATTCCACTGGAATTGTACTGGATTCGATCTCTTCTTTCTCCGTATCCAGTTTGGAAATCATCACACTGCCATTGAAATTTGTCTCAAGGGTATCTTCTACCTCGTGGAACTTGTCATCAGCTATCCAGCAATCAATAATAAAAGTGCTCTCTGATGTTGCAAAACGCAATGGTGCTTCTGCTTTTTCTGTAGTGATCGATAATATTTCATCTGAAGCAAGGATGAAATCCATATATTTACCTTTAAGATCGGCAATTTCATCTTCAAGTGAAGTTAGTTCAAGTTGAATGTCTTCTTTCCGTTTTATCATCCCGGTCATAATCTTTCCGGGATTGCCTTTTAATTCAGGTACATAGATATCATTAAAGTAATATTTTTCAAGAATGTCAGTGACTTGCTGCTGGTACTCAACAGGCATAAATAAGGCAATAACATTTATTTTATTATAGGGTGATGAGAACAGTTCATAATTTGTTGTAATACTTCTGATCTCTTGTTCAATTTCGGATATTTCACCCAGGATATAGCCTATGATGGCATTGATTGAACTATAACCCTCATAATACTCAAGGTCCAGCGGGAGTAAAGACAGAGGTTCCAGCACGAAAATGGATTCGTCTATATTCTTTAGTTCATTACCAAGTACATTTTTCCGATCTAATAAATCGTTGACAGTTGAATCCAGCTTTTCTAATTTTGCATCAAGTTCATTTAAAATTGCATCTTCATTTTGAAGCTTATCGGAATGTTTTGGTTTTATGCCTAAAAAATGTATAATAGATCGTAGCTTAACCAATTTGTTGGAGGCGTCAGACGCCGCTTCACCGGGTTTGCCAATTGTGAGAAATGAATCGTCCTCAGTGAAATCTTCTACATGGACACATTGTATTGAATGTAAGATGTCCACAGTCGGATGCAATAATTTCTTATTGCCTATAATTACTGCTTTTGAAACCTTTTTGGCTTTAAGCATGCATGCTCCTCTCAAATTGTTCCACAAGATATTCTGTGGCTTTTGCTACATTGCTATTTGCCTTTGATTTTATTGATTCTGCAGCAGTGATCCCTTCTTTTAACACTTTCTCTTTTTTTGATTTTATTTCCTCTTTTGCCTGGGAAATCTTCGAATCAGCAATTACCACACTCTCGTTCTTAGCTTCATTGATCAATTCTCTTGACTGGTTCTTTGCTTCGAGGACTTTTTTGGCTTTAGCTTCATTTGCCTCAGATATCATTGTCCTTGTATCTTCTTCGGCTTTCTTGATCTGAGATAAAATATCGGCCTTTGTCATATTATTTTCACCGTTCTAAAGAATTTTATTCGTCCACTAATATATATTGTAGAATTGTCCTTACTATTATTATTACTAAGGATAAGCATCGTTATATCTGCTATACAACAATACATAAATTCCTGTTTTTTTTGAAGTAATACATCACCTGGGGTAAGTAAGTCTGAAATTCAATTCTTTCATTAAACATATAGTAGATAAATTATTCGGTTTTACAGTATTAATTCCAATAGCAGGTGGCCAATCTATCATGGATATAGATGATTATTTGTTAATGCCACGATCAATCTCGTCTACAATAGTATCTACAATCTCATTGCAGGTTGTATGCCCGGGACCATCCACCAGGTGTACCTTCAATGTTAGGATACCATCTGAAAGTTCACTCCTGATCAGGAATGTATCGCCTCTGGTGGCGACCTTGCGATAATTTGTATCAAGATGTGAGTAAAGTATCCGAAACCTGAAATCAATTGTACCATTCTTATCAATGTTCAACATTATTTTTTCAAGGTTTTGATTGTTCAATTGTACGAAATCTACATTTGCTTCAGCGATATCAACGGCAATATTTCGTTTTGTATTCAAAGTTTCCCCTTTATTTCCTACCAATTTGAAAGACCCGGATTTGTTGTTCATCCTGGCGTATGTTTTCAAAAGATATGGAAAGTCGGCCCAGAAACTGTACTTTTGGGTAAAATCAACATCATTAAGGGGAAAATGATAAAATTTTCTTTTTCTCATGTCCAAACCAAATCACCAAAGTATATTAAATCAAATTACATGATAAAATCATCGCAATGGATTTTACCGGAAAGTTAAATGTATAGTATAAATCATGAGATTCAGGGTTTTGAGGGCTACAAAAATTTAAATAATATGAAAACGCATGCAGCATAGTTGAATGAGAATTTGTAGTTAAGAAATTTGTAGTCTATATAGCTAAGAATATAACCTATATCGATATCGAAATGCATTGATATTTTCCTATACGTCCAATAATGCAGGAGATCACTTGTTTCATTGTTGACTCCTACATTAATTCCTTAATCTTGGCCGCTGTTTTCTCAACTTCAACCAAAATAAGGCCAAGACCTGTATCCGGTTTTGCCATGACGACAAGTAAGGCTTTAGAACCGGCTCCCATGCATATCAGTTTTCCGTTTTGCGATTCAACAGTTATCCTGCTGGGCAATCCCTTATCAAGTTCTGTAGTAGCTGTCTCTGCAGCTCCAAGCATAATCGCAGACATGGCAGCAAAGGTTTCACCCATTATGCCATCAGGCATATCAGAACTCATTAGAAGCCCATCACGGCTGACAATGGCGCATGCTTCAATACCACCAAGATTTTTCAAATCAGTTATATATTCCTGCAATATGTTCGTAGTGGTTGTCATTTATTAACTCTTGCGCCTTTTCCCGTTTTAATCAGTATACTCTTTTGTTAAGGATTTTTTGAGTAATAATGTATAAACGTTTTATTTTTAATAGTATAATAATCTATAAGATTATGTACTAAAGTTAATCCTACGGCGTCAATCTGAGGTTGGAAAATGATTCAACTTCAACCCTAAAATTTCATATTTTCGGCTTCAATCGTCCATATTGAAATTACTACCCCTTACCATCTTTTTTTGTGATTAATTGCTGCAAAGGCGCAAAAAGTGCAGAGAAACGATAATGTAGATAAGATTTAATACTATTTGCGTGTATGTAATAAACATGCAGACCCCGATAAAACGTTATTCCATAATTTTAAGAGGCAGGGTTCAACATATTGGATATCGTGGTATAATAGAAGGTACGGCCAGAAAACTTGATTTGAAAGGCTATATTTTTAACGATATCGATAATAGTGTCAAAATTGTGGTTGAAGGTCTGCAAAAATCTATAGATCATTTCCTGGATAGCCTTAAGGATTTTGCAAGATCTGACATCGAAAATATCGAACAAAAAGAAATCCATGAAGACCTCCCCCTCCCTCACTTGTTTAGCAGGGTGGCTACCGACGAATATTATGAATTTGGCCAGAAATTCGATATCGGACTGGATTACTTAGATGGAATAAAAACCGATACTGGAGTGGTAAAAACTACTCTTGGAGATATGAATGGTACATTAAACAGCATTGATAATACACTTGGATCATTTGTAGTGGAGCAGAGGGAACACAATCAGTGGATGAAAGAACACAACCAGTGGATGAAAGAACACAACCAACGCCTTGAGAACATCCTTGTAAAACTGGCTGAGAGATAGCCATATATTCTTAACGCCTCTGTGGCACTGTTCTAAAATCCAATTGAAGTGGAGTGTGTAGGTATTATCACACATATAAACCACAGTTCCCGGTTAAATGGGTCTTATTCCATCACCATCAAATATGTTCAGTTCATCAAGATTCCAGGTACCTTTAGCGTAATAATAACCATTTACTGAAACATTGAGACATATAAGATTGTCAGGTTCTTTTTCATTTAGATGAGCCTCCGGCAAAACCCACATAACGTCTTTAAAACCCAAAATAACCCCTCTGAACTCTTCTTGTCCTTAAAATTTGCCTTTAAGCCCTTAGATTAACAAACTTCTAAAAGCACTTGGTGC
>Ga0255429_1227_pt1 | contig 10758 bp, 12 predicted proteins | sample ANMaggSeSYBR02H9_FD_182636 | JGI IMG/M metagenome (GOLD analysis project Ga0255429, IMG submission 182636) | Sediment cell enrichment communities from methane seep in Santa Monica Basin, California, United Staets - ANME aggregate JGI... | ecosystem: Environmental > Aquatic > Marine > Cold seeps >... | reverse complement strand
ATTGATGGGGTGTTTCCGCATAAATAATTTACTACACATCAGAAATAGATTACGAATTCAAAATATAATAAAAATTAATTATTTACCATATCTGGTATCAAAATGTTTTTAGTCAGAAAAACGAACTATTTTTTAACGTATAGGAAAGTATATACTTTTCTGTAGGCCTAGAAAATGCAAACAAAGTGAGCATTTTCTTAAAGGCGGGAAACAAAGCCCGGCGTTACAATAGGAATAATTTATAGGGAGTTGACCAATTGAAAATAACAATGACCTTCATTGACCAGGAGAAAATAAAGAGACTGAATGACATTAAAACCGCAGAAAATGAATTCAGGCATATTGATGGTATTTCACAAAGAAAAAAAGGCAAGTAATTAATCAACCAATGGCCTGGGCTGTTTTTCTACAGGCAAAACAGGAAGGGACATGGTGTTTACCAGAAGCGGGGACTGTACTTCTTTTGCTCTTTCGATCAGGATCTCTTTACCTAATTGGGTCAGTCCGAACAGGGGTATGGCAGTACCAACCTGGATGAGAGGTTCCACCAGTTCCCTTATATTTCCTGAAGCGCAGCTTGTGATTATATCTACCTGGCTTATCATGATCCTGGCATCATCCTCACATATGCCGGTTAGGTGAGCTGCCATTAATACTACCTGAATCCCAAGCCGGGCTTCAAGTTCACGCAACTGCAAGGCTGCGGCAGGGTCAACCACTGATACTGCAATCCTGCTATATCCCTGTTTGGCTGCAAGTTCCAGTCCTGCGGCCTGGTCTATCCTGGCAGTGGCTGGGTCAAGCACATGACCGCCCATCCTGTGTATGGCATCTATCACTTCAGGGATAGGCTCGGTTTCCACCAGGCCCGATATTTGGGCATTCATACCCTGGACAAGTGCGGGGCTGGATGTGACCACGGTCCCTGCCCCGTCGCATACCGTTACCGTGGAATCGATCAGTCCCCTGGTAAGGGCAGTCATCATCACCTCTGAAATACCAAAACTGGCGAATACGCCCAGATCAAAACGCCTGTCCGGTGTGAACATGCCAAATTCCCTGATACGCTGCTCTATATTCTGCCTAGCGGCCCTTTGCGTGATATTCTCCACCCCGGTGACCTTGTTCCAAAGTGGGCACCACTTAACCTTCGGCTCACCCACCTCCACTACCTTTCCATCCTTTATTACCACCTTTGTACGTCCAAGGATCTCCATGATATGCGGCATGCTGTTCCTCCTTTATATGATCAACAAATTCCAGGTCTTGTACCTTTTTATTAGTATTTCCATATCCCCGGGGAGACAGGGTCTGTGCCATAGCATTATTCTCTTGTAATTGAGCAGATATAATTGATTCGGTTACGGTAAAATAGTAATATGTATCACAGTTTGGAAAAGCATTGCCTGTTTTATCATTTTTCACGTTTTCGCTGATAAATACAAAGTGGCGAACCTCCTACCCACTGATAACCCAACAAATGATATGTTACGAAGATAAAACAAAATCTGAATACTATATTTATGCGGAACAAAGCAAAAATGAACTAAAAAAAAGCAAAAAGATATTGGCTGTGCCCGCGGGCACAGCACGCAATTTACATGTCAAAATCCATATCCGGCATGCCGCCTGGAGGCATTCCACCTGGTGGCATTCCCTCGCCCATGCCGCCGGTACCGCTGGATGCAATGACATCATCGATCCTGAGGATCATTGTAGCAGATTCGGTAGCAGAGCTTAATGCCTGGGTCTTTACCCTCAGAGGCTCTACCACGCCTTCTTCCCACATATCTGTCACTTCACCAGTGATCACATTCAGGCCGGCAGTCTTCACACCCTTCTCATGCTGGCTACGCAGTTCCACTAGTTTGTCGATGGGGTCAAGGCCGCCGTTCTCGGCAAGTGTGCGCGGGATTACTTCAAGTGCTTCAGCAAAGGCGGTCACTGCAAGCTGCTCCCTGCCCTTAAGTGTAGCTGCGTATTCCTTTAACCTAAGCGCCAGTTCCACTTCTGGTGAACCGCCGCCAGCAACCAGTTTACCGTCCTCGATAACCACTCCTACGACCCTTGTGGCGTCTTCGAAGGCAGTCTCCACATTGTTCACCACATGCTCGGTACTGCCCCTCAGGATCACTGACACTGACTTTGGGTTCTTGCACTTGGTAACAAATGTAGTATCCGCGCCACCCATTTTGCGTTCCTCTACCAGGCCGGCAAATCCCAGGTCGGACTCGGATATCTCGTTAATATTATTGACAATGGTGGCACCGGTTGCGCGTGCCATTTTCTCAAAGTCGCTTTTCAGGAACCTTCGGATGCCAAATACTCCTTCCTTTGCCAGGTAATGCTGTGCTATATCATCAATACCCTTCTGGCAGAACAGGACATTTGCACCGCTTTTTACAATCTTGTCCACCTTACCTTTTAGCATTTTCTCTTCCTGGTCAAGGAACAACTGCAGCTGGTCAGGGGATGTGATGTTGATCTCTGCATCCATTTCGGTCTTCTGGATCTCCACCTGTGCATTGAGCAGCAGTATCCTGGCATTTTCGACACGCTTAGGCATATTTTCATGTACCCTGCTCTTGTTCACTATCATGCCCTCGATAAGTTCCGATTCCTCAACACTGGCACCTGTCTTAGTTTCAAGTTTGATATCTTCGCGGTCTACACTCTTTTTACCGTCTGTTGTCTCAACCACAGAGCGCACTGCAACAACTGCCAGTTTGGAAAGTTTTTCCCTGGCGTTCTCTGCACCTTTACCAGTGATGGCAGTCCCTGCTATCTTTAACAGGAGTTCTTCGTCGTCTTCCGATACTTCCCTGACCATTCCATCCAGGATCTTTTTTGCCTGATCTGAGGCCATTCTGTACCCTGCTGCTATTATAGTGGGATGAACCTCCTGGTTGAGCAGATCCTCTGCCTTTTTCAGCAGTTCACCTGCAAGTACTGCCGCTGTAGTGGTGCCGTCGCCTACTTCATCGTCCTGGGTCTTGGCCACTTCTACCATCATCTTGGCTGCGGGATGTTCTATATCCATTTCACGTAAAATCTGGGCACCGTCATTGGTAATTACAATGTCGCCCATTGAATCCACCATCATCTTGTCCATGCCTTTGGGACCAAGTGTGGTACGAACGGCGTTGGCCACTGCCCTGGCCGCCATGATATTACTGTTCTGTGCTTCCTTACCCTTGGAACGTTCTGTCCCCTGGCGAAGGATAAATATTGGCTGTCCTCCTAATTGTGCTGCCATGAAAATATGCTCCTCCTGTTGCTAATGATTATAGTTAATACAAGTTTGTTTTACATGTTTGTACTTCTATATGAATATTGCGGGATGCACCAGTATCTCCGAATAGCTTGGTCTGTGCCGCAGCAATGCCCTACTTCCAGCATACCGCTACTGCCCGGATACTAAACATTTAATATCGCTTAATGCATCTACTTTCATCCTGAAGTGAGAGATCATGGCAGAAACTATACACTGGGCAGATGTAGTAGCAAAAGAAGCACTTGAAAAGAGCAACAGGCACATCGTTGCTTCGGGCATAACACCTTCGGGCAATATCCATATAGGCAACATGCGTGAAGTACTGACAGCCGATGCGGTCTACCGCGCTTTGCGGGATGCAGGGGGCGACGCCACCCTGATATACATCGCTGATACGTATGACCCGCTGCGTAAGGTCTATCCGTTCCTTGATGACAATTATGAAGAGCATGTAGGCAAACCCCTGTCCGAAATACCATGCCCCTGCACCGACCACACCAGCTATGCCGAACACTTCCTTGAACCTTTTATTGATTCCATGGAAAAACTGGGCATCCATCCCGTGATCCACCATGCTGATAAGCTCTACAAGGAAGGGGCATTTGTGGACGCTATTAAGACAGCATTGGTAAAGAGGGACGAGATCGCCAAAATTCTGGAAGAGGTATCGAGCCGTACCCTTGAGCCTGACTGGAACCCGTTCAACCCCATATGCAACGACTGCGGCAAGCTGACCACTACAAATGTCACAGGCTTTGACCCTGATGCCGAAACCGTGGACTATTCCTGTTCTTGCGGCTCAACCGGCACCGTATCCATGCAGGGTGGCGGCAAGCTCACATGGAGAGTGGACTGGCCGGCACGGTGGCCTATCCTGGGTGTTACCATCGAACCGTTCGGCAAGGACCATGCCTCTGCCGGAGGCTCATACGATACCGGAAAGCGGATATCTGCCGAAATTTACGATTATCCTGCACCCCACCCCATTGTCTATGAATGGATAATGCTCAAGGGCAAGGGTGCCATGTCATCTTCCACAGGGGTTACGGTATCTATCAGCGATATGCTGGAAATCTTGCCTCCTGAGGTGCTGAGGTACCTGATAATCAGGAGCAAGCCTGAAAAGCACATAGAGTTCGACCCGGGGCTGCCGTTGTTGAACCTTATTGATGAGTATGACAACCTGGATGAGAGCCTGGATATAAGGGCTTACCAGTTGTCCCAGGCCGGCGGAGACAGGAGTGTAAAAATACCCTTCAAGCATATGGTCACTGCGATCCAGATCGCTGACCATAGTTTCGATTATCTCCTGACTGTACTGGAGCGGGGCGGGTATGATGTAACCGATGTGGAGAAGGTACGACAGCGGGCTTTTAATGTCGATAAATGGCTGGAATCCTTTGCACCCCCCATGGTGAAGTTCAGTATACAAAAGACCCTGCCGCCGGAAGTCAGGAATTTTAATGCCCAGCAAAGGCAGGTTATGAAAATATTGTCAGAACGCATGCCCGGATACGAGGACGGGCAGGCCATCCATGATGGAATATATAATATTGCCAGGGAAGTGGACATGAACCCGAAGAAACTGTTTAAGACCATCTACCAGGCCCTGCTTGGTACCAAGAGCGGCCCAAGGTTGGGGTACTTCCTGGTATCCATGGACAGGGACTTTGTGGTTGAGAGGTTCAAGGCGGCATCGGAATAAAGCGATGATGAAACGAAAAGCCAATAGTATTGTATCATGCCACAATAAAATTGGAAAGGTGATGGTCTATGAAAGTGATCTACGACCTGGATACTGATATTCTGACCTTGATACTCAGGGAAATGTCAATTGAAGAAAGTGACGAGATCAGTGAGGGAGTAATAATCGATTATGGGCAAGATAATAAGATTGTGTCTATTGAGATGCTTGATGCATCTGAAAATATATTATGACCTCAATCCCCTATCCCTACACTTCATCGCCAAATCCTGTACTCTTTTGTATCCTTATCATTTTGCCTTTAACCATTATGTCCCAACGAGCTTGGCTCATCCCCGCCATGCCATGTTAACCTCGGGCGCATCTTCACCACATGCGAGGCTTCTGAAGTATCATCCACAATAAATGCCACACCCTTCTCCTCTCCCATTTTACGGATCGATTCTGCAATGTTCTGCCTCATATAAGTGGGCCGTATCTTCTCAAGGGCTGTGATATCCTCATGGGATGTCAGGCGGTGGCACATTATAATATCACTCTGGCTGAGCACATCAGGATCCAGTGCCGAAGGTCTCTGGGTAGCCAGTACCAGGGACAGCCCCGGCTGCCTCCCCTGCCTGAGCCAATCATTTACCAGTACATCCCTCGCAAGACTGCCACCATTTGCAGGCACGAACAGGTGGGCTTCATCGATAAACATCCAGACCATTGGCATGGTAGCTACATCCGTATCATTTATCCTGTTGATCTCATATTGCCGCCGTGCCGGGATACGCTCCTGTGATATCCTTCTGGCAAGAATGCCCACCACCATCGAACGTATCGCCTCATCTGGCAGGCTGCTGATATCGATAACGGCCGTTGAGCCAGGGGATACGAGATCATCAATATGTATCCCGTCCCGTTCAAAAATACCCCATCCTCCGGCTGCACTAATGAAATTATTAGCTGCGTTCTTGGTATCATTATCAGTATGAATATCAGCATTGACCTGACCTGAAATATCATCAAGTGAGAACTTCCCGGAATTTTTATTCAACTCCTGCACTATCCTGGTGATAAGTACACCCACAGGATGTACCGAACTGACATCGAACAACCTGCACCAGTCAGAACCGGTCAGGTCACTTACCGAAATAGTAAGGTGGGTGATATTGACCCCCATATCAGCATATTCTTTTGTCATTTTTCCGGGAACAAATAACCGGATATCCAGTTCCTTCGGTTCAAGCCCCCAACTGGAAAGTTCACCTGCTTCTTTTTTATTCGCATGTGCCATGGTCCAGAAGATGCCCATGCTGTCGATCACAACAGATGCTATATTTTCGCATACCGGCGGCAGCTGACTGGCTAGTTCCTCAACAAGGGTTCCCATTGTATACGACTTGCCGTACCCCCTTTTACCACATATCAGCACAGCATGGGGTCTTATGCAGTCTATATATACATCAGAACCTGTTGACCCGTCAATAGCAAGATACTTCCCTACCTTTAGCAGGCCCTTGGAAGTCTTCTCTTTTCGCCTGCCCAGGATATACTGCTTCTCAGTTACTCCGCTTCGCTCAATATCTAATAATCCTGCACTTTTCATCCAACCAGTTAAACAGGAAATGGTGCACTTAAATATTCTGGAATGATTCCGGACCCCTCTCAATATTGCTGCTTGCGCCCTGGTGCTCTACATGCGGGCGGGAGCCAGCCTTCTAGATTCATATGGCCGGGTCCAGAGAGCATAGAATGTAAGAATACAGCACCAACCAGGCTATTGCAGTTATTTTTGATAGAACAAAATTTCAACAAGTTCTTCTTTTGTCATTTTCAAATATGCTGCAATATCCTTTAAAATATTATTCAGCGTTCCCACCTTAATGGGACTATGGGCTGGAATTGTAATCGAATGTTCATGTCCTATAAAATTGCTTTTCAATCGAACGTGACTTCCTGTTTGTCGTGAGATTGTATAACCATATTTGCTCAAGACTGTGCATAAGCTTTTATGCGAAACATCCCTCGGCATTCTGGGGATACGTTAAAATCTCCTCTCTGGCAAAATGAAGCCTGACCACTCGGGGTATGTCTTGTGCGTTATCAAAATGACATCTTAATGCATCCATGATATTTTCTTTTATTTCTTCTACGGTTTCGCCCTCAGTAAAAATAGAATATCCGAGTGCTTGAGCGTTATAGCCCCCTTCAGGGTCATCTTCTATTAAAAACATAATTTCTTTCATGGCGCACATCCTTTAATATCTATAACTTTTCTCTTATTTTAAGTTATATCATGATGATTCCAGCCTCCACATACCTCCTACTTCCCTGCGCTACACTCCTGCACTCACCTGGCCGTCAGTCCCTGCTGCTGCCACCCACTGTCCCTCCTCTCCCCTCCCCCAATATGATTGGGAAGTTGTGCGACCGCCCCAGCCAAACACTGTGACAGACGGCGTGTGGATGTTCTGTGATGCAAGCGGAGGCCTCGGGTTTGTTGGGTGCTGCCGGTGGCGGACATGGCTGTTAAAATATACAATTTGTGTGATATATGGAACTGCAGAGCACAGTGTCTTCTAAAAATAGATTTATAATAAGTTTACTAACTTAAAGCCAAGGTCTTCCGGGATGAGAGCGTTAACAGCTTTAATTCGTTCAAAGTGTTTTGTGTTTCTTGTAATAATCTCATTTATACCCACAGACAGAGATGTTGCTGCAATCAAGCAGTCGTTTAATTCTATAGCCCCACCGTTTATCGCTAGGCTCGAATATATCTCCCCTCCTTTTACCGCCACATCTTTATTAACGCTTATTACTTTAACGATACTAAGCAGATCAAGTGTCATTTCAAGAGCATCGGTGCGCTGTGAGTGGTGTGCCCCAACACTAAGTTCTGCAACAGTTATTGAAGAAGTGAAACCAGCATGTTCTTAATTTTGTGTGCCCAAAATTGTGACTAATTACAATAATTTCTAAGTCATCATTAATAGTTTAGTTTTTAAAAAATAAAAGAGAGAGGATTGCCTCCTCCCTGTTTTCGCAATCATATCAATGCCAATAGTTTATTGATGTACTTCATTGTAATAGCGTCCCCTGATGGGGCTATGTATGTACCTTCAGCAGTGTACCGCTCCTTGGCGCTTTCCTGCCTTATTTCATCCAGTAAGGAACCATATTCATTATATGTTAAATTTATGAGAGTCATTCCAACAAGTTCGTCTCCTTGCTCATACTTTTGGAATAAGAGAGGCCATATCGTTTTATCCTGTTCCTTACAGAAGCTCAGAAATTCCTCATATTGCCTGGATTGAGTAAACATTCCTGGGTTACTGTGAATGCGTAGATTGGGGTCATCCAAAGTTTCTTTCCATGCTTCGTATTTAATATTGAATTCCTGCTTAACTTCTTCCGGGATATTCTCTATCAAACTCGATACTTTGGCTTTTTCATCTTCTGATAATTCAACGTTTTCTATTATTGTCAAACCGTGTTCGTCTTTTTTCTCTTCATTGACACATCCGCTAATTAAAAGAATTTCCATTACCAAAAATGCTGTAATCAGTAAAAATTTTGAAGTCATCGTTTATAGTTCCACGAGAGATTCGAGATAGTATTTAGATGTGTGGTCTATATTCTTGCGGAGCTAATCAACAAATATCGAAGTATCGATATAAATTTGCATTATGTTCAATCCAATCTGGTGGATTTTCTTAATTGATCAACAAACTCCTTGCTATCAATATCATAATCCCATGCGCCGCAGGATGATTCCATAACTTCAACTGCTCTCTTACCCTCATTTTTTTTTAGCATATTGAGAATAGAATGGAGTTCCCGATCAAGTCCAAGAAGTCTATGTTCGATATCAATCGTTGATGACATGTGAATAAATCTGTTCTGATATGGTATAAATTTAATCACCATCTCATCGCAAACGCCTCAATATAATTATTTTAAATTTTGAATATATAACTAAGTAGCTGTGTTCAGGTTACATGACCCATATCCTCGTTCGCACCACCACATCTTCACTCAGCCATCGCCACTCACAATTCCTCCTACCTCTAGCAACGATCGAGGAGTAGTGCAGCCACCGCGCCCGCGATCATGAGTGCGGTTGCACAGCGCCACTGGTGGCAGCCTCGGGTAGTGATGAGTGCTGCCGAGGGTAGATATGGCTGTTAAAATATATAATTTATGCAGGAATCCAGCCCCAATTCTTTCCGCCCCCCCTGCCATCTAAATACCCAAAACAGATATATCACTGCATTCTAATCTATAAAACGAGGTGTACATAATGCAAAGACATTTTATCCAATCCGACCCAGCAATCATGATGGGCAAACCTGTAATTACAGGTACGCGTATTACAGTGGAATTAATCCTGGAAAAACTTGCTGCTGGCGAGAGCATTGAACAGATAATCGAAGAACACCCACGCCTGACAGAAGAAAATATCCGTGCTGCGTTAGCATTTGCATCAGATGCATTGCGGGCGGATGTGGTCTACCCCATTACGAGGCAGAAAAGTGAAGTTCCTTGCTGATGAGTGTATAGATCGACAGATTGTAGATCGTCTCAGGCACGATGGGCATACTGTGTTATGCGTTGCTGAAATGGAACCAGGGATTTCTGATCAAGATGTTTTGAATCTGGTTAATAAGGAAGATGCGATATTGTTAACAGCAGATAAGGATTTTGGAGAACTGGTATTTCGTCAGGATAGAGCTGCACCTGGCATTGTTCTCGTTCGCCTTGCCGGATTATCAGCCACAACCAAAGCAGAGATTATCATCGCTGCTATCGAAGATCATCTGGCAGAAATTTTACGGTCATTCACGGTAATTATGCCTGATAGGGTAAGAATCCGGCGAAAATTATTCAACGATTGATGAAAGTATCAGGCAAATTATTAAGTGATTTCGTAATCGATAATGAATATCAAAAATTGAATGAATTTTTTCCATGATACTTCTGTCGCTATCGATTGCTCTTGGAGGAGGGGAGCTACTTATCAAAAGAATGAACATTCACCATAAAACGTCTACCACCATCCCAAAAAGTCCGCACATCTCTATGCACGCTCGGATTGTGTGACTTTTTAATTTATTCTGGATAAATGGATCGTGGCAAAAAAGATTCACCGCAGAGGACACAGAGGGGCGCAGAGACGTGTTGTTTTCTCTGCGTGCCTCTGCGGTTTTTTGAATAGTCCCAGTAAACGTGCATGAAATTCTTCGAATGACATGCTCAAATAATGAAAGTACCCCCTGCACAATCTTTTTTTATTATTACTCCAACTATTCTTTGGGCAGGATAGGTTGTCATTATTTTGGTTCTTCGAAGCCGTCAGTAAACTAACCAGTGAATTGCCATCGAAAGCTCAAATGTGACTTTGATCACGGATGCTAAATTGCCTTCGAGGCAATCACACTGCCCATTAAAAAATGAGGTAATATATGTTGTCAGTACCAATAAACAAAGCTTGTGGTTTAGATCTCCATAAACGTTTTTTAATAGCCACAATACTCAGCAGATCAGATGAAATGGCACAAAAGCGTTTCGAAAGGAATGACCAAGGAATTTTAGATCTCAAATCATGGATAATCGAAAAGCAGTGTGATGTTGTTGCATGTGAATCAACAAGTGACTTTTGGGTTCCAATCTATGACACACTAATTAATCACGTAACAGTAATTGTTGGAAATGCACGTGATATGAAGGCCTATTCTCATAAAAAGACGGATAACAAGCTGTCCCAAAACTAATTTACATTATACAATTCGGCCAT
>Ga0255429_1107_pt3 | contig 11057 bp, 9 predicted proteins | sample ANMaggSeSYBR02H9_FD_182636 | JGI IMG/M metagenome (GOLD analysis project Ga0255429, IMG submission 182636) | Sediment cell enrichment communities from methane seep in Santa Monica Basin, California, United Staets - ANME aggregate JGI... | ecosystem: Environmental > Aquatic > Marine > Cold seeps >... | reverse complement strand
ACCATCGCGCGAATGTATGCGGCTCGAAGATCAGGGATCAAGCAGGAGATGTTTGGTTACGTGAATGGTGGATATGCAACTATCCTTGATCGTTTTCAAAAGCATTTGAATAACGTGGGCGTCGAAACCCTTCTCGAGTCAACTGTGACTAAAATCTCACAAAATGACAGCCATGTTGCAGTAGAAACAGCCGAGGGCATATCTTTGAAATTTGATGATGTAATTTTGACAGTCCCATGTCCAAAAATTGCGGAATTTTGCCCTCAACTGTCATCATCAGAAAAAGAACGTTTTCGAAAAGTACTTTACCAGGGACTCATTTGCGCATCACTCATTCTGAAAAGACCTTTGGATGAGTACTACTACACGAACATTACTGATGAATGGCTTCCATTCACCGGCGTTATTGAAATGACGGCGCTGGTTAACAAAGACTATTTTGGTGGTAATTCACTCGTCTATCTGCCCCGCTATCTGACGGAGGACGATCCCTTTTGGCAGAAAAATAATGGGGAAATCCAAGATGAATTCCTAAAGGCTTTGGAATTCATGTATCCGACTTTGCATAAAGAAGATCTCTTGTTGTTTAAGATGTCGAAAGCCAGAAAGATCATGCCTGTAATAACCTTAAATTACTCAAAGAACTTATTACCATCAACCAGTACATCTCTAAGACATGTCTTTGTGGTTAATTCCGCACAAATTGTAGATGGAACCTGGAACGTTAACGAGGTTATTCGCTTGGCGAAAAGGAAAACAGGTGAAATTGTTGAACTACTTTCCAATAAAACCAATGAGTAAACCCCTCGCTAGTATATCTTTAGATTTAGATAATCTTTGGTCGTACATGAAAACCCATGGGGATTCCGGATGGGAAACCTTTCCGTCTTATCTGGATATATTTGTTCCCGTGATCCTGGATATACTGGATGATTTAGAACTGAAAATCACCTTTTTCATTGTAGGCCAGGATGCGGCATTGGGTAAGAATCGTGATATGTTGGCGGCATTGACAGAGAGGGAACATGAGGTGGGCAACCATTCATTCCATCACGAACCATGGCTTCACCTGTATCCAAAGGATCAGTTAAGGGGGGAGATTCTGGATGCTGAGGAGCATATTCATCGGGTCACCGGGCAAAAGCCCATCGGTTTCCGGGGGCCAGGCTTTGTTTGGAGTACGAATCTTCTCGAAGTTCTTGCTGAAAACGGATATCTTTATGATGCGTCTATCTTGCCGACATATCTCGCGCCGCTGGCCAGAGCGTATTATTTTTGGACATCAAATTTAACAAAGGAAGAAAAGAAGCAGCGTAAAAAGATATTCGGCAGCTTAAAGGACGCGATAAAGCCTGTAAAACCTTATCTTTGGTATCTCAATTCCAAGAAAACTTTGCTTGAAATGCCGGTAACCACGATGCCGATTATAAAGGTACCATTTCACCTGAGCTATTTACTTTACTTAAGTCGCTTCTCACAACATCTCATGTCTTTATACCTTGAGACGGCTTTAATATTATGTCGGATGACCCAGACAGAACCGAGTTTTCTTTTACATCCTCTCGATTTAATAAGTGGTGATCAGATTCCGGAATTGGCTTTTTTCCCGGGAATGGACATAAGCAGCAGCCGAAAAATCGAACTATTTAAAAAAGTTTTGGCAGCTCTTTCAAAACATTTTACGCTTGTCAACATGAGCTTTCATGCCGAATCTATTCTGCAGCGGAATAATATAAGTGTAGAATATCTATAGGTTGAAAACGGAAAAATATTTGTCGAGGTGTACATCATAAAAAATATAAAAGCGGTACCTATCAAAACAGAAAGCATAGGAAATTTCGAACAACACAGAAAATCGTTCGTTTCGGTTGTCGTTTCCGCCTATAATGAAGCACTAATCTTAACGAAAAATCTGAGCATACTTTGTGAATATATGACATCTCTCGAGGATGAATACCGCTGGGAGATGATAATCGTCAACGACGGGAGTGCTGACAAGACTGGTGAACTGGCCGAGGCTTTCGCCATGACCAGGGATAATGTGCATGTCTTGCACCACATGTATAATTTTCGACTGGGCCAGGCCCTCCGATTTGCCTTTAACAATTGTCAGGGCGATTATGTGGTGGTCATGGATCTGGACCTCAGCTACTCACCCGACCACATCGAAAAACTGTTGGCCAAGATCAAAGAAACCAGGGCTAAGATTGTTATTGCTTCTCCCTATATGAAAGGAGGTAAGGTCTCAAACGTTCCCTGGTTGAGGCGTACTCTGAGCATATGGGCCAATCGATTTCTGTCCTTCAATGCTAAGAGCAATCTATCTACGTTGACCGGCATGGTTCGAGCATATGACGGAAAGTTTTTGAGCACACTCAACCTGAAGTCTATGGATATGGAGATTAATGCGGAAATTATTTACAAAGCCGAAGTGCTGCGTGCTCGAATCGTGGAAATTCCCGGCCACCTGGATTGGGGTTTTCAGAAAACCGACGGCATAAAGAGAAGATCAAGCATGAGAATCTTTAAGAGTATCACGTCTTACCTTTTTTTCGGGTTTATTTTTAGGCCATTTATATTTTTCATGTTTCCAGGTTTAGTACTAATGCTGTTCTCAATCTATACCCTCATGCATGTAGCCGGGTATATCGTTGTCCATTTCCAGAGCCTACCTGCTTCATTTGGTTCAGTGGACTATCGCTTCGGCGCAGCCGTGGATGCTGCTTTTAATATGTCTCCGCATGCCTTTATCGTCGGCGGCATTTCCCTGATGGTGGCCATTCAGTTAATTAGTCTGGGTATTCTGTCTTTGCAAAGTAAACGCTATTTTGAAGAGCTCTTTCACATGGGCACAACGATTTACAAAAATAATAGAGAAGATCATAGAAAACAGTGATTGGTATTTGTCTGAATTAGTTAGCTGATTACAAGGATCAATTTTATGTTGAAATATTATTGTCTGCTTTTAATATTGATATTATTGAATTGCACTATTGTCGTGTCACGCGTGAAATATCGTACCAGGCACTCGTCATTCCCGCGAAGGCGGGAATCCATTCCCCGATCAGGTCGAGGACAAGCATTTCTGGCTACTTCGGTGCTTCTGGATTCCCGCTTACGCGGGAATGACGGCCATATTTGCGACACAGAGTTGAGGATATAAAGATGAGAGTGTTTGGAAAAAGCCGATTCAATGGAAAACAGATATTAATTGTGCTTTCTTTTTTATTAACAACTATGTCTTTTTCTGTGCCTGTCATCCAAGCTGAAGAAGAACAGGCAAAGTCACCAGACGTTCTTCTTATCTATTCAAGCGGCACGCCATTAGATTATTATTCCAATGGTCCTCTGTTCGAGAAGATCAGGCAGAGAAGTCATGGAGAAGTTGATGTTGTAACTACTGCGACCCCTTTTAAAGAAAATTGCAAAACTATTGCCAGGGAGCTCGCCTCTGTGTTACGCAATAAGAGACTTGTGGTCCGAGTCGCTAAAGCAGCAGACATTAATCATCGCAACGAAATACTTCATGCTCGTCTTGTTATAATTGGTACTCCTTCACGTTTTGGGAATGTCAGTTGGGAATTAAAAAAACTTTTTGACGAACAGTTTAGCCAAATTGGCGCTTTAGAGAAGAGAGGTTTTGCCAAGCGGAGAATAGCGGCTTTCGCAATGGCAGAGATCTTGCCAAGCGCTAATGCTGCCCTGAAAGCAATCAAAACAGCGGTAACGGATTGCCAAGGTCGATTTGGCCCGACTATGACTTTTCTGGTAAAGCACTCAAAGAAAGAAGTGAGACAACGTATCAATCGATTCGCTAATGAGTTGGCACCTTTGGTTAAGCATAATTGTTTTTAATTAAACCTCGGGCTCCGCCCGAGCGACCCTAAAAGGTTTGACCATTCCGGCGAGAATATTGAACGGCAGAGTAAAGCGTTTTTTTGAACATCCAACATCGAACGTTGAACATCGAATGATGAAATCGCTTTGCTCCGCCAGTTTATAAATTGGCAGAATACCTTATTCAAAATTCGACGTTGGACGTTCGATGTTGGATGTTCATAGTCTTTTAGCTTGATAGGCTACGTCCTGAATATTGGATTGTAATCTGCAGCAATTGCGATGCTTTTAGACCCCTTCGAGGGGGTCTTCATCAAACCACGTCCTATGGGCGTGGTAGGTGATTTTCTTGCCACCGTACATATTTCCGAATCTGATCTTCGTCCAAGCCAATAGTACTTACACAGTACCCTCTTGACCAGAGATGCCTTCCTCAATACTGTTTTCCGAGTTTCTGATAGCGATGAAACAGATTCAGGGCCATTTTACCTTTCAAAAATCCCATTATGTCAGAAATTGCATACTTTGGTGGAACGGAAAGAATTGCATGCACATGATCCGGTTGTACATTTAATTCCTCAACCTCAACTAAATCCTTCTGCCTGGCCAACTGATACACCTGTTGCTTAGCATATTCACCTACCTGGCCATCAAATATCCTGTACCGGTACTTTGGACAAAACACGATGTGATACTTGCATTCCCATATCGAATGTGATAACTTTTTCATAATGTACCTCCCAACTTTTCAGATGTACCTTCCAGGGAGGTGCATTATACCTAATAATAAATCACTAATAAACTGGTAGAACCTATTCAGGGTACCACTACCTGAGGTAGTGGTTTAAACCGATTAATCAAAGACCGAAAAACTTTGCCGAAGTATGAAAGGATATCGACATGAAGATTCTCCTTCTAACGACCCCCAATCACATCTATGCTAATTATTTAGTTAAAAAGCTCATGATGCGCCAGGAGCAGCATGAAATCGTTGCAATAATTGAGTCTACCGTCCTTCTACCTGGTAAAAAATATTTGGAAGCAATCTGCAAATATCTAAAAACATCAGGGTTGTTCTTTGTTATTATGCAGGCAACTAAAATGTGGTTCTTTAGGTTGGCATGTGTGCTTAATAAGCTCGCTGGTTGCAATGACGTTGACAATGTGTTTTTCGGCTACCCCAGAATTGCAAAATCCATGGGAGTACCAATTTTTAAATCTAGTGACATAAATAGCAAAAGCTCCAATATCTTGATCAAGTCTCTAAATCCAGATTTAATCATTATATTACTTTTCGGCCAAATATTGAAAGAAACCACGATTAATTTGGCACCAATGGGAATCATCAATTTCCATCCGTCTTATTTGCCCAATTATCGAGGTCTCATGCCGGTCTTTTGGGCACTCTCAAACAATGAATCGCAGGGAGGTGTCACGTTACATTTCGTGGATACAGGCATCGATACAGGAGCTATCATATCTAGAGTTCCCATACCGATAACTGACAAAGATACGGAGCATTCGCTCTATGCTAGATCTTGTTTAATGGTCACTCCCTTGATTTTCGATAGCATCAATCGCATCAAGACCGATCGAATATCAAATATAGATATTTCCAAAGAAAAAAAGGGACGTTATTTCTCTCTGCCAAACCTCAGAGCGGTCAGGAAATATCGCAAAAATGGTAGGAAGTTTTTTACATTCTCGGAACTGTTGAGTTCGTTTGAGGAGTTGTGATTTTGAACTGGAATATCATATTGTTTTGTGCTACGGTTTCATCGTTCGCTCCTTTTGAGACAATAATCTCAGAATTCACAAACAACATATGGAATAACCTTGGAGAATCATATTTGCTTAGGTCTGGGCCTTCAGGTTCTCAGTTTTAGAGACCGTGAATGATCTGCTACCCAATATTTTATTCATTTGTGTTTCTACACACCCTGTGTTTGCAGGTCTATGATAAGCGCTTTTGACGTAAAATCTCAAAGACTGTTGAAGCAAAATAGCACCGTTTTCGAGGCATATTCAGATATGATATTTGGAAGCCATAATGAATAAAACAGCCTATACTTTACATGTTTTGTTAGAAGTCTACGTCGTTGTTTTACTGAGAGCAATCGAAAATACGATCATTTTGTTTTTCCATAGAACAAAGCTCAATAGGACTGTCTCTTGTCCCAACAATACTTTTAAGGAAAAACATTTAATCCTTCAGAAAGAATTCGGTAAAATATTTAGTACCTATGATGAATGTAGGAATTGTGTTTCTCATTGTTGCCACAGCAAAATAAATAGATTTGATTTTATTGATTGTTATCTCAACAATTTTGTTCTTGAGGAAGGTCTTTCGCCTTGGCATCAAATTCCGCATTTGATGTCATCAACTATTGATCTCTTTGGTGGAATAGCTGAAGTCCATAAGGACGAATCACCAAACGAAAATTGTATTTATTATTCTACATCATCCGGCTGCGTGTTACCAATAGGCAACAGGCCATGGATGTGTGTCGCCGGCACTTGTTTTAAGCTTTTAAAAACATTTAGCAATGATGATTTAAGAAGGTACTCCTTTTTGTTATCCAAATTTATCGTTTTTCATCTCAAATGTTTTTTCTATCTTCTTAAAGAATTATCAGTTGTTAATGTTAAGCAGTTCTAGTTGTTTTTATAGCCTTACACCGGAGAATTTCATTGATAAATGTCGAAAAAATGGAAGATCATTCCCCCTTTTGGGATCAGGTTCGTTCTGATGACTTATACTCTATCTACCATACCAAAATATGGAAAGACCTTATTGAGGAGACATTTAAACATACCAGCATGTATATAATGGCGTCCAATAATAGAAATCTCATCGATGTCATCCCCCTGTTTTTAATAAAAAACTATTTGGTGGGCAAAAAGTTGGTTTCAACTCCCTATGAAGCATGTAACGGTGGATTCTCGTCCTCCCAAGTAGAGGTCAGGAAGGCACTGATAGAAAGAATTCTAAAATATGCTCAAGAATCAAAAGTTAAGTATATAGAAATTAGAAGCGGTTTTCCAATTAATGAACTCAAAGAATTTGGATTTATCGAAAAGAGACCATTTGTCATTTCTGAAGTACCATTGATAGATATAGATAAGAATTGGGAGAAGTTATCACGGAATCACCGGAGAAACGTAAGAATTTCCCGGAAAAAGGGTTTGTCTGTGGTTCCAGCGACAAGATGGTCTGAGATGAAGCTATTTTACGGAATCCTTTTTGACCATTACACAAACTTAGGCGTTCCATTCTTTGGTGAGAAGTTTTTTAGACAAATTTGGGAAAAATTGATTCAAAACGACCATGCTTCCCTATTGTTAGCTAAGCTAAAAGAAGAAGTAATAGGTGGACACTTGCTTTTTTTTAGTGGCAAGACACTCATCTCTAAATATAGTGCAGTTAAGAAAGATAATGAATTTTCAAAGCTTTATGCATCATATTCTCTGTTTTGGGAAGGCATTCGTTTAGGAATAATTAATAATTTCACAAGCTTCAATTTGGGTATAACCGGCGAATCCAATACAGGGCTTTTGGATTTCAAATCCCGATTTGGCTCCAAAATTAGCCCGATCTATTTCTATTATTATCCCATAAGGGGGAAACTTCCAGCCTTTGATAAGTATTACAGCGGATTTTCCCTTCTCAAAAAGATCTGGCGCGCTGCGCCTACGATCTTAACCTCGCCCATAGGTCAAAAGATAAACGAGTGGATTTGCTAGCGCACCGTCTCATTAAGGGTTGAGAAAAAAAGAACTTGGAATTATTTTTTGTATTCAGTTAGGATAAAGCGTATAATTCCATGAAGGATTTACTTCATGATACTCTATATTTAACGTCTTCAAATCGTCTTTTGAAGCTTTAAGTAAAGTATTAAATGCCAAACAGTTGATTGTCCACACTGTATCGATGAACCTGAGCGCAGGTGAAACAGAAGCTATTTTCCTGGCGACTGAAAAAAATGGGTGTAGGAAATATCCTCTATATAAAAACATTGAATTTACAACCAGTTCGGTATTTCCCTTGACCCGTCTGTATGGATTTTCCTTTATAAGATTTTCTTTAAAATCTGAGCCAACGCAAAAAAAGCCTTTAAAATCAGATGAATAGCCTGCCAAGCCAATTTGGCATGTTACTTGCTGAACTAATATTGTGAACTTAATTATATAATTGTTACATATTTTACACAATAATATGGTCTATATTCAACAATCCCCTCCAAATTTATTTTCAGCCTTTTCCCTTTTCCATATAACTTCTCGATACTCATATAAATATTTGAGCAAGAAAATAATACAGACATTTTATATAAATATTGGCATCCTTATTGCTTTCTTTCAACTAATCAACTAATCAACTAATCAACCAATCTATCAAACTAAGTTTGACAAATGATTTTTATTCCAACTCTTTTAATATCCATGTTCATCACAATCGCCCTGATCCCTATTTTTAAGGGTTTGGCGGTCAGGGTGAACGTTATGGACATTCCGAACGATAGGAAGGTTCACTCCTATCCCATGCCAAAGTGCGGTGGAATAGCTATGGCATTGGGGGTACTTGCTCCGATTTTTTTCTGGGTACCCACGACTGAATTTGTAAGTGCTGTCCTGATTGGATCTGGAATTATAGTCCTTTTCGGGCTGATTGATGACGTTATAAACCTCGAATGGAAGATAAAACTTTCCGGTCAATGTGCTGCTGCTTTGGTTGTTATTTTGTACGGGGGGGTAAAGATCAAGTGTCTGGGTATGCTTCTTCCGGATAATGTTTTCCTGCCAGACTGGTTTGCTATACCGTTTACGCTTATTGCCATTGTGGGGGTGACCAATGCCATCAATCTTTCCGACGGCCTTGATGGGCTGGCCGGAGGCATATCCCTTCTCAGCTTCATCTGCATCGGATGTCTGGCCTATTGCAGTGCGAATATCGTTATTGCTTTGTTGTCGATTGCGGTGGTTGGGGCGATTTTGGGTTTTCTCAGATTTAATACTTATCCGGCGGTCCTGTTTATGGGCGATGCAGGGAGCCAGCTTCTCGGGTTTCTGGCGGTGACCCTTTCCCTGGCTCTTACCCAGGGAAATACTTCCTTTACCCCTCTTTTACCATTAATTCTTCTGGGCTTTCCCGTGCTGGACACACTGACCGTCATGTTTGAACGTGTGGCCGGTGGGAGGTCACCTTTTGTGGCGGACAAGAATCACTTTCACCACAAACTCATACGCTTAGGCCTTTATCACACAGAGGCTGTTCTTGTTATTTACATCTTTCAGGCCTTTTTGGTCACCTTTGCTTTTGTTTTCAGGTTCTACCCGGAATGGTTTCTTTTGATTTTTTACATAATCTTTTCAACTGGTATCCTTTCCGGATTTTTTGTTGCAAAAAAGAGAGGCTGGAAGTTCAAGCGATATGATCTTGTTGATAAGGTTATCAAGGGACGGCTACGAATACTTAAAGAGAAAAACATCCTTATCAAGGTTTCTTCCAGGCTCGTCGAGGTAGGTGTCCCTTTGCTGCTGCTTTTCACCTGTTTTCTTCCTACAAACATGCCCATATATTACTCATTTTTTTCAATGGCCCTTTTGGGGTTGCTCCTTGTAACGTTGTGCATCAAGAAGGAATGGACGGGCACCGTGCTGAGACTGATTTTATACCCGTTGATTCCCATTGTAATATACTGGGGTGAGGCGGATATGGTCGCCTGGATGAATGATAAGCTGGTAGTGCCTTATAACCTTTCTTTTGGCTTCCTGTTCCTTTTTGTCATTTTAACGCTCAAATTCACGAGAAGAAGAAACGGGTTCAAAAGCACCCCTATGGACTTTCTGATCCTCTTTATTGCATTGGTGGTACCGAATTTTCCGGATAAACAGATTCAAAGTTACCACATGGGCCTGATGGCAGCAAAGATTATCGTCTTTTTTTTCAGTTATGAGGTTCTGATAGGAGAGCTTCGGGTGAAATTGAACAGGCTCGGGTTGACTACCATACTGGTCCTGATTATCATAAGTGTGAAAGGGATGCTTTAATAGTATGGAGTCCATTTTTGGACAGGATATACAGGATGCTCAGGATATATGAAGGATGCCAATAATCTGCGAAAATCTGTGTAATCTGTGGATTGGTCAAAAAGGGGGCGGTTCCCCTTTGATTCCCTAATTCTGAAGTTTAAATTTGTTTTCAACATATTTTACTGATATAATTTATATTTAATAAGGAGGGTTTATGAAGAGGCTGCGGTTTTTTATTGGTTTGTTGTTTTTAGTTGCTTTATTTGGTACAGGACTTGCTTTTCCTCAGAAAGGAGAAACTTCTGAAGATTATCTTATTCACCCAGCGGATGTATTAGAGATTTCTATTTACGGAGAGAATGAATTGACTCGAAAATTGATTGTTCGTCCGGACGGAAAGATTTCCTTCCCATTGATAGGTGATGTAAAGGTTGCCGGCCACTCACCCACTGAAGTGAAGGCAATCATCGATAAGAAAGTCAGCGTCTTTATTCCTGAGGCGAGTTCTGCCGTGATCGTAGATCAACTGGGGAGCCTGAAATATTATGTCGTGGGTCAGGTCGCCAGGCCCGGAATGTTTAACATTACCTCCTCACTGACTGTTTTACAGGCATTATCTCTGGCAGGGGGTCTCAAGACCTTTGCGGATCAGGACAGTATAATAATTATACGAGGTCACGAAAAGGATGCCAAAAACATCCCGTTTGATTACAGCCGGGTAAAGAAGGGGAAGCATTTGGAACAAAATATCTTACTGGAAAGGGGCGATGTGGTTCTGGTTCCTTAAGTGATCCCAGTCACGTTTGACAAAAATGGAGAGTTCAGTGCATGTATAATGGCTTGTTAAAAAGTTTTTTAATTACACTGGCAGTTTTTGCTGCAGTGTTTTTGTTCATTGCACCATCCTGGAGTGCTGATTGGGAGGTTTCACCCTACGTTACAATAATCGAAGAGTATAACGACAATATTCTCTTTTCCTCCAAAGGGCAAGAGCTTGATGACTTTGTTACTTATGTGAGGCCCAGGGTAGAAGCCAAATACAGCACTGATCGGTTACGTATGTTCTTGAACTCAGGCCTGGAAAGAGAAATATACGTTGACTACGATGAACTTAACACTACCAATCATGATCATAAGCTTGTCTTGTCCTATGGGCTTTCACGCACTCTGGGCTTGAGAGCGAGGGG
>Ga0255429_1224_pt1 | contig 11119 bp, 9 predicted proteins | sample ANMaggSeSYBR02H9_FD_182636 | JGI IMG/M metagenome (GOLD analysis project Ga0255429, IMG submission 182636) | Sediment cell enrichment communities from methane seep in Santa Monica Basin, California, United Staets - ANME aggregate JGI... | ecosystem: Environmental > Aquatic > Marine > Cold seeps >... | reverse complement strand
TTGAATTGTAGCGGTGCCTTATTCACAATTCAAGCTTTGACACTCAGTACGTTTACAAGCTTTGACACTCAGTACGTTTATAATTCAGAAACTTGCAAGAATTATAGCGGGCTCAATGCATCACTATTTTTACTCAAAGGGAGATTTGTTCAAGAATTAGGAGTCCTATTTCGGACACTGGATGAATTTAATTTTAATTTATGGAATAAAATGAAACAGAAAATCAAAAACATAATTAATAATGCATTGAAGGATGCATATGATAATGGCGATTTGCCATCTTCGGATTTTCCGGAGATTGAAGTTGAAGAGCCTAATGCCGGGTCTCACGGTGATTTTTCAACGAATATTTCAATGGTTATGGCATCAATCCAGAAGATGTCGCCCCGCAAGATTGCAGAGGCAATTATAAAAAATATAAACGACCCGGATGGAATGCTTGACAAAACTGAAATCACAGGGCCGGGGTTTATTAATTTTTTCTTAAATAAACATTCCTGGCATCCTGTTTTACAAAAGATTCATGAACAGGATGCACTTTACGGCGCTTCAGATATTGGTAAAGGGAAGAAAATCCAGGTGGAATTCGTAAGCGCAAATCCTACAGGTCCGCTGCATGTTGGACATGGAAGAGGGGCTGCTGTTGGAGATAGCGTGGCAAACATCCTTTTGTTCTGCGGTTATAATGTTGAAAAAGAATACTATATTAATGACTCCGGAAGGCAGATAAATACACTTGGCCGCTCTGTTTTCCTGCGATATAAGGAATTGTTTGAGGCAGATGTTCAATTTCCTGAAGACTGTTACCAGGGCGACTATGTTCGTGATTTGGCGGGAAAAGTAAGGGACGATAATGGGGATAAACTTTTATCACAAGGCGAAGAGGAAGCTATTTCTTGTTGCGCTCGTTTTGCAGCGGATAATATTCTTTCTGAGATAAAGGAAGATTTAGAGTCTTTCGGGGTAGTATTTGACAACTGGTACAGCGAACAGAGCCTCTTTGATTCCGGCAAGGTGGATAGAGTAATAAATGATTTCCGCAAACAAAATATTATATTTGAGGATGACGGGGCGCTATGGTTTAGAACTAAAGATTTTGGAGATGAAAAAAATCGTGTTGTTGTTCGCAGTAACGGCCTGACAACGTATTTTGCTTCCGATATAGCATATCATCAAGATAAGTTTGATAGAGGTTTTGAAAGAATTATTGATGTATGGGGAGCCGATCACCACGGATATATTCCCAGGGTGTCAGCCGCAATTGAGGCTTCAGGTCATACGAGAGACAAATTTAATGTTATTCTGATTCAACTTGTCAATCTGCTGCGCGGTGGAGAGCCTGTTGCAATGTCAACCAGATCCGGTGAGTTTGTTACCCTCAGAGACGTAATCAAGGAAGTCGGCAGTGATGCGGCAAGATTTATTTTTTTAACGCGTCATTATGAGAGCGCACTTGATTTTGATCTGGAACTCGCCAAAAAGAAGACAAATGATAATCCTGTGTATTACGTTCAATACGTGCATGCCAGGATATCAAGTATTGTCCGGAAGGCACAGGAAAGAGGAATAAGTGAGATAGTCTGGAATGATGCCGCAATATCCGGACTTAATGAACCTGAGGAAATACAATTAATTAAGATTATGGCGCGTTACCCCGAAATAATAAGGTGCAGTGCGGAGTATATGGAACCTCACCGGATCACGTATTATCTGATGAATCTTGCATCAGCTTTTCACGCCTATTATAATAAACATCGAGTGCTTACAGATGAGGCTGAATTGACCATTGGACGACTTTATCTCGTAATTGCAGTTAAAAAGATAATCCGAAACGGTTTATCACTGCTCGGCGTGTCCGCACCTGAAAAAATGTAATTGTAAGGACTCAGGTTCACGGTTCAAGCTTAAAAAGCAAAGTGGCCAACCGTGAACCAGACAACCTGAGTAGTAATGAAGAATAAAAAAGATAAAAAAAAACCTTCTTTTCAGTTTGTTCCTAAAGAGCCTTCGGTCTGGATTTTTTTGATTGTTTTTGTTTCTGCATGGATGTTTGTTTTAGGTGTTCTTGTGGGGAGGGATACGGTTCCTGTAAAATTTGATATTGAGAAACTTCAGAAAGAACTGGTTGCTTTAAAAGAAGCGGTTATCAGGAAAGAGCAAAAACGGTTTAAAATTGATTCAGATGGGGCTAAAAATAAAACAGATTTCGGCTTTTACGAGGCGCTGAAGGAGACCAAAAAAAATAAGAATAATGGAGCTGGTATATCTAAAAAACAAGAAACAAAACATCTGTCTAAAAATGAGACAGTAAAAGTTAAGAAAAGGGTAGTTTCCGGCAAATCTAAAATAATAAATAAAGACAAGCAAAAGAACTTAACAGAAACCGATAAAAAACTTACAATCCAGGTTGCATCTTTAAAAGATTCAAAAGATGCTGATGAAATGGTGGCAAGGCTGAAAAAAAAAGGATACCCTGCTTACAGGATTTCAAGCAATATTCCCGAGAAAGGTATCTGGCACAGAGTAAGGATAGGTTTTTTCAAAGATAAGGCTGAAGCAGGCAGCACTCTTAGTAAGTTAAAAAATGAAAAATATGGTCCAATCCTTGTGAATAGATAGGGATCAGGGATCACAGGATTGAAAAGTGACTATTGAAAATTGAAGATTGAAGGAATTCTGTCAATTTTTAAAAAAGAAACAGAGCGAAGCGATTCCACAAATATTCAATTTTCACTATTCAATTTTCACTTTTGTTTGGGGAGAGATTAATGAAAATTACTAAAAAAGAAATAGTTCATGTTGCGAATCTTGCCCGGCTTGATCTGGATGAAGAGTCCATCGGCAAGTTTGCCGGACAAATAGATAATATACTGGAATACGTTGATATGCTTAATCGTGTTGAGACCAAAGGTGTGGCCCCGACTTCACATGCGATTTCTCTGACCAATGCTTTTCGTGAAGACAAAGTAAAAGAGCATCTTGACAGAAATAAAGCTCTTGCAAATGCTCCTGAAAAAGAGGATGGGAATTTTGTGGTTCCGAAAGTTATAGGGTAAAAAGGAGCGAGATGAGAAAATGAATCTTTATAAACTTACTATACATGAAGCCCACAAGCTATTAAAAAGCAGAGAGATATCTTCACAGGAGCTGACAAAAAGCGTTCTTGATCGAGTTGAGTCTGTTGAACCGCGCGTGGGGGCATATATCAATGTTGCCGGTGAAACAGCAATGGCTCAGGCAGAACTTGCCGACAAGGCTATTGCACAAGGCAATATTACACCCCTTACGGGCATACCTTTGGCAATAAAAGATCTTATTTGCACAAAAGATCTTCGTACTACCTGTGCATCAAAGATCCTTGAAAATTTTGTGCCCCCTTATGATGCATTTGTAATAAAAAAGCTGAAAAAAGCAGGCGCAGTGATTGTGGGAAAGGTCAACATGGATGAATTCGCCATGGGTTCATCTACAGAAAACTCAGGCATTAAACTGACAAATAATCCATGGGATTTATCATATATTCCCGGCGGTTCAAGCGGAGGGTCAGCCGCGGCAGTTGCTGCTGACATGTGTTTGGGGTCTCTGGGTTCAGATACAGGTGGGTCAATAAGGCAGCCCGCTTCTCACTGCGGGGTGGTCGGCATGAAACCGACATATGGAAGAGTTTCCCGTTTTGGCCTTGTAGCTTTTGCTTCTTCGCTTGACCAGATTGGCCCTTTGACAAAGAATGTTTCGGATTGCGCTGTATTGTTGAATGCTATTTCCGGTTATGACGCTGGAGACTCCACATCAGTGCTTATGGATGTGCCTGATTATACAACATTTCTTGAAAAAGGATTAAAAGGCGTTAAAGTCGGCATTCCAAAGGAATATAATGCTTTGTCCGGCCTGGATGGTGAAGTTTCAGAAGCAGTGAAAAATGCAGTAATGACCATTGAGGGCCTTGGCGCCGAATGTGTGGAAGTCTCTCTTCCACATAGTGAATATGCGGTTGCGGCCTATTATGTCATTGCTCCTTCAGAGGCCAGTTCAAATCTTGCCAGATATGATGGTGTAAAGTATGGTTTAAGAGATAAAGACAAGAATGATCTTATAGAGATGTACAGAAGCACAAGATCGATGGGGTTCGGTTCCGAGGTCAAACGCCGTATAATAATAGGAACGTACTGCCTTTCAGCCGGTTATTACGATGCATATTACAGGAAGGCTTCTCAGGTACGCACATTGATTATAGAAGATTTTAAAAAAGCATTTAAATCCTGTGATGTGTTGTTATCTCCTGTAGCACCGACGCCGGCCTTTAAAACAGGGGAAAGAACAGAAGATCCCCTGAAAATGTATCTATCCGATATATTTACTCTTTCGGCAAATCTTGCAGGAATACCCGGCATGTCGGTTCCATGCGGATTTTCTTCACAAGGACTTCCAATAGGTCTGCAAATCATGGGGAAGCATTTTAATGAGGAAAAGATGATTAAAGTGGCATATAATTTCGAGCAGGCAACGGATTTTCACAATAAAAAGCCTGTCTTGTAGTTAATAGACTTTCAGATAATTAATTTCACAAGGCCAGAAGGAGGAAGGCGTATTAGTTATACGTCAACGACTGATAACACAGTGAAATTATTTATCTGAAAGTCTAAAGGATAAAAAACATGAGCGTTCAACCAGTAGGCGAAGATATAAGAAAGGCGGTTAAGTGGGTTTCTGAGAAGAGGAAGTTTGAGCCTGAAAAGGACTTGAATAAAATTATTGAAAAAGCCTGCATTAAATTCAACCTTTCTCCAAAGGAAGCGGAATTTTTGCGGCGCTTTGTGCTTGATCAATCGTAATAGTTCACCACGGATTTTCACGGAAATACACTGAATTCTCATAACTGTTCAGGTTGTGAACCATGGAACTGTGAATCTGAGTAGTTACACTTACTCATTGTTTTCAATTTTCAGTGAAACTCCGTGTCGTTCCGTGGTGAATTTTTACGATAAATCTTGTTAATGAGAAATGTTGGCTAACCGTGTCCAAAATAAAAATACTTCCGGAAATTCTTTCCAATAAGATAGCTGCCGGCGAAGTCGTGGAACGTCCTTGTTCGGTTGTCAAGGAACTCGTAGAAAATTCACTGGACGCAGGCAGCACAAGAGTCATAATCGAGATTGCAAACGGCGGTTTGTCTCTGATGCGGGTTTCTGACAATGGCATTGGAATGAACCATGATGATGCACTCCTTTCCCTGGAACGCTATGCAACCAGTAAAATCTATAAGGACAGAGATTTATTTTCTATAAATACACTTGGTTTTAGAGGTGAAGCGCTTCCCAGCATTGCCTCTGTTTCCAAATTTTCTCTTATCACAAAAGATGAAATATCCGAAGTCGGTACAGAGGTCTTTGTAGAGGGAGGAACAATAAAAAAGGTTGCTGAAATTGGTGCTCCAATGGGCACAATGATAACTGCGAGGCATCTTTTCTTCAATACTCCTGCCAGACGGAAATTCTTAAAGACAGTAAAAACAGAAATGGGGCATATTGTAGAAACCGTTGCGAATATTGCATTGGGATGGCCTGATGTCCAATTCAAACTATATCACAATGGAAAAACAGTTAAAAACTGGTACTCATCGCCTGATCCGTTTAACAGAGTCCTTGATGTTGTCGGAAATGATATGAGAAATGATCTTTTAAGAATCAAATTTGAAGACAAGTTTGTTTCCGGCGAAGGATGGATTTCATCTCGCCGGATTTCACGAAAAACTTCCAGGGGAATCTATATATATATAAACGGCAGAGTTGTTCGAGACACAGGAATACAGCACGCACTTTTTGAAGGATATGCCGGAAGATTGATCAAGGGTCAGTTTCCTGTTGCAGTACTTTTTATAAAGGTTCCATATGATCAGGTGGACGTAAATGTTCACCCAACAAAACACGAAGTTCGGTTAGCACAGCAGAAGGAAGTTAATAAAACATTGATAGAAGCTGTATCAGAAACATTGCATATGGCTGACCAGCCAAAATGGAGTACGGAAAATTTTTCCAGACAAAAGCCTTTTTTTGTTTCAGAGCCTGTTGCCCGGTACAGCAAATCCATCAATGATATTCCTGATTTTTCTGCTACGCAAAAAAGTCTCTGGGAGGAAAAGCGTTTTAATGATTTAAGGGTAGTTGGTCAGTTTCATAATACATATATACTATGCGAATCTGATGAAGAGCTGGTGCTTATTGATCAGCATGCAGCGCATGAGCGGGTTCTTTTTGAGCATCTGAAAAAACTTTCCATGAATTCAAAAATAGAAGTCCAGAAACTCTTGATGCCGGAAACTATTGATATCGGACATAGAGAAGCACACATGCTTGATAAACTTATTCCGGATCTGAAAAAACATGGACTTGAAATTGAGCCCTTTGGTGGAACAACTTTTGTGGTTAAGTCGGTTCCCGCTATTCTTGCAGACAGGGAGATTAAGCCGATTGTTCTGGAAATTGCGGAGAAAATGCTGGAATCCGGTTTAACTCAAGGTCTGGAGAAGACAATTGATCAATGCCTTATGCTTATTGCCTGCCATGGAGCAATTAAAGCGAATCAGCGGCTTTTGGATAAACAGATAACGGCACTGCTTGCGCAGCTTGATGAATGCGAAAACCCGTCACATTGCCCTCACGGACGTCCGGTCTGGATAAGCTGGACTTTAGAATCTCTTGAAAAATCTTTTAAAAGAATTGTATAATTAAAAAGCAGGGATCAGGGGGCCGGTTTTTATAATATGCGAAAATTGATAACTAAAACAAGAGCATATAACATTTTATATTTGTTGTAAATTATAAAAAAAACTTGACATTTATCTTACAACTTAGTAATTTTGTTAAATTTTGTAAGCAGAAAGCCCATTTGTTAATAATCATTTATATTAAAATATTAAGTGCTATATAGGTAACTTCTCAATAAATCAGGGTAAATTACATGATGCAAGACTCGCCCACTGATAATAAAATGTAAGAATATCTGAAACTCGCATCTAAGTGAGCCTAAAGAAAAAACAGTGGCCAATCCTTTTAATACATATTGGTTAAGCGATAGATCATATGCTTTAAAGATAAATTTTCTTATGCGCTGTTTTTTCTCAAAGCTCATTAAGATGCTCAAACAGTCAGCTATTTTACATTTTATCACCAGCGGACTCGTCTTTTTTATCTTTAGCCGAACTTTTTGAGAAGTTACCTATATAATAGTTTTGTCTTTATTTCGCTTTGGAAGGAGGTGAAGTGGGGAGAATTTTGGTGGACTATCTCGGAGGATAAAACGGAAATAATGTAAATTTTGGCATTTTTAAGGAGAAATTTATGATGAAGAAATTATTTGTTATTTTATCAGCAATAATGTTTGCAGTTGTATTTGCAATTCCTGCAAGTGCAGATGTAGGTGAGGGTGCAGTTGACTGGGATTTTTATGGAAGCGTGCGTATGCAGACTTTCAGCGTGTACCAGGATGAAAGTAATCCTTATAATGAAACTGAGTTTGACGACAGAGATTCAAGATGGGATCTCAATACTGTTTCACGTATTGGTGCAAAAGTACATAGCGGCGATATAGGCGGTGGTTTTGAATATGGTCATTATGATAATGGTTCTTCTGTAAAGTTAAGAAAACTTTACGGAACCTGGGATTTTGGAGTCGGCGAATTGACTGTTGGAAGAACATATACACCCATTCATTTTGTATTAAACCAGGTTTATGATAATGATTATGGTTTGAGAGGCTTTGGCGCTTTCTATGTTTACGCCCCCATGATTCAGGTTGAATTTGACGGTTTTAAACTGGCATTCGTAAAGCCAGGGGTAGGGGATCCTGACAACACTGATAGAAATCCTACAACTACTACAGAAACTATATTTGATTATGATACCACTTATCCAAAGATAGAGGCAAGCTATACCTGGGCAATGGACACCTTTTCAGTAAAGGCATTTGGCGGCTGGAGCACATTTGAGGTTGTTGTTGCAAATGACAGAGAATACGATATTACCTGCTATATCTATGGTGTTGCCGGAGTAGTTAATGTGGGTCCTGTAACATTAAAGGCTATGATCTGGGAAGGTCAGAACGTTGATTTCTATGGACTTTACAACGATCCTGAAGTGGACTTCACGCCTAATTACGAGGCAGGTGATATTAGAGACAATAATGGCTATGGCGGCGTAGCATCCATAGGTGTTAAGATAAACGATGTGATTGGTGTCGAGGCCGGATATGGCTATGTTACAGGTGAAGATGATCCTATAGGCAAAAATAATAATAATGAGGCATGGGCGGCTTATCTGCAGGCACCGATTACTCTGGCACAAGGCGTAATGGTTGTTCCTGAAATCGGTCATTATGATTATGAGACAAATGGTACTGTCGGGAATGATGCAGATCAAGGCCATGAAAGCTATTTTGGCGCAAAATGGCAGATATCCTTTTAGGGCTTTGCATTGAAAAATATTCTTAGGATAAAAAAACCCGGGTTAATTTGGCCCGGGTTTTTTTGTTGCTTTGTTGTTTACTTAAGAGTCCATAGTTCTTTCTAACCCTGACCGAACCGTCATTCCCGCGAAGGCGGGAATCCAACAAAATCAATGAATTATGGATTCCTGCCTTCGCAGGAATGACAGAACGTTAGACTGTACAGTTGTTTAGAAAAGTATCTGAAAATGCGTTACCAGAATATCATTATCTTCATGATATCCATGCATTTCCTTTCTTACTGTATAGTTGAGCTGCCATTTAATATCCTGCCTGTGAATAAACCAGTTCCATCCGACAGTGTACCAGCGGCTGTCAAAACTGTCATCAACATCTACATTTGGATCAAATTCGTCATACCGGGCCGTAAGCTGAAAGTTGTCGGTCAGGTCATACTGTCCCTGTATTCCATAGCCATAGCCCCTGTCTTTGTTGTGTCCATGCTGCTGTACATATTCGATCTGGGCATGAAATGGTCCGATATCTAACGCTGAGTTGAAATCCCATATGTTCAGGTGCTTGCCGACTACACCGTCTTTTGTTTCAAAAACATAATTGCCGCCAACTACTGTGGCATTTCCAAGAACTGTGGTTTCGCTATCATATCCGGTCTGGTCGTATGCATAGCTGACGCCGAAATTTATATATTTTGACGGCCTGTAAACAACCATGGCGGTTGCCATAAGGTTATCATTGTCATTTTGCATTTTATTGAAACTGTTGCCATTATATAGACCTACTGCATAGTAGAAAGGTTTGTCATGCAGTTTGCCTCCGTGGCCCCTGCCGTCAAATGCACCATTTTTTGCTGATTCTATGCTTATACCAATTTCACGCTTTCTGGAGAGTTTATCAATAACAAGCGGACGCTCACACAGAGGGAGGGTAGGTCCCGCAACAAGGTATGAAGGTGAAAAGCGTGACTTGAACTGACCAACCGTTATATTGAAGTAAGGATTGTGATCATAGGTAAAATAAGCATCCTGCAGCTTGAGGCCGACATCGTCTTTCCTGAGCGCATAATCCGGCAAGGAAGAATCTATACTGTCGGCATTGCTGTCGCCGTCAACACTGATCTGAACATGGTATTTCCATTTGTCGATAACTTCGCCAAACCATCGCAGACGTACACGCCTGATGGAGAAGCCATCAAACTCCTCCCGATCAAATGCCTTCTGGTAACTCACATTACTGAGATCGCCGTTTTCTATATATGTGTACCTTGCCTGTACACGCCCCTTAAAGTTAACGCTCTTTGGTTTTCTGGCCGTCTTTACAACAAACTTGTCTGTTTCCTGTTCCTGGACGATTTTTTCCGCTGGTTCTTTTGATAGCTTTGCTTTTTCAATATCCTTATCGGTAATAATGCCCTTTTCTATCAGAATCTGCAGCAATTCTTCCGATGATATCTCGGCGGAGCTGCTTACAATGCTACTGAACAGAAAAACTATACACAACAATACAATGCTATACCATTTCTTCATGCCGGGCTTTCCTCCTTTGTCATTTTTTCTTCATTATTAATTCGGACAGAGTCCATAAATTTCTACTCTATAGACTTTCCGATAGTTGTTCAAGATAACAGACCTCAAGGGTTCCTCCTGGTTTGCCATGTACAACAATGTCACTTGTCTGTTTCCAGATACTCTTTTTAAAATTTTTTGTTTTATAAATTTGATCCTCAAGAATTATACGTGCGGAGGTGATTTCCGGATTTTGCGACGCCGGGGGTATTAGATCAATTGTCCCTTGAAGTATCTCGTCAACTGTAATATCGTTCCTTACAACCAGGTTGGAAAATGCATAGAGGCAATCCAGTTCCTTTGCTCTCTTTCTAATTGAATTTCCTGAATTCCTCTTGTTCATTGTTTTATTTAATGACTTTTATTTGCATTCCCACGCTGGAGCATGGGAACGAGAAACGAGAAATAATATCCCTGCTTTGTGCCTTTGTGTCTTAGTGGCTGAACTATTCAGCCTTAAGATATAATGAAGATATTAAAACTTCAACACCATTTTTTGTGCTTTCATGGGAAAAGGATATTTATAAATGGCGAAAGAAAATGATGTAGTCTTGCTATACTTTGAAGACAAGCCGCTTATTTTTGCCAGGATCGAAAAAATTTTGCCGGACGCCAAACCTGACTGGTATCATGTAAAATTGCTGATTCTTCAAACGCCGCTTTACTCTGTTACATGGATACTAAGGGATACATATATTGATGGCGAAGAGTTTACAATGAGCGGCAAAAAAGTGCGAATGGAGCTTGTTGCATGTCCTGAAGAATCTGCAAAGCGTACATTTCAGAAAAAGAAGCAAGAAACACCAAAAAAGTCGGGGGGGGCCAAAATAATATCTCTGGCGGATCTTAGGGTTCGCTCAAAAATAACTTAACATTTTGATGCGCCGATCCATCCCGCATGGCTACGTTGCTCATCGGTTAAATAGCTCGCTATCAGCCCTCCTTGCGTCTTGCCATGCCGAGCGCCTCAACACCTGAAAATATAAATTTATTTTTGAGCGAACCCTTAGGAAAAAGTGAACGGTTACTAATTATTGATTTAGAGTTATAATTTAATTTATCAATTCTGTGAGCCAAAGTGCCTAAAATGCCTAAAG
>Ga0255429_1223_pt1 | contig 11136 bp, 7 predicted proteins | sample ANMaggSeSYBR02H9_FD_182636 | JGI IMG/M metagenome (GOLD analysis project Ga0255429, IMG submission 182636) | Sediment cell enrichment communities from methane seep in Santa Monica Basin, California, United Staets - ANME aggregate JGI... | ecosystem: Environmental > Aquatic > Marine > Cold seeps >... | reverse complement strand
AGGCCTGTAATGTTACCGTTTTTGTCTTTTAATGTCCGATCAAACCACTCTATTGTAACTTCTTTTCCGTCCCTGGTAACTATCGGGTTTATATTTCCTTTGGTATTTATATCGGAAATGGCTTTGGTAAACAGCTCACCTGTTTTTTGCCGATCGTGTTCCGGATGAAATGTTTCAAACCAGTCTTTTCCTCGCACTTCTTCAATGCTGTATCCTGACAGCTCTTCCATATAAGGGTTAAATTCGGCTATGGTTCCATCGGGGTTGAGAACAAGAATGATAGCCCGTGCTGTATCAATAATGCTTTGCGAGAAATTACGCTCTTTAAGCAGCTCTGCATCCGCCTGCTTGTGTTTTTCTTCCAGTTCTATGGTATGCAAGGCAAAAGCTATGTCTCCGGCAATCTCTTTAAATAGACTTAGCTCTTGTTTTTCCAGTGTCAAATGTTTGGGGACGGTCGCTGCAAGCAGGCCGTAAACATTTTCACCATATTCCAGCCGGACGGCTATACCAGCCCGATCACCATACCTCTCTTTTAATGGACAGTTTGTACAGGTTGAAGCAGGGTTTTCAGTGACCACAACATCCGGTTGCTTGAGCGCTATCTGACCGCAGGCCGGCAACTCGCCTTGATGCAATATTTCCTTTATGAGCAGGAAATCCTCACCAAAACCGGCTTGGGCAAACATCACAGATGCTCCGGATTCATCCAGCAGTGTAATCCAGGCGGAATATAAACCACGAGCATCAATCAGGCTGTCGCAAGCGCCTTGAAGCAGACGGTTCCGGTCTTTTTCTTTGGCTATGAGTTGATTGATGTTTTGAATAGCGTACAGCAGGGAATTGAGTTTCTCTATTTTTTCCTTTGCCTGCTGCAGTCTGGTGGTAGAATCCAGTATTGAGTTCGTCATCCGGTTATAGCCCTGGAGGAGGTTTAAAACTTCATAGTCCCCTTTTTCCTCCAAACGGTATTCCAAATCCCCATTTTCTATTTTTTTCATACCGAGATAAAGGTTTTTCAATGGCTTGCTGAGATAACCGGATATGATATAAACCAGAAACAATCCAAACGCTAAACAAACAATCACCATGATTAAGCTTATCTTTACAAGATCATTTATCTGTTTGTAGAAAATTTCTTCATTCATTCCCACATGGATCTCGCCAGGCATATGCTTAACCGTGCGTATTGCAAAATCCCTGACGCGTCCTTTACTGGTCATAAGGAGTTTCGATATGGCCGGTTTATCCGCCGGCAGCAAATTGGCGTTAAAAAGTTCGGATGGGAAATCAGTATCAAAGGTATGCGCAAGCAAATGCCCGTCATCATCAATTACAAAGATATAATCTATGTAAGTCACACATTTACAAATGCTCCTGAGTGTCGCAGTTAATTGCAGGACATCCCCTGCATGCACCATATCTATTATGTCACTGTGCAAATGTCTGGCAAGTGAGGCACGACGATCTTCCATGTCCGCTATTATCCTGTTTTTATGAAATCCTAATGAAAACACCAAAAAGGCGCTGCATATCAGAGCCACGACCAATGAAAAGGCCAACATCTGTTTTGTCTTGAATCTCATCTCAGTCATCTCCCAGAAGCTTGTATTTTTCAGCCATCTTTTTTAAAACATCATAATCTTGCGGCTTTCTTCTTCCTTTCCACAGGAAAGCGCAGCGACAAAAAACAGAAATATCACAAAAACAACAGCCGGATTCCTAAAGACTTTCATCTTCTTCCCCCCCCCATTTATGAAGTGAAAAGTGAATAGTGAATAGTGAAAATTGAATATATTAAAAGATGAACGTCGAACGCCCAACGTCGAATTTTGAATAAGGTATTCTGCCAATTTATAAACCGGCGGAGCAAAGCGATTTCATCATTCGATGTTCGACGTTCAAAAAACGCAATTTGCAACCTTCCGAGGTATAAATGCCCGTCTAATTGCTGGAATCAAGTCTTCCATCAAGGATTTTTTTAAGATGTAGTCATAGGCACCGCTGGCTGTTGCCGCCACCTTATACTCCTCCAGATCGTGAATCGTGAGAATGATGACCACGAGTTCCGGCATTATTCCCTTCAACCGGCGTGTGGCATCCAGCCCGTTCATCCGGGGCATACTGATATCCATTAGAACCAGATCCGGCTTAAGCTCCTTTGCCTTGAGTATAGCTTCCCGACCATCCTTTGCCTCTCCAATAATTTGCAGATCCTCCTCAGAGGAAAAAAGCTCCTTGACAAACCGCCAGAATCTCATGTCGTCGTCCACAATCAGTACTTTTCTAATCTGCATTCTGTCTTCTCGCCTTAGACTGTCCGGTAAGAGCTCGCCCTTTACCCATAAGTAATCTCTCCATTAGCAATTAACAGTTATAAATTAATTATTAACTATTATTGGCTTTTTGGGCATAAATATAAAAACATAAAACAAATAATCGTAACTACTCAGGTGGATAGGCTGAAGGCTAAAGACTGTTAGGAAAAAGCGCATTTTGAAGCCATGTTTGGTGCAAAAATCAGATATTTCCGCCAAAGTACGGCAATCATGCTCTTCTGACCCCTTCAGCCTTCAGTCTAAACAGCTTCAGCCTGACTACGTGAGTAGTTACAAATAATCAATTGTTAATAACTAATTGTTAATTAAGGATAAAAATATGTCTCAACACTTATGGGTAAAGCGCATGGCATGGATATCGGGGAAATCCTGATTTTTCAGAAAAAAACCCTGATTTTTATTAGGGTTTCTATGTAGTGTCTGACCGAAAAGTATTTTTTTTAATGCTGGTTACAGGTAGGAAAACTAAGAAAGGAGGGCAGGGGTGAGTGTGAATGACCTGATGGTTGTGTGTCAGAACTTATGAATCTTATCTACGGCCAGTAGTTCGGTTTAAGTTGAAGGAGAAAATCTTCAACCGGCCAACAGAGAATTCCATCAACCATCAGTTTTTCTGTTCCTCGATATAGCAACATCGCACTGGCTTCCGGGTAGTCGCTCAGGAACGTTTTAAGTGATCTTAGGCTTTTGGGGTGAATTTGTTTTGCGTTCTTAACCTCCACCGCGTGGAAATGATGCTCTCCATACAATACGAAATCAACCTCGGAGCCGCCCCGAGACCGCCAAAAATAACAGTCCACCTGACCGTCCGAGTAATCGCACCAGGCTTTAAAATGCTGTAAAACAAGGCCTTCCATGGCCATCCCGCCAATTTCATCGGGACTGTCAAGCGGACCCCTGGGGCGCAAATGGTAGTAAACGCCGGCATCAAACAAATAAAATTTCGACTGTGCCGTCATTGCGCGTTTCGCACGTTTGGTAAAAACGGGAAGTTTGTACCCCAGCAACAAATCTTCAATAATCGCCAGATAGTTTTCGACAATCTTTCGGGAAACCTGGCATTCTCTGGCGATATTACTGAGATTTAAAATACTGCCGTGAGAAAAGCTGATGGCTTCCAAAAAGCGGGCGAAGGCGCCGATATCTCTTACCAGGCCCTCTTCCTTGACCTCTTCCTTCAGGTAGAGGGTAATGTAGGTTTCCAGTGTTTTGCCGGGTGCATTTGCCGATACGATTAAAGGAATCAGGCCATTTCTGAGCGCCGCATCAAGCGAAAAGTCATTGCCCAATTCAGCAGCCATAAATGGATGGAAATGGGTTAAGAGGGCACGACCCGCCAACAGGTTTACTCCACCGCGGCGCAGTTTTCGAGCACTGGAGCCGGTCAGGATAAATTGATGTGTTTTGTATTCCTCGATCAAACTGTGGATGCTGTCCAGCAGTGCCGGTGCCTTTTGGACTTCGTCAATAATGTATCGTCTTGTCCGTGGGTTCGCCTTGACAATTTGTTTGATCCGCTCCGGATGTGCAATATGGTTTCTAAATGTCCTGTCGTCCAACAGGTCAACGAGGTAGGCATCCGGAAATGTTTTTTTAAGCCAGGTTGATTTCCCTGTACCTCTTGGGCCAAAAATAAAAAAGCTATCAGCAGAAGCGCTAAAAAACCTTTCAGTGAATTTTTTCATCATTCCCCCATTTGTCTATCGCAAAATTAACCTGACAGATAACAATTGCGTCTTAATTTTATCCTTTCAGGTTAAAAATGCAAGTTATATTTTTTTAAATATAGATTTTACCCCGATATTGCAAAAATCGAGGATGGTCATGTTAAAAGATGAACGTCGAACTTCGAACGTCCAACTTCGAATTTTGAATAATGTATTCTGCCAATTTATAAACTGGCGGAGCGACCCGCCCGTCTCGCCTGAGCGAGACAACAAAAGGACGAAGAGCATTGAGTACGGCTCGCGATGGCGGGCAGGAGCGATTTCATCATTCGATGTTCGATGTTGGACGTTCATCTTTTAATATTATGTAACTATTTGAAATTATTGACCCGCATTGTTTTGTAGGGACTACCGGGGGGTGAATGGGAGATTGGCCCCGGGCGCGTAGGTCGCTTATGGGCAGAGGTGCGGGTGAATTACCTTATGTATCAGAACTTATAATTCCTTTACGGATGGCGTATCGGGTCAGTTCTGCCGTGCTATGGATATCCAGCTTATTCATGATGTGGGCTCTATGTGTTTCAACCGTTTTTATGCTGATATACAACAGTTCGGCAATTTCTCGTGTTTTGTGACCTTCTGCAATCAATTGTAGTACCTCTCTCTCACGGACGGTAAGTTGTTCAAAGCCTTCTGCTCCCTCGCTGATCTCTTTGGATCGCCGGATATACTCATCGATGACCGTCCGGGATATTGACGGGCTCAGGAAGGAATCGCCCTTGTGAACGGCATTGATCGCGGAAATCAACTCGGCGGGGGCTGCTTTCTTGACCAAATACCCGGAGGCTCCAGCGTTAAGGGTTTGTAAGACATACTCTTCGTTAGTATGCATGGTCAGGATTAAAATTTTCATGTCAGGAAAACGTTTCTTGATCTGTCGGGTAGCTTCCAGACCATTGAGCCTGGGCATGGCAATGTCCATCACCACAACATCGGGGTGCAACTCTTCAGCCTTTGCAATCGCCTCTCTTCCGTCTTCGGCCTCCCCCACCACTTTAATACCCGTCTCTTTATCCAGAAGGGAGCGAAGACCCTTTCGAACGATGGTGTGATCCTCGGCCAGCAATACTCTTGTCTTGTCCATTAGACCTCTCCTCAATACAACGGTATTTCTACAGAAATCCTGGTACCATGCCCTTTACTTGACTGAATGCTGAACTTGCCTCCCAATATACTAACCCTTTCTTGCATCCCCAAAAGGCCTATTCCGCCTTTCAGGTCATCGGGAGCCAAAAACTCATTCACATCGAAGCCCCTGCCGTTGTCTTTAATAAAAACGGCAGCTTCCTTATCCTTGCGCTCCAGACGCACAAGTACACTGCCGGCCTGTGCATGCTTCACGATATTATTTAAGGCTTCCTGCACAACCCGATAGACAACCGTTTCCACCTCCGGGCTCGGTCTCTCTTCAAAATTAATGAGTTCATATTTCACATCCAGTTTGGTTCTTTTTCTATATACATCCAGGTACCAGCGCAACGTGGGCACCAGACCGAGGTCGTCCAACATGGAGGGCCGCAAATAATGGGACAGTTCACGGATCTGCTCCGATGCGTGGTCTGCGAGAGAATATGTTTCCGCAATTCTCTCCTTTATTAAGGGAGTGAGGTCTAAAGGAAGCTCTTTCTCGATCGATTTAATATTGATGCTGATCGCTGTCAGGAGCTGGCCCATCTCATCATGCAGTTCCAACGAGATTCGCCTTCGCTCTTTTTCCTGTGCTGTAATGAGTTGCGAGGAAAGGTAATGGAGCCTCTTTTCTGAGTTCAGCAGCGCCTCCTCGGCTTGTTTGCGCCTGGTGATAGCGTTCAATGCGGTTACACGTACAGACCTCCCTTTATAATGCATCATCTTCCCTTGTATCTCAGCCGGAAAAGTTGATCCATCTTTTCGTAAAGCGGTTGCTTCGTATGGTTCTTCATAACCGGACAGCATGTTATTCATCACCATCTCGCGGTCTTCAGGTGCAATCCATTCTATACCTTTCCTGCCAATAGCTTCTGATAATGTGTAACCAAACATTTTCTCTGCTGCTGGGTTTTGTTCAAGACAAACTCCCTTTTCAGAGATAAAGATTGCTTCAAAAGTAGCTTCGGATAAACCGCGGTAACGTTCTTTGGATTCTTTTATTGCTTCTTCCCTCTTCTTGCGTCGAGTTATATCGCTTATAATGTGCACAGCGCCGGCAAGATTTCCTGTTTCATCTATTAGAGGATCGACAGAGACATTAAGCCATTTGTTATCAACCTTCAAAACGAGGGTTTCTCTGCAAAGAGTTTTTTTCATGCGTACAATTGGGCAACCTTTTACAGGTTTATCTGTTCCATGTACAAGTTCCCAGCAGGTGGTGCCGATTATTTCTTTGGAGAATTTTTTCAGAAGGCTTTCCATTGCCTTGTTGCATTGTAAAATCTTTCCATTCATGTCCAAAAGACAAACAGCGTCATTAATGGCATCAAGGGTAGTATGCCATTGTGCTAAAGTGGTTTTTGGCAACATCTCTTTTTGATTGATTTCTTCGTGCGTTGGTTTTTCAGCCATCATACATTCCTTCACCTGAGCACTATAAAGTGAAAATTGAATAGTTTTGGCAGAATACCTTATTCAAAATTCGATGTTGGACGTTCGATGTTGGATGTTCATTTTTCTTCAGCTTTCAGCCTATCCACCTGAGTAGCTGCAAATATTTTTCTATCAATTTTATATCTCTATGATATGATTAATTATATTTCAAGCATATTATATACTGTTATCAAAATGAAAAATGACCGGATAAAAAAGATAGAATCACTTCTGCCAAAGGCTCTTTGCGCCGACAGGCAGGCTGTAAGGCGTGAAATTGTCAGCATAAAACGCTCCAAAACAAACACCTTGTCTGATAAAAATATAAAAGAAAAATTTATTCAACTTGAAAAACAGCTTCATGCCTCTATCAAAAAAAAGACGTGGAGAAAACAAAACCCGCCAGCTTTAACTTACAATCCCGGCCTTCCGATTACAGACAAGAAGAATGAAATAATTGATTTGATCTCAAAAAACCAGGTGTTGATAATTTCCGGCGAGACAGGTTCGGGCAAGACTACCCAGATACCAAAGTTCTGCATTGCAGCAGGAAGAGGAATTGACGGCAAGATCGGGTGTACCCAGCCCAGAAGGATCGCCGCTACAACTGTTGCCAGGCGCATAGCAGAAGAACTTGGAGAAGAGCTCGGCAAGTCTGTGGGCTACAAAATAAGGTTCAAGGATAAAACCGGCGAGGATGCATTTATAAAGATTATGACTGACGGCATTCTTCTTGCTGAAACCCGGAACGATAAATATCTGAACGAATACGACACAATAATAGTGGATGAGGCACATGAAAGAAGCCTTAACATTGATTTTATTCTAGGCATTTTAAAAACTCTTTTAAAAAAAAGAAAAGATCTTAAAGTAATAATAACATCCGCAACCATTGATACGGAAAAGTTTTCAAAGGCATTTGATAATGCTCCTGTTATAGAAGTGTCAGGACGCATGTACCCGGTTGATGTGCAATACTTTGGTATGGAACAGGAGACTGAAGGCAGTGATGAACGGACTCATGTTGAGATGGCTGCATTTGCTGTTGATAAATTGCAGAAAAAAAGTCCTTACGGCGATATCATTGTATTTATGCCTACAGAGCAGGATATTCGCGAAACCTGCGAAATCCTGGAAGGAAGAAACTATAAAAGTGCGATTATTCTTCCGCTGTATGCAAGACTTTCATCATCAGAGCAGTCAAAAGTCTTTTCACGCCTGGCCGGCAGAAAGATTATTGTTGCAACAAATATTGCCGAAACTTCAATAACAATTCCGGGTATAAAATATGTAATAGACACGGGGCTTGCACGTATTTCCCGTTACACTCCAAGATCAAGAACAACCTCTCTCCCTGTTGTTCCTATATCCAGAAGCAGCGCTGACCAGAGAAAAGGCAGATGCGGACGTGTTGAAAACGGGATCTGTATAAGATTATATCCTGAACAGGATTTTTTATCCCGCACGCTTTTTACACCTCCGGAAATTTTAAGGGCAAACCTTGCTGAAGTTATTTTGAGAATGATTGCCTTAAAACTTGGCAACATAGAGGACTTTTCCTTTATAGACAGGCCGGCCGCAAGAAGCATACGCGACGGATTTGATCTTCTATTAGAATTAGGAGCTATCAAACCTGTAAAAAGGGCAAAGAAATCAAAAGCCGAAAAATCAAAAGAAGGTGATGTTTTTCTTCTTGCTGAAAAAGGCAGGCTTATGGCCCAAATGCCGGTTGATCCAAGGCTTTCCCGGATGCTTATAAAAGCAGATCAGGAAGGGTGCTTAAATGAAGTCGTTGTTATCGCCTCTGCTCTAAGTATTCAGGACCCGCGTGAAAGACCTGTTGAAAAGACTCAGGAAGCCGACCAAATGCATGCATTATTTAGAGATCCTTTATCTGACTTTATTACGCTGCTTAATATCTGGAAAAAATATCATGATGTCCGGCAAAAGGAAAAAAGTACAAACAGAATGAAAAAATTCTGTAAAAAGCATTATCTTTCCTTTAAAAGGATAAGGGAATGGCGTGATATCCATGCGCAGATTTCCGCTGTACTGCAGGGGTCGAGGGCCAGGGATCAAGGGACAGGGGTCGGACAAAGCAAATAATTCAGAACAGGAATTTTACAGCAAACAATATGAAGCGATCCATAAATCCATATTGAGCGGTTTTTTATCCAATATTGCCGTAAAAAAGGAAAAGAACATCTTTCAGGCTGCAAAAGGTAAAGATGTGATGATTTTCCCTGGTTCAGGGCTTTTCAACAAAGCAAAAACATGGATAGTAGCTGCTGAAATGGTGGAGACATCCAGGCTCTTTGCCAGAACGGTTGCCAATATCGACAGCAGATGGCTTGAGGCCCTGGGCAAAAATCAGTGCAAATATGCTTACCTGAAGCCGCACTGGGAAAGAAGGAGAGGCGAAGTGGTCGCCTGTGAACAGGTAAGTCTGTATGGCCTGATAATAGTCCCAGAAAGGCCCATATCATATGGCAGGATTAATCCTGGAGAAGCTTCAGAAATTTTTATCCGCAGTGCGCTGGTTGAAGGGGATATTAGAGAACCCTTACCATTCATGGAGCATAATAGAAGGCTCATTGATGAAATCAGCAGCATGGAAAACAGGTTAAGAAAAAGGGATATTCTGATAAGCGATGAAGATATTTTTGCTTTTTATCACAAAAAGCTTGAAGGAATTTATGATATCAGATCCCTTAAACAGTACCTGAAGAAAAGAGGCACGGACGGATTCCTGAGAATGAAAAAAGATGATCTTCTCCGATATTTTCCGGATGAAGAAGAACTCTCTCTTTTCCCTGACAAGATTACTTTGGGAACCCACCGGTTTCATTGCAATTACAGTTTTGAACCTGGAAGTCTCGATGATGGTGTAACCATTAAAGTTCCGTCAGCACTTGCGGCAACTGTTTCTGCAGAATCTGTTGAATGGCTTGTACCTGGATTGTACAGTGAAAAAATAGCCGCACTTATTAGAAGTCTTCCCAAAGATTACAGAAAACAACTTGTCCCTGTAGCAAATACCGTAGATATAATTGTAAATGAAATGCCTGAGGAATCAACCTCTCTGATAGCGGCTCTTAGCAAATTCATTCTTAGACGCTTCAGGGTGGACATACCTCCTTTGATATGGTCTGAGGCTCAACTGCCCGATCATCTTAAAATGCGGATATCTATTACTGGTCCAAAAGGCGAGGTTATCTCTTCCGGCAGAGACAAGACTATTCTGAGCCGGAATATATCCGGCATGGCGGATGAGGATAAAATTGACGAATTTGAATGCGCAAAAAAAGAACGGGAAATAATCAACATAACAAAATGGGACTTTGGCGATTTGCCCGATACCATCACCATAACAGGGAAACACAGCACAAAATGGGTTGTATATCCCGGCCTTGAATTAGAAAATAAAAGCATAAAGTTGCGGCTTTTCCGGAAAAGGGACAAAGCCATAAGATCTCATGAAAAGGGTGTTGCCGCACTTTTTAGCATATATTTTTCAAAAAATCTGAAATTTTTAAAAAAGAGCCTGATCCTGCCAAAAGACAAGAAAAAGATAGCCAACTATTTTGGAGGGGCAAGAATTTTTGAGCAAAGACTATATGATAGTACTATTAACAAATTATTTAGCAGAAACATAAGAGCAGAAGATGAGTTTTACTCATATGCCGGATCCATAGAACCAAACATACTTAAAAAAGGGCAGGAGTTAATAAACAAAATATTACCGGTTCTTGAAGTCTATCATGAAACAAGATTAGCTATCTGCAATTTGGAAAATGCAGGCAAACCGGGCAACAATACCGCGCAGTTTTTTAATGGCCTGAGAAACGAACTGTCCAGGCTTGTTCCTGAAAGATTTATGGATTTATACAACAATGAGAGGCTGACTCACATTGCAAGATATATCAAGGCAATTGGTATCCGGGCCCAAAGAGCGTCCGTAAATTTTGAAAAGGATGAGTTAAAAGCAAAAAAACTTAAAATTTATATTGACGGACTTAATGAAATGTTAAAAAAACTTTCTTCTTTTGTATCGGAAGAAAAAAAGCAGGCAATTGAAGAATACTTCTGGCTGATCGAAGAATACAAAGTATCTATTTTTGCCCAGGAACTAAAGACCGTCTTTCCTGTTTCCGAAAAAAAACTTGATAAAAAGTTAAAGGAAATTGAAAGAATGGTTTGAATCAAAAAAGTTTACCACGGAATGGCACGGAGTTTCACTGAAAATTGTAAACAATGAAATCATAGGTCCCGCACGGGAAGTGTATAAAGAACCTGGTCCTGGTTATAATGTTGAGAAGAGTATTTTGATAATTCAGTGTAATTCCGTGAAAATCCGTGGTGAACTTTTACTTTAAACCTAAATTGAGCGATTTTTTACTCGACTTGCACCAATCTCTTGCGCATCAAGGACTTGCGAAAAGTCTCGACATATCCATTGGTGTGCCTATGCTTTTCGCAGACCTTGCTGCATCAAGATCTTAGCACAT
>Ga0255429_1222_pt1 | contig 11146 bp, 10 predicted proteins | sample ANMaggSeSYBR02H9_FD_182636 | JGI IMG/M metagenome (GOLD analysis project Ga0255429, IMG submission 182636) | Sediment cell enrichment communities from methane seep in Santa Monica Basin, California, United Staets - ANME aggregate JGI... | ecosystem: Environmental > Aquatic > Marine > Cold seeps >... | reverse complement strand
ACGTATCGATGTAAGATGGTCAACTGACAATTTTTTCTTATGCTTTCTGATGAGTTTGGCAACACTTTTAGAGATAGTAACGAGGCTTTGCCCCTCCACACCCCGCCCAAGAATAGCGGCCACCAGTTCTTCATCGGTTAAGGCGGATGCGCCCCTTTCCTTTAATTTTTCCCGGGGGCGATTGTGAGCAGGCAGGTCTTTGATATTTTTCATAGCCATCTTTCAAGGAAGGTTTGTCTTTTAATCAGCCTTCATTTATTCCGATTGCATTTCATTCAATCTATTATAAACCTTATACAACATCCATTCCTTCACAACATCTCCAAAGGTTTTGTCATCCATAATTTTTGTAAATATATCCAGGTTGCTGTCCATTCTTTCTATCAATTTATTTTGGAACATATCTTCAAAACCAAATTTAAAATTGCCAATGCTGTTGTTTTTGGCCTGCTCTGATAATTTTTCATCCGCAACCAGTTCCTCTTCAATTTGAGTGAAGAAATATTTATCAGCATCAGTAAAATCAGTTCCAAATTTATCGTTTAAAATTTCAATGATTTCTGAAAGCCTGGCTAATTCTTCTTTTTCTTTTTTTGTCCCTGCCTCCATTATGGGATGAAGTGCACTCCCGCTGTCTTTTTCAAGTACAATTGTGCCTTCTCTTATTTTTTGCAGCCTGTAGTATTCCAAAGCCACTTCATCGTGGAGTTTAAATCTATCCGAAACATCCCGCTTTGGCAGCTTGTTGAGGAGAAGGCGCGCGTACGCATAAAACTTTTCCAATTCCATATCCGCAAACGGAATGATCTGGGATAAAAAAAGAATAAAGCCGAATAAAAACGGTCAGCGTATGTTTGAAATCTTCCTGTTCCTCCTCGTCTTTCATGACCTTGTAACGGTCAACCGCAGGATCGATGAAAGAATTAAGCATTGCGTGGTCTTTTACGCTGCTAAGCTTACGTGATTTAAAAAAGATTTTGGAAAAAGCATCTATTTCAGACTTCCATATGATTTGAAAATCTTCGAGCTTATTTTTCAGGTCATAGAGTTTGTTTGGATCAGTTGTTGAAGAAAGCGCAGTCTGTTCATAATAGGGTTGAAATGCATCTAATATTTCCTGCTCGTCATTTGCAAAATCAAGAATAAACGTATCTTCTTTCCCCGGATATATTCTGTTCAAACGAGAAAGTGTTTGAACTGCTCTAACGCCGGACAGTTTTTTATCCACATACATGGTGTGTAGCAACGGCTGATCAAAACCAGTCTGATACTTTTCCGCAACCAGCAGGATTTGATACTCATTTGTTGCAAATTTTTCCGGCAGTTCTTTTTCCTTAAACGCATTGATTTCATATTCGGTATAGGAAATGCCGGTGTCCCTGTCGGTAAAAGCGGTAAATGCAACAAGCGTCTTGATATCGGTATATCCTTTTTCCTTAATGTATTTATCAAATTCTGTTTTATACCTGATAACATGGGGTCTGGATGAAGTGACAACCATTGCCTTTGCTTTTCCGCCTATCCTGGGCATAACGCATTGCCGGAAATGTTCAATAATAACCTCTGTTTTCTGAGCCAGGTTATGGGGATGAAGCGCGAGAAACCTGGCTATTGCCAGGCGCGCCTTTTTCTTATTGAGGTCAGGGTCATCTTCAATGGCTTTTGACAGTCTGAAATAGGTCTTATAGGTAGTGTAGTATTTCAACACATCCAGAATAAAGTTTTCTTCAATCGCCTGTCTCATGGAATAAAGGTGAAACGGAGCAGGTTTTCCGTCATCGCCGGTTTGGCCGAAAACTTCCAGAGTCTTTGCCTTTGGTGTTGCGGTAAATGCAAAAAAGGCAAGGTTGGGTTGCTTGCCGCGCGCCAGCATTGAGCTTCTTATCTCATCTTCCATATCATGATCTTCACCATATCCAGGAATCTCGTTCTCGATTTCGATAACAGTCAGGGTTTCTTTCATCTTTTTTGAAGCCTCACCGCCTTGGGAGCTGTGGGCTTCATCCACGATTATGGCGTAGTTTCTTTTGGGAAGCTCGCCGATCTTATCGAGCACAAAAGGAAATTTCTGAAGGGTGGTGATAATTATATTGGTTCCGGCGCTCAAGGCCGACGCAAGCTGGGTGGAATCCTTGTCGATTTTTTGAACTACGCCAAGCTTGTGTTCAAACTGATAAATGGTGTTCTGGAGCTGCTGATCCAGGACAAGTCTGTCCGTGACGACGATCACCGAGTCAAAAACCCTTTCATCTTTATCATTGTGCAAACTGGATAACCTGTAAGCCAGCCATGCAATGGAATTGCTTTTGCCGCTGCCGGCTGAATGCTGAATCAGATAATTATTACCGGTGCCTTTTTGCCTGGCATCGCGGGCCAGAGTTCTGACAACATCCAATTGATGAAACCTTGGAAATATCAGCTTTTCTTTTTTAAATATTTTCCCATCAACCTTATATTCTTCAGTCTGCAAGAGAAGAAAGGAGCCGATGATATCCATCCAGCTATCTTTGGCCCAGACATATTCCCACAGATAAGAGGTTTTGTGGCCGTTAGGATTAGGAGGATTGCCGGCGCCTTTATTAAAGCCCTGATTAAAAGGAAGATAGCGGGTGGCTTTGCCTTCAAGCCTGGTCGCCATGTAAGCTTCGTCAGTATCAACGGCAAAATGAACAAGCGCGCGTTTCTTGAATTTAAAAAGCAGCTCGTTTGGATCTCTATCAACAGCATATTGCCATCTGGCATTAGCCGCATTCTGGCCGGTAAACTGGTTTTTCAGCTCTACCGTTGCCACCGGCAGACCGTTGAGACTAAGCAGCATATCAATTGAGTTTTCATTTTTAAGGCTGTATTTTACCTGACGGATCACGGCAAACCGGTTTTTGTTGTACAAGGCAATCGTTTCAGGATTCAGCCTGCTGGCTGGTTTGAAATAGGCCATCTTAAACCGAACGCCGTAATCCACAAAGCCATTGCGGAGCACATCGAGTATGCCCCGGTTGTTCAGTTCCTTAAAAAGACGTTGCAGAATTTTGGATTCAGTATGAGGGCCGTGAATTTCAGACAGTTTTTCCCAGGACTTTGGTTGAGTACTTTTAAGAAATGCAAAAATTGTCTTTGAGTCAAAGGCCAGTTCCCTGCTGAAATCAGAAGGATTCCCTTTGGCATAGCCGCCCTTTTCAATAAGGCTCTTTTCTATCGCCTCTTCAAATGCCTGTTCTGTAGTTGTGCGCGGGCTATCCATTTGATCCCCCATCACGAACATCTATTTTGCCGGTTACTGCTTCGGAGATTAAGGCGGTGCGGTATTCTTGTAACAAAGCGGTTTGTTTTTCAATTCTGGAGATTGTTTGGTCGATTGCTTTTGTCTTAGCATTAATAAAATTGGCTATTAACTTTTGTTCTTCTAAGGAATTTGGTAATGCAACAAAAACTAACTTGACCATCGAAGACGTTATTAGAGGCTGCGCATTTTGGTTGGCAAGATGATTCAGATTCAAAGATTCTAAAAGATATTTTAAATAAGTATAATCTTGATCGCTTTTTAATATTAAAGCATTATCAGAAATCCACTTTTCACCTTTTAGATATCTTACATTTCCACATTTTGCCCCAACTCTTCCAATAATTATTGAGTCGCTTTCTACATTAAACTTGTCTGAATAACCGATGAATCCATTGCCACCATATACCTCATATTTACAATCTTGATTCATTTTTTCGTTGGTTATTCCGTCACCACTTCTAACCCTAATTGTGTATTTCAGCCTCTCAATTTCCCAATGCTCCGGCACCTCCCCAATCCATTCAATCCCCGAATCCTTCATCGGTGCATCGGGATTCAATCCTTTTGTTACCGCCTGATTGATTATTGCAGCACGCTCCTCTTTCAGCAGTTCGATGAGTTTTTGCTTTTTTGAGATGAGGTTGTCGATTTGGGCGGTTTTGTGGTTGAGGTAGGAGGCAATTTGTTTTTGTTCATACGACGAAGGTAATGTAACAATATTTCTGTAGGCATCTTCACGGTTTAAACCAGGAACTGCTGAGTCTCTTGAGAACTCATCCATTTTAAGAAGTGGTAAAAGATGCCAAAGCCAACGCATATAATTCTTTGTTGAAGTGCAATCAATATAATATGTAGTATCAATAGGATAACATTTTTTCTCTGAAAAGGTGACTTTTCCAAACGAACCTTTCCGTCCAACTATAATGCATGGTTTTTCAGTAATTGATCTGTTGTGGTAGCCGACAATTCCATTTGATCCATAAACAGGGATAGTGCCGTCTTCTCTTTCTTGAGCAGATAAAGATTCTCCGTAAAGGAAATTGCAAACCCATTTAAGTCGTAATACACCCCACTCCTCCGGCACCTCCCCAATCCACTCAACCCCGGAATCCTTATATTTCGGATATGGCTTCATTATTTACACACCAGCCTCCAGCCTCTTCTGCGCCAGTTCAACGGCTTTGTGAAGCTTTTGCTCCAGCAGTTTACGTTTCGGCAGTTCGGTCATGTATTCTGCTACCTTGATACCGCTTTTATTTAATTGCAAAAGCTCTATTTGCTCACTTGTTTTCCCGGCACAAAGAATTAATCCAAGGGGTGTTTCTTCGCCGGGTTCCTTTTCATATTTTTCCAGCCAGCGCAGATAGAGTTCCATCTGGCCTTTGTAAGCTGCCTTGAACTTGCCCAGTTTTAATTCAATAGCAATGAGCCGTTTGAGTTTGCGGTGGAAAAAGAGCAGATCAAGATAATAATCATCACTATCAACAGTGATCCTCTTTTGGCGGGCAACAAATGAAAAGCTGACTCCAAGCTCCAGAATAAAGCTCTCCATTTCCCGCAGAATGGCTGTTTCAAGATCTTTTTCGCTGTAAGTATCTTTTAGTCCCAGAAAGTCGAGGAAATAAGGATCTCTAAAGACCAGGTCAGGTGTTAGCCTGTCCTCCTCTCGCAAGGCGGACAGCTCCTTCTTTACCAATTCTTCAGGCTTCTTGGATATGGCGGTGCGCTCATAAAGCATTCCATCAATTTTTTTCCGCAATGTCCGAACGCTCCACCGTTCCATCCGGCACATTTCGGCGTAGAAGTCACGCTGGAGATCATTTTTAAGAGGGATAAGGGCAATAAAATGGGTCCAACTCAATTGTCGTATCAGTGATACGACAATCTTTTTATCTGAAAAAACTTCGGCAAATTGAATCATCCTGCGAAGATTTTTTTCATTAAAATTATTGCCATAATCATCGGCTAATTCTTGCGACAGTGTAGCAACGATCTCTTTTCCATACTCTCCCCGTTTTTGTTTCAAAATATTCTGGCAAATACGGTTGCCAATCTGCCAGTAAAGAATGGTCAAACCGGCGTTAACCGTAACCGCAACATTATGTCGGGCAGTTTCAATAAGACTGCGGATATCACCAATAAGATTGCCGGAAATGGGTTTATTGTCTGTTTTTACAGCCCGTTTTGCCGTTTTCTTTTTCATATTTCTACAACCTCATTCATCAAACCCTGAGTTTGCAATTCAAGTTCAAGAATCTCCGTCCGGATTTCTTCAAGACTCCTTAACGGCTTGTATTTGTAGAAATATTTCGTAATATTGATTTCATATCCTTTTACTGTTTTGCTCTCATCAATCCAGGCGTCCGGCACATGGGGCAAGACTTCCCGATCAAAATATTCCCTGATATTTTCCTTTAAAGGCACATTTTCATTATCGCGCAGTGCTGTATCAGGCTCGAAATTTCCTTTTTTATCCAGACAAATATCCGCTGTTTCATCCTGTTCGGACAGAGCTTTTAAAACAGCTTTTTGTATCGTGGCAGGTAAAGACAATCCATATTTTTTGCAATGCTCTTTGAGAGCTTTTTCAAAATTCTCTCTGTTTTTATAAATTACGGAGCCATCCATGCTCTTGAGCATATCAAGAATCTTTTGTTGCAGTTTCTCCCCTTCTTCCTTTTGCTTTACGCCTGCTTTGCCCTTTTTTTTCGGTCTGGAAAGGTTTAGAAAGGTCTTTTCATTTTCAAGCAGGGCTATTCTTTCTTTTGAAGTTCGGAAGTTGAGCCTCAAAGGCCGTTCAACGGTAATCCGGTTGTAACCAAAATCTTCATTGTCAAAAATTTTGCAAAAGTCGCCTTCCTCGAAATCTCCATAAATTCCGGTTATCTCATCGATCTGTTTGTCGCTGATCTCATTTCTTTTATTGCCCAGGCTCCGGCTCATCTTTTCAAAGAATGAAACAGCATTAACCACCTGGATCTTCCCTTTACGTTCAGGGGGTTTCCGGTTTGTTAAAATCCAGATATAAGTAAATATGCCGGTGTTGTAAAAAAGCTGGTCCGGCATGGCGATGATGGCTTCCAGCATATCATTTTCAATGATCCATTTTCGGATTTCACTCTCTCCGCTGCCGGCGCCACCGGAAAAAAGAGGCGAACCATTAAAGACGATGCCGAGCCGGGTACCGTTGTTGGACGGTTTCATCTTGGAGATCATATGCTGCAAAAACAAAAAAGAACCATCGCTGATACGGGGAAGTCCGGCGCCGAACCGCCCTCCAAAGCCTTTTGTGTCATGCTCTTTTTTGATATGGGTCTGAACCTTTTTCCACTCAACTCCAAAAGGAGGATTGGAAAGCATATAATCAAATCTGTCGCCTTCAAGGCCGTCCATGGTAAAGGAATTACCGAATTTGATGTTGGCTGTATTCTGCCCCTTGATAAGCATATCGGATTTGCAGATGGCGTATGATTCAGGATTCACCTCCTGCCCGAAAACCTCCAGCCTGGCGCGGGGATTAAGATCACGCAAATAGTCTTCCGTCACCGACAACATGCCGCCGGTTCCGCAGGCCGGATCGTACATTGTTTTTACAATACCTTTTTTGGTCAGGATCTCCTTGTCATTTAAAAATAAGAGGTTGACCATTAACCTGATCACTTCGCGAGGGGTGAAATGCTCCCCGGCAGTTTCATTCGACAATTCAGAGAATTTCCTGATAAGTTCCTCAAAGACGTACCCCATTTCAATGCCGGAAATATTATCAGGATGAAGATCCACTTCGCTGAAACGGCTTGCAACCAAAAACAACAGATTGGCTTCATCAAGGCGGGTGATTTGATCATTAAAACTGAAATACTCTATTATCTCTCTGCCGCCGGCGGAAAACCCGTTAATATAGTTTCTTAAATTTGCAGCTATATTATCAGGGTCAGCCTTCAGCTTTTCAAAATCCAGCTTGCTTTTATTATGAAAATTAAAACCGGCTTCTTTGTTAAGCATCGGCTCGGTATTTTTGATCTTCATGGATTTTAATTTCGGGAGATAATCGAGGACCTTTTGCTTGGTGGGTTTTAGAACACAGTCAAGCCTTCGCAAAACTGTAAAAGGGAGTATAATCTTCCCATAGTCAGACTGTTTGTAATCACCTCTCAACAGATCCGCAATACTCCAGATAAAATTTGCAAGTTCTTTTATTTTTCCATTATTTGCCATTACAAAGATCCCTTCAGAAGTTGGGAAAACCGCTGGTGCGGAAATATCCCACTAAAACATCAAAGTATCGGACATGCTTTCAGTGTCTTTTTAAATCGATCAAGCAATGTATAGCCTGGTTCATTTTCAATATCATGCACGCCATGAAGGGTCAAACCACAAATTCCCCCTTATCTATGAATAATTAAACGATTGGGGCGTTTTGTTTTGACAAAGCATAGGACAGTAGTTAATAAAAAAGTTTTCGTAACTTCTCAATAAATACTGGACGAGTCCATCAGATTTATGAAATAAACCGACCGCTGGTGACTTGTTACAAGTTTGTAAATTTCTGATTTTCAGAGGGACATTATGGAATTTTTCTTATGCGTACTCGGGATGGTGATGGTCGTAGAGGGACTGCCGTACTTTGCTTTTCCAGAAAGAATGAAGTTCTGGTTACAAAAAATTGTTGAAATGCCGGACGAAACATTACGAAAATTCGGTTTTATCATCATGTTAATCGGACTGTTTATAGTTTATTTAGGAAAAAGTTAGGAATCGTGTTTTCAATCACTGACTATAACTACGACCTTCCAACGGAACTTATAGCTCAAAAACCGATTGAAAAGAGGGACCAGTCAAAACTCATATTTTTGCATCGGAAAACAGGCGGGCTGTCTCATCATAAATTCTATGAGATTTGTGATTTTCTTTCATCATCCGACATACTGGTTGTTAACAACACCGAAGTCGTTCCGGGAAGACTGATTGGAAAAAAAGACACCGGCGGAAACGCGGAAATACTTATTCTTAACTACGCCAAGGGCTATAACAAAAGAAAAGATGACAATACTTTTGTATATGAGTGCCTGATAAAAAGTTCAAAGCGCGCAAGACAGGGCACAACTATTTTTTTCGATCAGGGATTGAAAGCTGAAGTAATGAGCTCTCGCAATGGGCTTTATTCGGTAAAATTTACCTGCAAAGGCGATTTTGAAGAATTTCTTTACCGGATTGGCAAGGTTCCCCTTCCCCCTTACATAAGACGAGATAAAGATAATATCGCCTGCAATGACAAACAATCCTATCAAACAGTTTACGCCTCTCAAAAAGGTGCTATTGCAGCACCTACAGCAGGATTGCATTTTACGGAAGAACTCATTGAAAAACTGAAATTAAAAAATATCAAGATAGTTGAAATTACCCTGCACGTGGGATATGGTACTTTTTCGCCTGTAAGAGTTTCAGATATAAGGGATCACAGAATCCATTCTGAATGGTGTACAATCCCTGAAAAAAGCGCTGAAATTATAAATAACGCAAAAGCAAACGGAAGCCGGATCATAGCCGTTGGAACGACTTGCGTTCGCTCATTGGAATATCTATCTGATACTAATGGGGATATTATAAGCAACAGCGCAAACTGTGATCTGTTTATATATCCTGGTTACAGGTTTAAAGTTACAGATGCAATGATTACAAATTTTCATTTGCCGAAGTCGACACTCCTGATGCTTGTATCAGCTTTTGCGGGCCGCAAAAATATTCTTAATGCTTACAGGGAAGCGATTAAAGAAAGGTACAGGTTTTACAGCTATGGTGACGCCATGTTTATTGCATAATAGTAGCCGTTCACGGTTTACAGTTATCGGTTCACGGTTGAAAAAAACAGAAGGTAGAGAAGAACTATGGGGTCCTCTTTTGAAGATTTAGATGCGAAAGAATTAATGCAAGAGTTGAAATCAATATCCAAAATGCTTCACTCGTTGCATAGTTCATTGAAAAAACTGTAAACTGTGAACCCAGACCGGCCTAATATCCAATTTTTGAACAAAATCCTGTCACTAAAGGGTTTGTGGGCGACAAAAAACTAAATCTTACAAGGTCTGAAAATATGACCAATTTCAATCTAATTGCAAAATGCAAAAAAACAAAGGCAAGGGCGGGATTGCTTCATACTCGTCATGGTATTGTTGAAACTCCTGTTTTTATGCCGGTTGGAACCCTTGCGACAGTAAAGTCATTGTCCCCTGAAGAACTTCTAAAAGCCGGGGCTCAAATAATCCTTGGCAACACGTACCATCTGTATTTAAGGCCGGGATGCGAAGTAATAAATCTGTTTTCCGGCCTTCACGGATTTACAAACTGGCACAGACCGATTCTGACCGACAGTGGCGGATTCCAGGTCTTTTCGCTTGCAAAGCTCACAAAAATAAATGAGGAGGGCGTTACTTTTCAGTCCCACATTGATGGATCAAAGCATTTGCTGACTCCTGAAAAGGCTGTTGAAATTCAGATCTGCCTTGACTCAGATATAATGATGTGCCTGGACAACTGTATTGCCTATCCATCAAGCAAAAAAGAAGCAAAAGTCTCAGTAGAGCTAACTTCAGCATGGGCAAAAAGATGTAAAAAAGTTTGGAATGAAAACAAAGGCGCTCAAAATTTACTGTTCGGAATAATTCAAGGAGGTATGTTCAAGGATCTTCGCAAAATCTCTGCTGAAAAGATGGTGGAAATCGGTTTCAACGGATATGCAGTCGGCGGATTGAGTGTCGGGGAGCCTAAAAATATAATGTTTGATATTGCGGAATTCATACTCCCTGTCCTGCCGGATACAAAGCCAAAATATGTAATGGGAACAGGAACGCCCGAAGATCTCGTAGAGCTTGTTTCTCTTGGTGCAGATATGTTTGACTGCGTTATCCCGACAAGAAACGCCAGAAACGGCCAGATGTTCACAAAATCCGGCACAATAAATATCAGCAACTCACGTTTCAGGCATGACACCGATCCTGTGGAAGAAGGATGCACATGTTATACCTGCCGTAATTACTCAAGAGCCTATTTACGCCACCTGTACATGGCAAAAGAGCTGCTTTCCTATCGTTTGAATACAATTCATAATATTCATTATTATACAAGCCTCATGAAAAAAATACGGGAAGCAATATTAAAGGATGAGTTTGCAACTTTTAGAAAAGATTTTTATAATAGCATTAAATGAAAAAATACCATCATATAAGCAGCCTTGAATTTAAAGGTGATTTCCTGATGTTAATCATTGATGGAAAAAAGAAAAACTTTACATTGAAGAAAATATCATCTTCTCTTGAAAAAGCTACGGATGAAGAAAGAAATACTTTTGAGATTTCTCCTTCAGGATATGGTATCCATTGGCCTTTGTTAGATGAAGATATTTCTATAGGCGGTCTGCTTGGGATTATCCATACTCCGCAATTGAAGAGAAAAATTGCATAACAATCGCATGTTCGTGCCGACACCCAAGTATGAAGATTGTTTTGATAATTCAGTGTAATTCCGTGAAGATCCATGGTAAGTTACTATAAAAATAATAACTAAGGAGAATAATATAATGATAAAAGAAAAAGTCTTGGAAATTATGGAAAAAATAAGGCCTTCGCTTCAGTCTCATGGAGGAGATGCGGAACTTGTTGATGTGGTTGACGGCGTGGTTAAATTGCGATTGAAAGGCGCCTGTTCTGGATGCCCGATGTCGCAAATGACAATTAAAGACGGAATCGAAAAAATTATGAAAAAGGCACTCCCGGAAATCAAGTCTGTTGAATCCGTGGACTGACCGTGAACGGTTCACGGTTGTCGGTTTACGGTTCACAGTTCACGGTTCACGGAGTAATGGACACC
>Ga0255429_1221_pt1 | contig 11167 bp, 16 predicted proteins | sample ANMaggSeSYBR02H9_FD_182636 | JGI IMG/M metagenome (GOLD analysis project Ga0255429, IMG submission 182636) | Sediment cell enrichment communities from methane seep in Santa Monica Basin, California, United Staets - ANME aggregate JGI... | ecosystem: Environmental > Aquatic > Marine > Cold seeps >... | reverse complement strand
AAAGACTTGGCCTGACGAAAAACATAGACCCTGTTAAAATTGAGTTTGATCTTATGAAAATAATTCCCAAAAAGGACTGGAGCGGCTTTTCATTGCAGCTTGTTTACTTTGGCAGAGCTGTTTGCAAGGCAAGAAACCCGGGCTGTGATGTCTGTCCATTGACTGAACTTTGTGACTATAAAAGTAACTACTCAGGTTGGTTAGGCTGAAGGCTGAAGACTTTTAGGGAAAAGACTCCGAGAAGCCAATATTTTCTTAAAGCGGTCGGAAATTTTGTCCTAAACATAGAGAATAACGCTCAGGAATCATTTGTTCCCTTCAGCCTATAGCCTTCAGTCTAAACACCTGAGTAGTTACCTATAAAAAACAAATATCAATATTTCACCAGCGCTATCTATAGGATGTTCCTTACATTATAAAATCCTTGCTTTTTCATGAAAAACAAGGTCATATTGTACATACAATTGAAATTAAGAAATAATCTATTAATATCAAATATCATTGATTTATTTCTTAACATTTAAATGTTTTACCTCTTGATACTTGACAAACAAACTCACTATTGTACAATTGTCATAAATACATATGCTGGAGGTAACATGGATGTTGTAATTGATACATCTGCATTGATTGCGGTTATTGTTGGTGAACCTGAACGTAATAGGATTGTTGAATTTACTACTGGAAGTACACTCATTGGGCCTGGTTCTATTCCATGGGAAATTGGCAATGCCTTCTCGGCTATGTTTAAACAGAGCAGGTTGACACTTGAGGAAGCCCAGAAGGGTCTTGTAATTTTTGATAGTATCCCTCTTCGGTATATTAAACCAGACTTTGTTAATGCCTTAAAAATATCCAAACAAGCCAACATGTATGCATACGATGCCTATTTCTTGGATTGCGCTATTAAACATAAAGCACCGCTATTAACTTTGGATCAAAAACTAAAGAAAGCTGCTCAAAATTTCAAAGTCGAAACCATGGAGGTCTAAAATGCAAGTTTATACATATTCAGAAGCCCGACAAAAGCTCGCTATAGTTCTTGAACAGGCTGAAAATACTGGAAAAGTACTAATCCGAAGAAAAGACGGGCGAACTTTCGCGTTGGTTCCGGAAAAAATCGCTTCTTCACCTTTAGATGTCCCTTCGATTAAAGCGAATATTACGACGCAAGAAATAGCGGATATTGTTCGAGAAGGAAGAGAAAGGTAGAACAAGTTACTTTAGCAGCCAGCCAGGGCGCGGCGGCTCTGGGTGTTCGAAAGTCCGAGTTGCCCTATCTGCTGCTGAGTTCGGCGTCCTGTTTCCGAAAAAAGGAAAAACTTGCAGTAAGAAGTGCAACACAGTATAGTTATTGCAGGGTAAAAATTTATCAGTGGAGGTGTTGAAGCCATAAAACAGCTTATAGAGACCGAAAGTAAGCCTAAAAGGAAGATTGGCTTCTGGCCATGCAAAAAAAAGATTTCCGACATAAGATTACTGTCATCTCTTATCAAGAGCCTTCCGATAATGTTACTAAATCGGTTTGTGACGTAAAGCAAGTTCACCAAGATTTTTTTAAAGCCCAGGATACTTTTTATGATGTTATCACTGCAGTTTGGGATGAGGTTAAAAAACCACTTAACCCCAAAACAGCGTATATGGGCTGAAACTTTCAGATCCCTTGATAACCCAACATCTACTGCAGTCGCAAGAAAACTTGACATTTCCAGGATTGAAAATGATTTTCATCTACTAAAAGATGTTACATTAATACGTTTCAGGCCGATTCGACATTGGACGGATTCTAAAATTCGAGCTTTTGCTTTTTGTTGTGTCGTTTCGATGATTCTAATACCTCTAAAGTATAAACGCTGCCATCTTTGTGAAAAATCTCAACTTCATAATGAGGTTGTTTTATTCCTTGTATTGATAACTTCAGAACTCCTTACCTAGTACTCCGTCCCAGAAGTTCTGACATGTTTTCTGGCTGTTTATATTCCGTGAAATTACGGTTTCTATTGAGTCACATTTCAATACATATTTTATTGATATTACAGAATATTTATGTAAAAAATAGGTTCAATATAAAGTACTAGCAACCCGGCTATCTCTCAATACAAGATTGGTATGGTAATGCAGATTAGATTAGAGAGACCCAAAGCTTTCCGCTGCCTTCTCGCAAAGGTTTCGGCTTTATCAGGTTCCTAATTGTAACGAAAATACGTGATAATTTATTATAGTACAGGTTAAGCTGAAAAGTTAATATATCTTTTCCAACTTTTAAAGAAGATTGTTACTAAAAAAATTTGTGTCAACCAAAATCCGACATAGCCATAAGCTGATCCATTCTTTTTGTCTTTTTTATCCATAAAGACAGTTAGCGGATCAAGATCAAGGCTATTTTGAATCTTGTTTTTTGTTTATTTCTCAAGCTCGATTTTTTCTACCTCATCTTCAGATTTATCTTTATCTTCTTCAATTACGGTCTCTTTTGATTCTGCCGCCAACTCCATTTCATTCGACTTCTTGTCCGTATCTTCTTCAGGACCGGCAGACTTTTTTTCTGCTATCTTTTCTATATGCTTTTCTTCTTTTTTCTCAGGCTCGACTTTTTCTACTGCACCCTCTGCAACCTGTTTCTTTTCAACAGCAGTACTTTTTTTGCCCTTTGTTTTCTTTTTTTTACTCTTTTCCTTTTCCAGAGTAACGAGTTCGATCATTGAAACAAGTGCAGCATCTCCCGGACGTCTTCCCAGTTTAACAATCCTTGTATATCCTCCCGACATAGTACCAAAGCGCTCGTTAGCTTCACTAAACAACTTGTAAACAACGTCTTTCTCCCTTATTATTGAAAGCGCCTGCCGTCTGGCATGAAGATCTCCCCGCTTTGCAAGAGTAATCAGATGGTCTGCCCAGCGTCTTAATCCTTTTGCTTTTGTATCAGTAGTACGGATACGTTCATATTTAAACAGAGAAGTGACCATGTTTCTGAACATGGCATCTCTGTGGCTACTAGTTCTATTCAATTTCAATCCAGCTTTTCGATGTCTCATAGATCAGCTTTGCTCCCCTTCTTCATCTGTATCTTCCTCAGGAGGCACAAATCCTTCAAGCTTCATACCCAAAGAAAGACCCATCTCGCTTAAGACTTCCTTAATCTCATTCAAAGATTTTCTACCAAAGTTTTTTGTCTTAAGCATTTCTGCTTCGGTTTTACTTACCAACTGATAAATCTTTAGTATATCGGCATTTTTGAGGCAATTAGCGCTGCGAACAGAAAGCTCAAGTTCATCAACACTTCTGTAAAGATTTTCATTAAACTGAGGCTCCTGCAACTCATCAACTTTCTTCTCGACTTCCGGTTCAATTTTTTCATCAAAATTAATAAAAATTGTCAACTGCTCTTTTAAAATCTTGGCGGCGTATGCGACTGCATCCTCGGGCAGTATGCTTCCATCTGTCCACACCTCTAAGGTGAGCTTGTCATAGTCGGTTTTCTGCCCCACCCTGGCATTACCTACTACATAATTTACACGTTTAATAGGAGAAAATACTGCATCAACAGGTATTGTGCCTACAGGTGCATCTTCATCCTTATTTGCTTCGGATAAAGAATATCCTTTCCCGGCTTTAACGGTCATGGTTATAGCCAGTTTCGCATTCTTGGAAAAAGTTGCAATATGTGCATCAGGGTTAAGGACTTCGCATCTTCCGTCATCACTGATTATATCGCCGGCAGTTACTTTTCCCTCTCCTTCGACATTAATGTGAACTGTCTTTGCTTCGGCATGGGCTACTTTGAAACGCACCTCTTTCAAGTTAAGAATAATCTCAGAAACATCCTCGAGCACACCTGGAATAACACTGAATTCATGCATTACAGCATCAAATTTTACCGCTACTATTGCAGATCCATACAAAGAAGAAAGTATTATCCGCCTTAAAGAATTGCCAATCGTTATGCCAAATCCTCTTTCAAGAGGCTCACAAACAAACTTGCCATAAGTAGGTTTGCTGGTTACCTGCACCTTTTCCGGCCTTATCATTTCTTGCCAGTTCATGTACATAAGTTCATTTGACGACATATTTTATCTCCGGATTATATTTTATGGGGATTTAGTTATTCACTCATTCCAATTGCAAAAAATTCTGTCTTTTACTTGGAATAAAGCTCCACTATAAGCTGCTCCTGGATAGGCATTGTCAAATCTTCTCGGACAGGATAACCCTTTACCATACCTTTCAAGCCCTCTTTTTCCAAATCAAGCCACTGGGGAATACCTCTTCGGACAACGGCGTCAAGTGAATCTTTTATGGTCTGCATGTTACGGCTTTTTTCACGTATTTCGACAACATCACCCATTTTTATCATATATGAAGGAATATTTACCTTCTTGCCATTAATAAGAAAGTGACTATGCTTGACAAGCTGACGGCCTTGAGTTCTTGAATTAACAAAACCCAAACGATAAACAACGTTATCAAGCCGGCGTTCCAGCAATACAAGTAAATTTGTTCCAGTTATACCCTTCTGACGATCCGCTCTCTTAAAAAACAGACGGAATTGCTTTTCGGAAAGACCATACATGCGTTTTACCTTCTGTTTTTCACGAAGCTGAATAGCGTAGTCTGAATTTTTTCTTCCACGACGCTGGCCATGCTGACCCGGTGGATAACTCCGTCTGTCAAAAGCACATTTATCAGAATAACAGCGATCTCCCTTTAGGAACAATTTTAAGTTTTCTCGTCGGCATAGCCGACAAACTGACCCTATATATCTTGCCAAATTCTCCTCCTTTTTTATATAGTGTCCGAACGAAAATTAGAAAATTTTTTCAAGTTCAAGGAAAGCGCAAATTTTAACCACAGGAATACATTGAGTATTTCGAGGATAGCGCTAAAAGCTTCACTGCGTGCCAAAATTTAAGCCTGACGCAGAAATTGGAAAAATTAGCAGTTTTTGTTCAGGCACTATCTATACCCTGCGTCTTTTAGGTGGTCTGCAACCATTATGCGGAATAGGAGTAACATCTTTGATCATAACAACATTAAACCCTGCGGCTTGCAATGAGCGAAGCGCCGATTCCCTTCCTGCTCCGGGACCCTTTACATATACTTCAACATTCTTCATCCCATGTTCCATCGCCTTTTTTACAGCATCTGCTGCTGCCAGTTGAGCGGCAAATGGTGTGCTCTTTCGAGATCCTTTAAATCCCTGAACGCCGGCGCTTGACCAGGCAACAACATTACCTGCGGAATCTGTAATAGTAATTATTGTATTATTGAAAGTAGATTGAATATGCACTATTCCATTCGGAATATTTTTCTTTTCTTTTTTTTTAGTACGGACTCTTTTAGCCATAAATAAAGCCTCTTTCTCCTCTTACAGGTTGCGGGCTAAGATTAAACTTATTTACCCGAATCACTTCCTTTTCTCTCCACCTCTCTTCTTAACAGCCGATCTTTTCGGTCCCTTTCTTGTGCGCGCATTAGTACTTGTCCTCTGTCCCCGCACAGGAAGCGATTTTCGGTGGCGGAGGCCACGATATGATCCAAAATCCATAAGTCTTTTTATATTCATAGAAACGTCGGTACGGAGCTCACCTTCAACCATATATTCACTGTCAATAACCTTGCGAATATTATTAATCTCGGCTTCTGACAAATCATCACTCTTGATATCATGATCAATGTTAAGCTTTGCCAATATATTTTTAGACACTGTCCTGCCAATTCCATAAATGTATGTCAGCGCTATCTCAATCCGCTTTCGCTTAGGTAAATCTACACCCGCAATTCTTGCCAAAGTTTATCCTCCTCTATCCTTGCCTCTGTTTGTGCCGTTTGTTTTCGCAGATCACTCTTACAACACCTTTTCTACGAATTATTTTACACTTACTGCAAATTTTTTTAGCTGATGCTCTTACTTTCATAAATAAAACTCCCTTATGCCCTTCGGGCAAGCTATTAGCTGTTAGCAGTTGAGCTTATCACTTAAATTGGCGCACCTTCGGCGCAAATATAAGTGCCTAAAGTGAGCTAAAGTATATTAAAGTGCCTAAAGTTAAGGTATTCTGCCATTTTATATAAAAATTTTTTGAGTCATTAATGCATGGGAAAGTGTAACAGTTTCTATTCCTATATTATAATTTGCACGCCGAAGGCGTACCACAACTTTAGGCACTTTAGCTCATTTTAGGCACTTTTTATCACTTTGACCTGTATGTTATTCTGCCACGAGAGAGATCATATGGTGAAAGCTCGACTGTAACTTTATCTCCCGGCAAAATTTTTATAAAATGCATGCGCATTTTCCCGGAAATATGCGCAAGCACCACGTGCTTATTTTCCAGTTCAACTTTAAACATTGCATTGGGCAGAGCCTCAAGAACCTTACCCTCTACCTTTATCGCCTCTTCCTTTGGCATTTTTAACTCCCATTCCTTTTACTTAAGATAATTGGACCGCTTTCTGTAATCGCAATTGTATGCTCAAAATGTGAAGATAAAGAACCATCCTTTGTTACAGCCGTCCATCCATCTTCAAGTATTTCAACATCATAATTTTTTTCATTCACCATGGGCTCTATAGCCAAAGTCATACCGGATTTTAATCTGATCCCCATACCGGGTTTCCCAAAATTAGGTATCTGAGGTTCTTCGTGAAGCTCGCTTCCTATACCATGACCTACAAACTTACGAACTACAGAAAAACCAGCCGCTTCAACATGCGTTTGGATAGCATGAGAAATATCCGAAAGCCTGCCTCCCGAAATCGCCTTTTCAATACCTTTGTAGAGGGACTCTTCCGTAACCTGAGTTAGTTTTCGGGCAGATTCGGATATCTTGCCAACGGCCACTGTGATAGCTGAGTCACCGTAATAACCGTTTAAAATAACACCAAAATCCAGGCTAATAATATCGCCTTCATTCAGCGGAGTTTTAGAAGGAAATCCGTGTACAACAGTGTTATTAAGAGATGCGCATATTGAATAAGGGAAACCCCTGTATCCCTTGAAAGCCGGAATTGCATTTCTCTCACAAGCCAAACGTTCTGAAAGGTCATTTAAATAAAGAGTATCAATTCCAGGCTTTATCTCTGACTCAAGTTTAGAAAGAATTTCTGCAACGACCTGATTACTTGCATAAATCTTTTCAATCTCTTTGGGTGATTTTAAAATCACCATCTTAAAATCTTCCTTTGACCCTATCTCCGCTCTTTTTTAAAAAACCCTCGTAATGACGTGTCAACATGTGTGATTCTATTTGAGATACAGTATCAATGGCTACACCAACAACTATAAGAAGAGCCGTGCCGCCGAAATAAAAAGGAACGTTAAATTTTGATATCAAAATTGACGGAAGCACACATACTGCTGAAACATATATGGCCCCACCAAGAGTTATTCGAGTCAAAACTCTCTCAATATAGTCCGCTGTACGCTTACCCGGACGGATGCCAGGTATATAGCCGCCATGTTTTTTCATATTTTCTGCAACATCATCAGGATTAAATGTGATGGCAGTATAAAAATAACAGAAAAAGAATATTAGACCTACAAATAATACTTCATAAATAATGCTGCCGGGCGTTATTGCAGAAACAATATTCTGCATCCATGCAACTGCTATAAAACTGCCTATAGTTGCCGGAAACATCATAATTGATGATGCAAAAATAGGTGGTATTACTCCGGATGTATTAATCTTCAATGGAAGATGGGTACTCTGTCCTCCGTACATTTTCCGGCCCACAACCCTTTTAGCATATTGTACCGGTATGCGTCGCTGACCCTGCTCAACAAATATAATGCAACCTACGACAGCTATCATAAAAACTGTCATAATTATGATTAAAAAGATTCCCATTTCTCCTGTTGAAAGGAGTTTAAAAGTATTTGCTATCGCAGTTGGCAGCCGGGCAACAATACCGGCAAATATTATAAGTGAAATACCATTACCGATCCCTCTCTCCGTTATCTGCTCACCTAACCACATAATAAAGGCGGTTCCTGCCGTCAGGGTAATTACGGTCATAAGTCTGAATTCCCATCCAGGATGTAGAACCACAGGAGCACCGCCAGGCGAAGTCATTTGCTCAAGACCTACGCTGATACCGAATCCTTGTATTATACTTAACAATACAGTTCCGTAACGGGTATATTGTGTAATCTTTTTTCGTCCTTGCTCGCCCTCTTTTGACAGCCTCTCTAAATGCGGTATAACTACTGTTAAGAGTTGGAGAATAATGGACGCACTTATGTAAGGCATTATCCCCAGAGCAAAAACCGAGAGCCTCTCTAACGCACCGCCTGAAAACATATCAAACAGGCCAAGCAAAGTCCCTTTTGCTCGAGCAAAAAACGAGGCGAGCGCAACAGCATCTATGCCGGGAGTTGGAACATGCACTCCGATACGGTAAACTATAAGAAGAGCAAAAGTGTATAGTATCCTTTTTTTTAGCTCGGGTATTTTAAATATATTTCCGAACCCCTCGACAGCCATACTATAAAACCTCTATATTTCCACCGGCAGCAAGAATTTTTTCCCTGGCATTTTTACTGACAGTGTTTAACCGTACCGTAAGAGAGATTTTTATTTCGCCTTGACCAAGAAGTTTGATACCATCAATTTTACCCTTAACAAGACCGGAGTTAAAAAGAGCATCTTCATCTACTATGCTGTTTTTCTCAAATCTCGACAGATCACGTATATTAACTACAGCAATATTTTTTCTGAAAATATTTGTAAAACCACGTTTTGGCAAACGACGATGAATAGGCATTTGACCGCCTTCAAAACCAGGTCTCACACCTCCGCCGGAACGACTATTATGCCCCTTAGTACCTCTACCGGCAGTCTTGCCTCTTCCTGAACCCACACCGCGACCAAGACGTTTCCGAGATTTTCGAGATCCCTTTGCCGGTGACAATTCATCAAGCCTCATCTATCTTCTCCTCCGCCTTCACTAAATGCGAAACCTTATTTATCATCCCCCGGATAGAAGGAGTATCTATAAATTCGATTGTTCTGTTTATCTTTGCAAGCCCCATACTACGCAATATTTTGCGATGTTTTTCAGGCCTTCCGATCATGCTTTTAACAAGAGTCACCTTAAATTTACCAGACATTTATATTTCCCTCTTACTGCTCATAATATTGAATATTGAATACTTGTGGAATCGCTTCGCTCCGTCTTTTGTTATAAAATTTAAAAGTTTCCCAAACAAATTAACATCTTGTAATTGTTTAAATTAGCACGCCGAAGGCGTACCACCAATTTTCAATCTTCAATAGTTATTTTTCACAAATCTTCTAATCTTTTGCCACGCCTGGCAGCTACCTGTTCACGACTTTGAAGTTGCCTTAGCCCTGTAACAGTAGCTTTCACCAAATTATGAGGATTATGGGATCCAATACACTTTGTAAGAATATTATTTACGCCGACTGCCTCTAACACAGCCCGAACAGCACCGCCGGCTATAACTCCTGTTCCTTGTGAAGCAGGTTTTAAAAATACTTTCCCTGCACCAAACTTTCCTATAACCTCAAAGGGAATTGTTCCATCAATCAGGGAAACTTTAATCATGTTCTTTTTTGCTTTTTCTATACCTTTTCGGATCGCTTCCGGTACTTCCCCTGCTTTACCCAAACCATAACCAATACTGCCATTTCCATCACCGACAACAACTATAGCGCTAAAACTGAACCTGCGACCGCCTTTAACTACCTTCGCTACCCGGTTAATGTGAACTACTTTATCAATCAACTGACTTTCGCCTGCATCTTGTTTAAACAAGATTCCGCCTCCTTATTTAAAAATCCAAACCAGCTTCACGTGCACCATCGGAAACAGCCTTAACCCGACCGTGGTATAAAAAACCATTCCGATCAAATACTATTTTTTTAATTCCCTGTTCATTAGCACGTTCAGCTACAAGTTTTCCGACAAGGGTCGCCACTGAAACTTTATTTTTATATTCAGGAGATTCTTTGACTACCTGTTCCAAAGTTGATGCCGAAGCCAAAGTATGTCCGGTGGTATCATCAATTAGCTGCGCATAGATATGTTTTGCGCTTCGAAAGATACTCAGCCTTGGCCTTTGTTGTGTGCCGAACATGGACTTTCTTATTCTTTTTTTTCTCTTCAAACGCGCAAGTCTTCTTTGATCCAACGAACCCATCTTGTTTATCTCCATATACAAATAACAGTTTACAGTTTCCGGTTTTTTCAATGACTTATGCAAGGACTGATTGATTGCTTTTATGTTTTGATCAACCGTGAACCGTGAACGATTACTTTATTTTGTGCCGGTTTTACCTGCTTTTTTATGTATATATTCCTCAGCATACTTGATCCCCTTGCCTTTATATGGCTCGGGCGGTCTTAATCTTCTGATTGCTGCAGATATTTGACCTAACTGTTCTTTATCAATTCCGGAAAGCTTTATAATATTATTTCTGTCAATAGATGCGGAAATACCCTCCGGCAGATCAAAATCGATAGGATGTGAATATCCAAGATTAAAAACTATACGATTACCACTAAGCGTGGCACGATAGCCTATGCCGTTTATCTCCAGAACACGTTCAAACCCCTTGTTTACACCGGTTACCATATTAGCGACAAGACTTCTGGTAAGTCCCTGCAATGACCTGCTGACTCTGTCATCATTTTTCATGGTCACATTCACAATGCCATCTTTTATTTCAAGATTGATTAAAGGATGTACGGATCTTGAAAGAGCACCTTTCTGTCCCTTGACAGTAACTATCCTGTCTTCATATAATACCTTTGTTTTATCAGGTATCTGTATCGGTTTTTTGCCTACTCGAGACATATAATAATACTCCTAACTGCTACCATATATTACAGAGGATCTCGCCTCCTATATTCTCATTCCTGGCTTTTTTGTCTGTCATTATCCCCTTAGATGTGGATAAAATTGCAATGCCCATGCCGTTTAAAACCGGCTTTATATCTTTACTCTTTACGTAAACCCTTCTGCTGGGTTTGCTGACACGATCAAGGCCAAATATCACCTTTGACTGTGCTTGCCCATATTTAAGATAGATACGCAAGACACCTTGTTTGGTATCTTTTATAAATTTATAATTCTTAATAAATCCTTCATTTTTTAATATTCTAGCTATCTCAATTTTCAATTTTGATGCGGGAATATTAA
>Ga0255429_1135_pt2 | contig 11167 bp, 14 predicted proteins | sample ANMaggSeSYBR02H9_FD_182636 | JGI IMG/M metagenome (GOLD analysis project Ga0255429, IMG submission 182636) | Sediment cell enrichment communities from methane seep in Santa Monica Basin, California, United Staets - ANME aggregate JGI... | ecosystem: Environmental > Aquatic > Marine > Cold seeps >... | reverse complement strand
AGGGGGCAACAAGACCGACCTGCAGAGTTTTACTGTGGAGCCGCCCGAACCACTTATCTCATATAAATATCATTGCGATTCGGCTTTCTACCTTGAACCTCTTGAGGATATGCTGACAGATAAAATGACCTACGGCCTGCTGGTGCTGGACCGACGTGAGGCTACCGTCGGGCTGCTCAAGGGCAAGCATATAGAGACCAGGGACCACATGACCTCATCAGTGCCGGGTAAACAGCGAAAGGGCGGTCAGAGTGCCCACAGGTTCCAGCAGTTACGTCTTATCGCTATCCATGATTTCTACAAACGGATAGGTAATGCTGCCAGCAAAGTATTCATGACAGTTGACCATAAAGACCTGGAGGCTGTGCTGATAGGTGGTCCTTCGCCTACCAAGGAGGAGTTCCACGACGGTGAATTCCTGCACCATGAACTGGAAAAAAAAATACTGGGCCTGTTTGATGTTTCTTATACTGACGAGAGCGGTTTGTTTGAACTGGTGGACAATGCCGCTGATGCCCTGATAAACCTGGATGTTATCAAGGAAAAGAAGTACATGGAACGCTTCCTTAAGGAACTTGTAGGGGATAACGGACTGGCAGCATATGGCGAGGAAGAGGTCAGGCAAAATCTCCAGATGGGGTCTGTGGAAGTGCTGCTGCTCTCAGAGGACCTGCGAAGGGAGAGACTGAACATTAAGTGTACCCAGTGTGGTGATGCGGATGCTGTGACCGTGACACGTAGGCCGGGTGAGGATAAGCCAGAACTGGCTCCTTGTAAGAAGTGTAAAGGTACAGTCAAGGTCACAGATTCCACTGACGTGGTGGATGAACTCTCCACGCTGGCAGACCAGATGAGTACGCAGATAGTGTTTATTTCCACTGATTTTGAAGAGGGTGCCCAGTTGATGAATGCCTTCGGAGGAATGGCAGCTATTTTGAGGTACAAGACCAGTGTATAACCTTTAGACTAAGAAAAATGAATGAGCGAAAATACAAGAAGATATATGAAAAACTGAAATGTGTTGAAGACATCAACAGAATATCAAAGGCATATTCGGTAAACACAGGAGCCATTTCTAATATACTTCACCAGAAGACTGTAAGGAATGTTAGGAAATACCACAGCCGTATAGTTAATAAGGCTCCCGCCCTGGTCAGGTCATGGAAACGGGGAGACACCATACTAAAACTTGCCAGCAAAAATAATTTCCCGCCAGTGCTCCTGGCATCTATCATGCTTAAAGAAATGGGTTATAAGAGCAAAACGGTGGTAAAAAACCCTGAAGTGCTTGAAGATAAACGGTTACGATACGAACTAATAAAGGCAATTGAAGTGGATTTCTGTTTCTCGCCCAGGGCCCATTCAGTGCAGAGTGGCCAGGGCAGGATGGGGGAGGATCTTATACATGAATGGCTTGAGCACTGTGACCTGGAATTTATTACAGAATCTGATATGAGCAAGGAACCCAACACCAAGACTCCTGATTTCCTGCTTTCTGAGCTTTATAAGGTTGATGGGATTGATGTAAGGTGGATTGAAAGTAAGGCTGTGTTTGCTGATGAGAAGGAGCATAACAGGTACCAGCTAAAACAGTTCAGTTTCTATGAGGACCTGTATGGGCCAGGAATGGTGGTTTACTGGTATGGTTTTCTTGATACCCTTGTTCCGAACAATTACTTGATAACGGACTATACATTCTTTGAAGTTATGGGTTATGATGTGGACAAGTTAATTAATCGCACATTAACTTGGTAGTTGGGCTGGTGCAGGAAAGACTATTTCACATGCATCCGATGCTGTTATATTCTCTCCCGATATTCTCCGTATTTCTCTATATATCTTCCCATTATCTAAAAGTCCCGCGGCCAGATATGCCGCCTACAATCTCTTCAAGTTCAAAGTCCGGACTTTCCGGGACACTTGCCCTGAATATATACACATTAAATCCCGATCTCCTGGCATCAGCAATAGCATTTTGCTGCTGCCTGTTCAGGTCTGACTGCAGGGTTTTTACAATGCATAGGGACCTCTGGTCATTGATCTTAAGCAGGAAATCGAACATATCCGGGCAGGTCTGCAGCAGGCTGGCCAGAACGGTCAGTTTATCCCACCTGTTGGACAGGTGGAAGCTCTTTTCTGCCGAATTTTCAACATACCAGTCACGGCTCATATACGGATACCTGGAATACTGTTCGTTTATAACTTCTACCGCACCAATGATCTTACTGCCTGATAACCTGAGGTCAGTAGATCTCCAGCCTTGTTCGGTAAAATACCTCTGTGCCAGTATATGCCCGATCTGTTCAATGTCCTCTGCCAGGAGATTCATGCTATGTTCCAGACCCTTTTACAAGCGATTCGATCAAAGCGATCTCCTGTTTCCCGCCTACATATATAGGTGTGCGGTCCGAGACAGAGGAGGGTTTAACATCCAGCAGGTTACCCCTTCCATTGGATATGGCACCTCCTGCTTCGACTACCATTTTACCCATAGGCGTCCCCTCAAACAGCAGCCTGAGTTTTCCCGAATCCTTGCCTGCAAATGCAGGGTAGGTGAACAAACCCCCTTTGTGCAGTATCTGGTGTACATCTGCTACAAATGACCCTGAAAACCTCAGTTTGTAACCTTCGGATTCAAGCTTCTCGATGAACTGCTTATGGTAGGGCAGGTAATCCTTGCGTAAGGCTCCGGGAGCGTATATCTTGCCGTCAGGGATTGTCAGGTTCTCCTGCATCAATGTGAAGCGCCCGTCCTCACCCATGACGAACTCATGCACGCCAGTGCCTGTGGTATAGGTCAGTGTAGTAAGCGGTCCGTACAGGATGTACAGTGCACCCACCATGGTATTGCCCGGCTCCAGCACATGGCCCGGGTAAAGACCCACGATCGTGCCAACTGCCAGGTTCACGTCTATGAGAGATGAACCGTCCAGTGGGTCAATGGTCACCCCGAACTGGTTAATCGCACCATCCACCTCAATGATATCGGGCTGTTCTTCTGTGGCGATCCACCTGACAAGTCTTGATTCCCTTAGGGCATCTATCAATACCTCATCAGCCCATTTATCAAGGGCCATCTGTGTTTCACCGTAGACGTTCTTTGTATCGGCTGCCCCTCTTGCGCTTAGAAAGCCTTCTTTGATAACCCCGGCCTGCTCACTGAACAGCATGATCAGCTGCGATAGTTTCTCATCTGTTCCTTTTTCTTTTAAAAATTCATTAAGTTCCATATTTCTATAACCTCCCTGCTCCATTGTCTGTTTTACTTTTAATAAAACTAAGGAAGATATTGGGCATAATTGATTATATCCATTTCGGTAAATAGACATCATCAGTTGAAAGTGCAAAACCGGCATCATCAGTTGAAAGTGTAAAACAGATATCATCGGTTAAAAGTGCAAAGTATGTAGATAGATCCATGTATACTAAACCGTATCTGTTTTTTGTAACTTTCTGCTACAGAGAGCACAGAGACCACCGAGATGCTTTTTCCGCCCATAACTCCTCTCTCTGTGCTCTCTGTGAGCTCTGTGGCAGTCATATAAAGTTCCAAATTATACTTGCGGAGTAGTATAATACAACCACACACCGGGTGCAATCTTGTGTATCTGACCAGATCTGCCCCATATATTTATATTTAGATTAATATATTAACATATATTAGCAATTGTCATATAAGATAACGAGATTTTACACTCGTGTGTGGATTAATAGTGAAGATGGAGCTGATGCGCTCCCTATGCGATTTGCAGCAGCAGCTGTGCTTATGGGAATCATAGTGGCATTATCTGCAACTGCACTGGCAGAACTTACGAAGGATGCCCAGGTTAAGCGGTTTTCCGGAGACCTGTCTGCACTTGAGGCCAGGGCATCTGTCATATACCAGCAGGGCGGTGCCAGGGATATTTCAGATCCGGCCGATAATACCGGCACCATGGAAATAATCCGGTTCAAAGTACCAGAAGGAATAGAAGTGGTTGTGTTCGGTGCTATGCCGCCGCAGGATGGGACTATTCCTATGTTGACCAGCCCCGACGAGAGAAATATCATCTATTATACCACGTACCAGGGAGTTACCAAAACCGTGCCGTCAAAAGCAAAGTATGCCGCAGTACCTGACCTGGACGGGCCGTTAGTACTGGTCCCTGGTTCCTATGAATTTACCATTGAACTGGTAAAAGACGGCAACGGTACGTATATTTCATTATATTGAGGACAATGCATGGCATCGAGACTGAAAAACGAGATACTGAAAAACGAGATACTGAAGTCTGAGGGATTGAAGTCTGAGGGATTTAAGGGCGGGAGAGTGAAGGACGAGAGATTGAAAAACGAGGGATTGAAAGACGATGAAAGGGCATGGGCCGATTTTCTGATCACCAGAGTAGGACTGCTGTTATTCTGCACAATACTGTTCATTTCTGCTTTCAATATCCATCCGCTGTTCATACAGCAGGACGCTGCCGGGATGATGGATGCAAGTCTATCATCCCTTGCTTCATATATTGAGGATGTCGACAGCACAAGTATCCAGGGAGCCCATTATTACACGTTCGATATTGATCCGAACGTCACTATTGATATCTCAAGTAAGTATGTGTCTGCTTATTCTGACACAAAGACCGGCAGGGTCACCAGGGCCAGGGCATTGATGACAACTTTTTATCCTCAAAACAGCCTATGGAACAGCAGGCCTGGACTGCTGGAAGCGATTGCAGGCAGGTGCGGGGGCAGGACCGGCCTGGGTGAGGATGTACTGGAAGAGGGGGATTGGCTGAGTATCAATGAAATGCTGGACCAAGCCGGGACCGAATTAGCGCAGGAGCCGTTCGTTCCAGATACCATGCAGCCGCTTCTCGTGGAAAAAGTGATGTTGAACATACGGACCGCCGAAGGTGTGGAGAGAAGGGGGGTCACTATTGTTTACCAGTGATGAGCAAGCCGTGGTTGAACCAAACTCCGACCTGATTGCCATGGCCCTTGCAGTCATCGGTTTTGTAATATTTATCTCGGTTATGGCACATACATACCAGGTATATCAGGAGAAGACATTCATTGCACAGCATTATGATGATGCGGTATCCCTGGCCGGACTGCTTAGGAATGACCCCGTGCTGACGGCCCCCGACCGTCCTGACCTGATAGATGCATCCAGAGTAGAGTCGCTGGGTGCGGGAGACATCAGCAAATTGAAGGACAGGTACGGAACACGTTATGGTTTTTCATTTAAGGTCGAAGCGCCGCCAACTTACAGCAAGGTCGTGGGAACTTCTGAAGATCTGGGCGTATCGGCATCCATTCCTGTGACTATCAGGTTGAACGAGGCCGAAGAGATACCAGGCACACTGACGGTAAAGATCTGGGAGAGATAGTATGCAGATGATCAAAGATACAAGGGGTTTTTCCAGTTCCATCGATGTTTTGCTATTCCTGGTGCTGGTATCGGTCAGTGCGGTGCTGCTGGCACCTGCAATGGTGGGCAACATCCAGTTAATGGCACTGCACGATACCAGTGCGGCCGAGCACAATTCACAGGTGCTATTGTCCCTGCAAAATGGAAGGGTTGATGATTTTTCCTATACTGTGGGTGGTGCCCAGATGGACTACCTGATGAACGAGACCCTGGGTCCCAATGCTGTGGATTCGGGTATGTATCTGGCTTGCAAGAAACTGGTGGCGGGACGGGAAATAAATCATAAGACATTTGCAGATCTGGCAAGCGAGTCAGTGGCGTCCCAGTTTACTATATACCACAATGACAGTTCTGTGAGGCTGAACCTGCTGACCGACGAGTACAGGGCAAACCTGGATGAACAGATGCGAGATTACCTTGACATGCAGATAGGTGATAGATATGATTACAATGTCTCTGTCGTATGGCGGCCGTTTCGGGATGTGCCTATCGGGGGTGAGACCCATATGGGGCGGCCGGTGCCAGATACTGCTTATGTGGAGAGTAGTTGGATCACTATGCCGTATCATACTGAATTTACCAGGTATTATGTGGAGAATTTGATCAATGGGGAACTGGGGGCTATCGGACTTGACCTTGCGAATGCCAGTGTGGTGCCAAGGGAAGAGACTGATGAGCTGATCGCCGGGCATATCAATGATGCAATAAACAGGACCGTGGATAATGCAGTAGGGACGATCGTTGAGATGACTATTGAACAGACGATCGAACGGGCGCAGACTGCCATAAACCAGCAGGTGGATAATGTGGTTCCGGGTAACAATTCGGGTATTAGTGACATTATCATAGATGAAGTACTGGCTGAGTTGAGGAATGATCCGGCATTTATTGAAAATGCCAGCCTGGAGCTCAGTGAACAGATCACGGAGTACATGCAGGAAGTGGCCAGAGAGGAGGTGCATGCTGTTATTGACGGGGATGTGAATGCACTGGCGTCTGATATTACTGACCAGTGTGTGAGCAATGCTGCTACGGTTGAGGAGGCAAAGGGTGAAGTGCTGGATTATGTGTTTGCGAGGATCGATATCAGCAGGGCACGGATGACGCTGGCGCTGTGGGATAGGAACAGATGATTATTGACACAAGAGATTATAATTGATGGTAAAAGTCATTTTCACAAATCATGCTGAAGAGATGTTATTTGAAAGAAATTTGTCCAGATATATAATAAAATCAGTAATTAACAATCCTGACTGGAAGGAAGATAAAGAGGATGGATTGCGTTAACAGTGAATAAGATCGGAACTTTTAGTCCTGTATAGGTGTATAACATCGCCCCAAAGCGATTACATAACACAGCATAAAAGGTTCGTACCTTATGGCACTCACCCAAACCTTTGGTTCATAAAAACTTATTTTAAGCTGAAAACTTTAAGTAAAATCTGAGCAAATAGTTAATGTTGTGGTTGATAAATGATTGATGAAGAAAACCTAAACCAAACAATTTTTGAATACGCTGATGAAAAATATGGCGAACAGTCGAAGATATTATTCCAGAAGTACATTGATGAGTTTCCCGAAAAAGATTTGGAAATGCCCAATGAAACATGGCATAACAATTTTCTTGCATGGCTTTTGTTTGAAAAAGTGCTTCCAGAAACAGGCATGACCATTGCAGAAGAATTTGTGGAAAATACAACTGATTTGAGTCCTGAGATGAAAGAGAAAGTTCTGCAAATAAAATATATTATCCGCTCCAAGTTTCTCGTTATTTCAAAAAAGGGTTTGATTTTAAAGGTCAAGGATATGAAAACAAAAGATGTCTATAATGTAAAATTATGCAGTACACACCCTGTGTCTCCAAACACATTGATAACGGGCAGAATCCATCCATTTGGAGAGTATTACCGTTTTGCAGGTGTATTTCAGATGTCGATATCGCCACTTATATTGGATCCGGACGTGCTTTTTGGTGCCCATGAGAATGCCGAACTTAAGCGGTTCGAAAGCATTCTATTACGCCGGAGTTCTTCACTACAGACAATACTAAACAAATATCCGCATCACTGGATAGATTGGATGTGTAAGGATTATGGTTTGAATGAGAGACTTAAAAAAGAAAAAGTCCGGGAAATTAAACATAAAATTGTAAATGACCTGCCCCAAATCGTCTCAAATTTACCAGAAAAATCTAAGGAAGTGCTGGTCTTTTGTATTAAGCAGGGCGGCGTTGTGAAATATGGTCAGCTTAAAAACTACGATGATGATATGGATTTCTTCTGGAATGATAAAAACACTCCGTCCACAATCGGCTTGCTGAGGCAGAAAGGACTAATGATTGTTGGAAAAATGGTCTTTGGTGAAAGACAATTCAAAGTCGCGTTTATACCTATTGAAATCCGCGATTGTTTAAAATCTTTGTTTTCCACTCAAATGTAGATGCTATGTTGTGATTGGCCTCGGATATTGGTGATTGATGCCGACGATTGTTATGGCTATTAAAATATAATTTTTATGATATACTACGCCAAAAAGGACGCAAAGTTAAAGTAACAATGTCTTTGCGATCTTCGCGCCCTTTGCGGTTAAAACAAAATGCAGCAAACTTTCAATCTGTGTGAATCCGTGTCTTATGAATAACGAATTCCCGCCCCCATTCCTTCAACGCTCTCCCACCGCCCTCTAGTCCTCATCCGGCCGCTAATCCCTGGTGCTGCTGCACGCCGCCGGACCTGGTATGCTAAGGTGCAGGTGTTGTGGGTGCCGCCATGGCTCTAAATATAAAAATTTATATTTGGAATTTAGTTATCTCTGCGCGTGCCCAAACATAAAGATCAGAACTAACCCGGAAATCTCCCTTTGTCAGCTTATCGAGTATTTCAATTGCCCTCTCGTTTGGTATCTTATCCGTTTTTACAGATGCAACGAGTAGTCCTATAAGACCTGTATATCTCAAAGCCTTTGATTCTGCAAATCTTCTTGCGTTAGATTCATCAAGAATAAGTCTATCATTCGAGCTTGCAACCAGGAACAAACTAGCCTCCCCAAGGTCAAGTCCATATTTCCTGAGTACAACTGGATCTCCTTTAAAATCAAGCACCTGAATCCATGTATCGAGTGCTTCCTTTATGATTTCTTCTTCTGGACTGTCGGCTTTCAGGATTTCATCCTTGATTTTAGTGGTTATATGTATAGTCCCGAAGATTTGCTTAAGTATGCCAAGTTCGCCGATCTTAGCCAGGGCAATAAGAGTCGATGAATCAATTAATATCCGCATCGCTAAGCCAGTCTTCAGCTTCTTTTGCATCTCTCATTGTCTCTTCAATACTCTGCTTGAAAAAAGGAATACCTTTTTGTGCAAGGTATTTAGCCATTTGCTGGATTGAAACATCAGCAAATTCAGCAGCTCTGCACAATGAAAATTCTTCATCCAGATATTTTTCCATGGCTATTTTCATGCGTATATCTTTTATCCCTTCTTCCATTACCCTTCTTATGACCTCTGACCTGGATGAGTGAAGTGTTTCAGATAATTCTTTCAAGATATTGATATATTCATCGCCGATCCTGATTTGCACACTTTCCATGGTAATTACATTGTAACCATATGTAATTAAACATTTCCCTGCACATTAAATCAAAATAACATACACCAATTCAGCCTAACGTTACATGGCCCCCATCCATCCCCAAAAATATGTATATGGGATGGAGATATTCATAATCTAGATTTGGAGGGATCAGGATGAAAAAGAAATTCGATCTGGTGTACCAGTTTAAGATTACCCTAAAGGACATTAAACCGCCGATCTGGCGGCGAATACAGGTCCCTGGAACCTATACATTATGGGATCTCCATGTCGCCATTCAAGATGCAATGGACTGGCTGGATTACCATCTTCATATGTTTGAGGTGATCGATCCCTCTACCGGGATGAAAATGAAAATCGGTATTCCTGAAGAGGAATTTGGAGAGTATGGGGAGACACCCCCGGGATGGAAAGAAAAGATGTCTGATTATTTCACAATGGAGGACAGAAAAGCCGATTACATTTACGATTTTGGTGACAAATGGATACATAAGATCAAACTGGAAAAGATCATCACAAGGGAAGATGGTGTAACATACCCCATATGCGTCAAAGGAAAAAGAGCGTCCCCTCCTGAAGATTGCGGAGGGATCTGGGGATATGAAGATTTAATAAAGATCACAGCAGATCCCAATCATGAGGATCATGAAGAAATGTTGGGGTGGATAGGTGAAGATTTTGACCCTGGATATTTTGACGTGAAAGATGTTTGTTTTGATGATCCAAAAAAACGACTTCGAATGGCATTTGAATAGAACATGCATATCGCCTGATAGCAGACATTCGGCTGTGCCGCTCCAGCCAAAATACATTTCATATGACTTCGTATATCCGTAGAACGTTACACTCAATCAAGGTAGTTAGCATCAGGGAAAACAATTCGACATTTGAAAGAAGTAATGAATTTACTGACTTACAGGGAGGTTTCTATAGATGTCCGTCAGATCGAAAAAATATGAATCTCAAATAAAGACAAAAGAGTTACATCATTATTTTTTCTTGAATCCTTATCAGGATATGGCTTTTGCCCGCTGTCCAAAATGTAAAGAAAAAACAAAAATCAGAAAACATTGTTTAGTTATTCATGTTGAACCAAAATTCTTAGCATCTATTAACAAGTCTTGTCGATATTGTTCTAAATGTGATCTTATTATTGTTAAACAAACAGATTTGGAAAGACTTCTTGTTGAGATTTGTGAAAAGAATGCACCTGACACCATAGGTAATGAATATCTTGTTTTTGGCACAATGGATAGAAAAGATTGGAAAAACGGACTGACTGGTAAGATAAGTCAACAAGAGGCAATAAAACGAACATATCCTTTTAAGGATGTTTGGAAATTCGAAGTAAGTCCGGGGTGGTAGTATCCTGAAAAGCAGGTTAAAGCCTGAAGTTGAGAAATATCTCATTAAAGACTGGGAGATCAGCTGCGAAAGGACTGAAAAAAGAAACATGCATATAAGGCGGGGCAGTTTACTTTAGTAGCCATGGAGAATAGAACAGGCAGTCAATTCAGAAATCCTCAAGGTCAAAGACTAAAAACCCTCTGCTTCGCAACTCCTCCTTGTTCTCGATCTTCCTCCCCAGTATTCCATAATACTCCTTCCTCGCATCATTATTCCATTGAACGTATCTTGATTTATCCTTCAGTTCTGCTAGTATCTTCCCCGCCTCACCATGCTTCAAGTCCTGCCATTTACACTCCAAAAAAAGAATCTCGCAATTTAATTCGTTCATAGCTACCACATCTATCTCCCGCTCCCTGTGCCACCATTTACCAACCTCAAAAACACCACCAAGATACTTATTGTAGTCACGTTTTATAAGGTCAATATCAAATATTCCTTCTTCAATGGCACTGACATTCGGATAAATATACCTGAACCAGAATTTTAGGAAATTATCAGATATATAGTATCTCCCGAGCCTTGATTTAGCTTTTTCAGTGATCGGGACCTCCCTTTTTATCATCCCCACTTCTATCAGGTTTCTAAGGTAAGGACTGATATCTGTCCTCTTAACTCCTATGAAATCCTTAATGTCCCCCAGTTTTGTTTTCCCGTAGGCAATGGCTTCCAGTATCAATTTGTAGGTACTTACATCCTCAAATTCATACCTCATTATAAAATCCACTTCGTCTTTTAAGAAGCTGTTCTTATCCCC
>Ga0255429_1220_pt1 | contig 11192 bp, 12 predicted proteins | sample ANMaggSeSYBR02H9_FD_182636 | JGI IMG/M metagenome (GOLD analysis project Ga0255429, IMG submission 182636) | Sediment cell enrichment communities from methane seep in Santa Monica Basin, California, United Staets - ANME aggregate JGI... | ecosystem: Environmental > Aquatic > Marine > Cold seeps >... | reverse complement strand
GTGCGTATCAGCTTGAAAACCGTGTTACGATGAAACCCGCAAATGTCACCGGCAACCTTTTGGGTGCAAAGCCCTTTTTCAACCAAATCGATTGCCGCCAGTTTACGTTCATTAACACTGCCGGAATCAAAGCGGGCAACCGGAATGTACTTCCAAAAGACAGTATGGATAATAGTTCTTTCCTGCTTGTCCCGCTCTTTTATTATATGAAAGCCTCTGTATTTTCCGGTTTTAATCGTCATGGAAACGATGATACCAGAAACGTTTGAAAAAGCAAGAGAGAAATGAATTTTTTTATTATAGTTATTTCAGTAAGTTAGTTTTTTCGATCTCTAAATTGCACACTTTTACTTGAGAAATTCAGGCACAATGATTTCAGATAGTTAAATACTAAGATTGCTATTTACCGTGATCTCTGAAATAACGATAAATTTAGTTTGACGGTCAACATTTTAGTCAAAAAAGAGCAAGGTGTTTTAGTTGGGCATTGTCTTGAATTGGATATCGTTGCGACAGCGAATAATATGCGCCAACTCAAAAAAGACATAGCAGATTTAATAATTGCTCAAATTGATTACGCATTTACTAATAATAACCTTCAGAGATCCACAGTTGGCTATTTTTTCCCAAGTGAAAATGTGCATCAATTGACTCCTGTCAGCATCACCAACAAAGAACTTGATCAAATCAGATCTCTCATAAAAGAAAATCCACAATTCCACCGTGCAAAACTTTCCCGGGAAGTTTGCCAAACGTTACCATTATCTTGGCTATACACCTTTACCTGGAGCACAGCTTCGTTACTTGTATTACTACAAATGGTCAAATTCTTGCATTGACAGGATTTGGAGCAGCAGCATGGCAGACATCACCCCGAGACAAATTTATTGGATGGGATCACGAACAGCGCAAGCGCAATTTGCATTTGATTGTTAATAATGCTCGCTTTCTCATTTTACCATGGATACGATCAAAAAATCTTGCATCAAAATTTTCGGCACCCGCTTCCGCAAAAATAGACTGGTCAGTTTCTTGCCATCAAGCTTTTTGCTGATTTCTTCCTTAAGGCTTTGCGGCATTTCGGAGGGCAATTCCTTCGTGGAAAATTCTTTTTTCTCCAAAAAGATATCTGTAATCGATAAATCCGCCGCATTCATAAACTTGAGAATTTTCTTTTTCTTCTCTTCCTCTTCACATTCGCCGGTACTGAACCCTGGATGTAGGTTTTCCCCCTGACCGACAAGATGATTAATGCCGTTGCAAACTCCTTGGGCAAATTTGCTACAACCCCAGATATGCTTTTCTTACATTCTCATTTGAAAGAAGATTTTCTGCGGAATCTGAAAGAGTTATACGTCCGTTCTCCATAACATAGCCCCTGTGAGCTGCTTTCAGCGCAAGATTTGCATTCTGTTCCACAAGAAAAACAGTTGTCTGGTTTTCGATATTTATCTTCTTTATGATCTCAAATATCTGCCTTACTATAAGAGGAGCCAGTCCCAAAGACGGTTCATCCAGCAGCAAAAGCGTCGGCCTTGCCATTATTGCCCTTGAAATGGCAAGCATTTGCTGTTCGCCTCCGCTTAAAGTTCCCCCAAACTGATTCTTCCTTTGACTAAGAATCGGAAAAAGGTCAAAAATATATTCCATGTCTTTTTTTATATTTTTCTTGTCCGTCCTTAAAAAAGCTCCCATGTCCAGATTTTCCAGAACCGTTAAATATGGAAAAATTTTCCGTCCCTCCGGAACCTGGCTGATTCCAAGCGAAACGATCCTGTCCGGTCTCATATTATGAATAGTTTTACCCATAAAAGTGATTTCGCCTGAACGCGATGGAACTAAACCCGAGATCGTCATTAAAGTTGTTGTTTTGCCCGCCCCGTTTGCACCTATAAGAGTTATAATCTCTCCTCTGGAGATCTCAATATTTACATTCTTCAGCGCCTGAATATTTCCATAAAATGAGTTTATATTCCTTAGTCTAAGCATCTATATCTTCACCAAGATATGCCTTTATTACAACAGGATTCTTAATAATATCTCTGGGAGTTCCCTGTGCAATTTTCTTTCCGTAATCCATAACAAATATCCTGTCGGACAGACTCATGACCAGTTTCATGTCATGCTCAATCATCAGTATGGAAATATTGTCTTCATCTCGTATCCTGGTTATCAGTTCGTCAAGTTCCCTGCTTTCCCGGGGATTCATTCCGGCAGCCGGTTCATCCAGAAGAAGCAGGAAAGGTTCGGTCGCCATTGCTCTTGCTATTTCAAGGCGCCTTTGTGCTCCATAAGAAAGATTTTTTGCAAACTCGTTGACAAGGTGCGAAATGCCCGTCTTTTTTAAAATGTTGTAGCTGAAATCAACCACATCCTTTTCTTCTTTAATTGTTGACTTTCCTTTTAATATAGCGCCCACAATACCCGAAGAAGTACGGCAGTGGCGTCCAATCATAACATTCTCAAGAACAGTCATATTAGAAAATAGGCGGATATTTTGAAAAGTACGGGCCATGCCTTTTTTCGTAATACGATTTGGTTTTAACCCATTTATTTTCTTGCGTTTTTTTCCTGGAGGTGAAATCAGTATTTCTCCTTCACTTGGATTGCATATTCCGGTTATACAGTTAAAAAAAGTTGTTTTGCCTGCCCCGTTCGGGCCAATAATGGCTGCTATTTCTCCTTCAACCACATTCAGATCAAGGTGATCCAGAGCCCGCAGACCACCAAAATCCATGCTTAAATCTTTAACTTCCAGAATAGTATTCATTGTAACATGTTAGCGCTTTTAAATATTATTTTTTGGACAGGATTTACAAGATATTCAGGATTTAAATTATCCAAACTTTTCCTGTTAATCCAAATCTAAATCCTTATACCTTGATACACACCTTGATACACACTTTCTTCATGTTGTGATTATATTTTATGATTTACTGGATAGTTACAATGGGAGTTGGCTTTGTTTGTGTGCTTTAAATAAAATCTTGTTTATCCTGTTATCCTGTCAGACTCTTTTTCAAAAAGCTAAAGAGTTACTATTCATCAAATTTATAGGTACGGCGTATGCTGGCAATTATGCCCTGGGGTCGGAACACCATCATAATAACCATTATGGCTCCGAAAAGCAGCATTCTGTAGTCGGAAAAAGCTCTGAGATATTCAGGCAGAAGGATCAGAATTAACGCTCCGATAATTACGCCTAAAATCGAACCCATGCCTCCCAGTACTACGATTGAAAGTATCATGGCCGATTCAAGAAAGGTGAAACTTGCGGGATTAATAAAAGTAGTTTTAGCGGCAAATATTACACCAACCATTCCTGCCCATGTTGCTCCAAGTGCAAATGCCCTCAGCTTTGTCCTGGTTTTGTCAATTCCCATAGCCTGGCATGCTGTTTCGTCCTCTCTCAAAGCTATCCAGGCTCTGCCTATTCTTGAATTCTGCAGCCTGTTAACTACAATGATCGTAAATATGACAAGACCGATCATAAGAAAATAAAGATATATGCTTGCGGCCTGAAGGGAGAATTGGATACCAAAAAAACCCGGCCTGTCAATATTGGCAATGCCGCTTGGGCCAAAAGAGAATTCATTCCAGTTTTCCAATACAAGCCTGATTATTTCTCCAAACCCAAGGGTAACAATGGCAAGATAGTCACCTCGCAGGCGCAGCACCGGAAAACCAAGGAGTACACCAAAAATAAAGCCCAAAACAGCTCCTATGGGGAGTACCGACCAGAAACCAAGGCCAAAATGGTGGTTCAGCAATGCATAACTATAAGCGCCTACAGCATAAAAGGCAACATACCCAAGGTCGAGCAACCCTGCAAGACCCACCACAATGTTAAGGCCCAGACCAAGGACAATATACATTAAAGCGGTTGTCATTATACTGGTCTGATACATGGAAAAAATAAAAGGAAAAGCTACTGCGATAATACTTAGACCTGTCACTAAAGGAATATAGAATCTGCGTTCTTCCAACACCCTCTGAATCAAAAAAGTTTTGCCTGATTCGCCGTTTTCAGCTCGTTTTTCCCCTGCTTCCTTTTTTTTCAGCATATAACGCCAGACAAAGGAGAGCAAAAAACTGCCGATTCCAACAACAAGCATGTTCTTCCAGCGCCATTCAACAATTTTCTCTATAGGATTAACCCTGATTACCATTATAGGAAATGTCAAAAACATAAACCAGATAGAAACTAGAAATGATTTCTTTATTTCCTGAGCTTTAATCATTAGTTAGATCCAATATTCGTTCAATAGGCCAATCGGGATAGGCAGAGCGAGTATAAACCTTATATTCCATCGGTGTTATTAATCCATATTTAGAAAATGCATCACCTACCGACATAGCATATTTGCAACTATCACATTTATTTCGCTCCATTTTTGCTCCTTAACTTTAGTTGTTCAGGGTTCATAAATACTTCATTCTGCAAATACAGCTATGGCTGAATAATTGTCGTGTCCTTTCTTTGCTCTTTCTTGAATCCGCAATTCCATCTTTTCAAGCCAATCATAAGGATTGTTTGACTTGGCAAGGTCAACCTCCATTTCCGTCTCTGTCACATATTCCCAGAATCCATCGGTGCAAAGCAGAAATTTGTCGCCATCTTGAAGAGGACAGGGTTCTTTCTGAATAACCGGTCTAAGATCTCCTTCTTTGCCCAATGCACGAAGGAGACGGTTGCGGTCTTCATGCAGCCGTATCTCCTCGGGTGTTATGTCACCGGCATCTGCCATGGCCTGAGGAATGCTGTGATCTTTTGTCTGAAAAATAATGCGGCCTGACCGGAAAAGATAGAGGCGGGAATCGCCGATATGCGCCCACATAGCTGATTGAAGATCGGCAATTAAAACCACAATCGTGGTTCGCATGGAGAAAAGCATTGGTTCTTCTTCCTGGCACTTTATGATAGCGGCCTGCGCGGTTTCCAGGTGTTTTTTTAACGCGCTTGATGATATTTCCGGATTGGTCTCAAAAGATCCAAGAATTTTATCCGTAGCAAGCCTGGAGGCAATCTCGCCTCCCCGATGTCCTCCAAGGCCGTCTGCAAGCGCCCAGCAAAAGGCATGGTCCTTCATGCTATAATGGCAATAATCCTGGTTTTGCTTACGCCCGCCAGGTTTGGATATGGTTGCGGTTATAAATTGCATATATTCCTGCTTTCTTTTATTGTAACTGCTTACGCTTTCATTTGTTGAGTTCTAAATCTTGTCATACTACAGATCTTTTGTTCGATCTTCTTAGGCTACCAACTTAAAGCGGTACACTTTTCGCTTTTTGGTGGATTCGCTTCGCTTAATCCACCCTACAAAGTTACGTTGGTAGCCATCTTCTTACAACTCAGGACGGGTGCCATGGACAAACTTGTTTGTCCGTGCCCCTTTTCTGCCGAAGAATTTTAATAAATGCATATGACCTTAACCATTGAAATATCAGACGGTCGTTTTAGTTACTCCTCATTGACGCGTCTTGGCTACCAACGTAAGGCGGGACAGCCCGCCAGCCAGTAGGGGCGGGTTTGAAACCCGCCTCTACTCTTGATTGCGGAATTGCTATAGGGACAAAATGGCGGAAAGTGTCCCGCTTTATGTTGGTAGCCCGCGTCTTGCACGGACAAACAAGTTTGTCCATGCCACCCGGGTTTGGAGCTGAAAATCAAATTTGTCGCGACCAGGGGTAAAAGTGTAAAAAAGTTCAAGGGTTATCTATCCTGGGGGAGGCGGATCAGCCGAAACCCGTAGTCGCTGCTCCGGTAGACCGGCGTCTTCCTGAAGCGATTAGCGCAGCGCAGATACCAGGAATCCCTGTCCCAAGAACCGCCACGCACAACACGCCAGCCGCTGCTTGAATCTTTACACAACGGGTTTTTTTTTTGCCGTCGGCTTTCCGTAAAATTTTTTATCATACCAGTCCTCGCACCATTCATATACATTACCATGCATGTCATATGGGTGCGGCTCCTTTAGAAACACACAAGCAGATCCGTAGTAATGACTTTAAAATCAAGATGTTAAGCGAATAATGCTCTTGATATCAATATTAACGACTGTGCCTTTTTCTACCTATTCTTTACCCAGTTTACGTGCGATAATGAGCACTTATCCTTTAGTCGCTTGCATATGGTTAACTTATCTTTGATTTTTTTGAATCCACCATTCGATAACATACTGATTTCTTTGAGGCTAAAGTCGTTTTAAAAGAGCCGCACCCATGTCATATAGTCCGAAGTCATTGGCCGTAAAACTCCCAACACGCGTTGTCTTTTTCCTGTCTATTCCTTTTCTGCCGCTTCCGTAAACGTAATCGCCATCATAATTCGCCTGGTCGGTGCTAATCGTATCTCCGAAGTAAAACGGCGTAGTCGTCCCTGCCCGGCATGCATATTCCCATTCAGCCTCAGTGGGAAGTCGAAACTTATGGCCGGTTTTTTTGGAAAGCCATTTTGCAAAGGCATCAGCACCGTACCATGACACGTTTACAACAGGATAGTCTTCATAGCCTGACTCAACCCGAAAATTTCCAGTGCCTCCCGTTATTTGACTAAGGGAATCCTCGGCTTTTGTTTCAAACCAGGGCTTGTTTTTTGAGCCGCGCATTCCTTTGTTGTTTAAAAAAATTACAAATTGCTTATTCGTGACCTCATACTTTTCCATCCAGAACCCATCCGCATATACCTTATGAACCAGGCCTTCATCACTTTGGTGTCCTTCTTCACCAGACTGGCTTTCCATCATAAACGAGCCTCCCGGCACCTATACAAACTCAATGTCCGTAACAAGATCGCGCTAGATATCTCCCTGCCTCGGCGCTACGGTTTTTGCGGGCTGTACCGACTGCCTAGGTTTCTTTGCTTTGGTAGCCGGCGCATTTAATGCTTCCGCCTTATACAGTTCGGGTTCTGACTGCTCTTTTTCTCCGCCAAAAAACAGAACAACAAAAAGCACAATAACTGCAACAGCCGCAATAATCCAGGGGTACTTTTTTCTCTTTCCCTTTACTGGCCGTAGCGGAGGGGGAGCAGGCGGCGATTCTTTCTCTAACCGACTTCCGCAACTCTTGCATTTTGCCTCTTTTAATGATGCCCCTTCAGCAACAGTGTTCTTTGTCTTGCAGTTCGGGCAATTCACCTGGATATACTTTTGCTCAGGTTTAGGCGCAGGTTTTGGCTTCGGTTCTATTTTCGACGTCCTGTCAAGCGCATCCTGAAACTTTCGAATACTCTGAAACCTGTCGGCAGGCTCTGTCACAAGCGCTTTCATTACGGCTTTGCTGAAACCTTTCGATATACCGCGTACTATCTTTTCAGGCGCTGCAAGCTCATCAGACTCCTTTCTTTCCGTTGCCTCAGCAGGGATTTTACCGGTAACCATGTAGTAAAGAGTCGCACCGCATGCATAGATGTCTGTCCATGCACCCTGGTTACCTTTCTTGTGATACTGTTCATAAGGCGCAAATCCAGACGTTAAAACGGCTGAAAGGCTCCGGCTCCTCTCTCCCATGGCAAACCTGGCTGCTCCAAAGTCGAGGAGTATGGGCCGCCCGTCCTTTGTAAGGTATATGTTCTGGGGCTTGATGTCCCGGTGTAGGAATCCTTTGGCATGAACCTCTCGCAACCCGTCAAGCACAGGCATCATGATGTCCGTTGCCAGGTTCTCTGAAATGTGGCCGCCTTTTTGTTTCAGATATTCCGATAAGGATACTCCTTCATAATAATCCATCACCAGATATGCGGTGTCATTTTCTTCAAAGAACGTGCGAACCCTCATAACATTGGCGTGGTCAAACTTTGCCAGAGTTCTTGCTTCCTGCAAGAACTGTTTCAGACCGTAATTGAAAAGTTCTCCGTCTTCTCTGGAATAAGGAATAACAGTTGACCTGTCAGTATCCCTGCTTGCAAGGTCACGGGGGAGGTATTCTTTCACAGCCACGCATGTTTCGAGTTTGAGATCCCATCCGAGATAGGTGATGCCGAAACCGCCGGGTTTGCCAAGTACTCTGCCGATCATAAACTGGTCGTGTAGAATCGTTCTGTGTGACAGAATAAACGGATTTCTTTTCTTGTTTTCATCATACCCGCACTTGGGACATATTGATGTAGCGCCCTTATCAGACATACATCCCATGCAAAGTTGTTCAGTGTTCATAAATACTCCATTCTACAAATACAACTATGGCCGAATAATTGTCATGCCCTTTTGTTGCTCTTTCTTGACAGCAAACCTGAAATAACTTTCTTTTCCAGATAACTGAACCGCATGTCCTACTGCAACAGTTCCTCGATTTCTTTAAGATCGTCAGACGCTTTTATTGCCTCTTTTACCATCTCCAGACGATCATTCTCTTTGACACCCCGAAGCACAGGTAAAAGCCGAAGCCCCTTTGCGCCGAACTTTATTGTCAAACCAAGCTCAATAGCTTCCAGTATTCCTTCTCGTCTGCCCTGCTGGATTCCCTGCTGAATTCCCTGCTGGATACCTTTCTTGATTCCAATTCTTTCAACGCTTGTTACATACGGCATATTTCTCTCCTCCTCGTATTGTCGTATTTCTTCCCAAAACCCTTCCTCTATATCCTGGGGTAATTTCATAAGCCAGTCGATAAACCGAAAAAGATTTATCAGATCAATACGGCTATAACCTCTTTCATAAAGCCGCCTGACAAGATACAGCTTCCATCTCTTTCGTGCTTCATCATCATGCAGAGTCTCTTTTGTTTTTATATGCGCCATTACAACAACCGCAAATGGATTTTCGCTTTCTTTAAGTTCCTCGAATTTCTCCGCATAGTCAAGCAGCTTTACTGTCGGAAACTTTATCCCTGCCTCGCAACCCAATAATTCATACGAATAACTGTCAGGCTTCCAATTCGGCCTGTCATCGGCTAATACCGCAAGGCTCGCAACCGGCCTGTTGTAGCGGTCAAATATCCGGTAATTATATGTATACATCCTTTTGGCAAAACCTGGTTCCATCTGCCCTTGAATTTCAATATGAATTAAAACCCATGCCTCATCTCCATTAGTTCGCCATAACTGCACCAGCTTGTCCGCGAACCTTTTCCCAAGTTCAGCATCTCTGACAACCTTCTGCAATTCCTTGTCAAGAAATGTATATCCCTTTTCCCAATCCAGTTCACATGCGGCAAGCGGAAAGAAAAATCTCATAAAATCCTCAAGATACTCCTCAAGTATCTCCTTCCACGGGCTATCATAATCGTCTGATTTTATCTGCATGTTTGATTACCCTCTTTCAACCTTCATTATTAATCGATATTCAAAGTCTTAAAAATTGTTACCAAAGTAACGTCGGTACCTTGTTTCTGGTGAACCCAGAGCTGAAAAAATCAAATTTGCCGCGACCAGAGGCTTCGCCCCATAAGCGCTAACTTAACGATTTGCGATTTTTACTGGGGTGGCATGGACAAACTTGTTTGGCCGTGTCTCCATCTGGCCTGACTCTTTCTTCGGTTTTCTTTCAGGTTCAGGCGTGGGTTCTTGCTCTACCTCAGGTATCGGCATTGGTTTTATAGGAGACTCTGGAGTTTCGTCCATAAGAATGTCCTGAAAGTCCCGCACCCGTTGCGGGCGATCACCAGACTCTATTGCAAGCGATTTAATTGCTGCATTTAAAGCTTTTGATATGTTGGGAATTATCCCCGCAGGCGGCACCAATTCATCCTCTTCTTTACGCTCTATCGCCTCCGGCGGCACTTTCCCTGTCACCATATTATAAAGCGTTGCGCCGCAGGAATATATATCCGTCCATGGTCCCTGTTTACCCCTCTTATGATATTGTTCATACGGCGCAAAGCCGGGGGTCAGCACCACTGAAAGACTGCGACTCCTTTCTCCCATTGCGAATCGCGCAGCGCCAAAATCGAGGAGAATCGGACGCCCGTCTTTTGTAAGATAGATGTTTTGGGGTTTGATGTCTCTGTGTAAAAAACCTTTGGCATGAACCTCGCGCAACCCGTCCAGCACAGGCATCATGATGTCCATGGCTAACTTTTCCGGTATCTTCCCGCCTTCTTGTTTTCGATATTCTTCAAGCGTAATACCTTTGTAATAATCCATCACCAGGTAGGCGGTGTCGTTTTCTTCAAAAAAGGTACGAACCCTCACCACGTTGGCAGGGTCAAATTTTGCCAGAGTACGGGCTTCCTGTAAAAAACTGTTCAAGCCCGTAGCGGAACAGTTTTTCGTCTTCTCTTGAATGGGGCGCGACCGTGGCCCTGTCCGTATCCCTGCCAGCCAGATCGCGGGGAAGGTACTCCTTGATTGCCACAAATGTTTCGAGTCTGACATCCCAGCCAAGATAGGTGATGCCGAAACCGCCCAGTTTCCCAAGTACCCGCCCGGCAAGGTAACGCCCGTCAAGCATTGTCCTGTATGGCAGCGCTAATGGGATGTGCTGTTCATTTTCGTCATATCCGCAGTGAGGACATACTGCTGTCTTTCCTTTTTCGACAAAACATCCGGGACATAGTGTGTCGTATGCGGCCAATTTAATTTCCTCCGGTGTAGAGCCTGTTGATGAGATTCTTTAAGGTATAGTGTCCCGCGTTATTTACGCTTTTTTCCTCTAAACGCTGAACCAGTTGAAGCAGAAACACCAGAATGGCGCTGAGAATCAGCGCTATCAGGGTTGTGTTGAAAGCCACTGCCAGATATGTCGTAAGTTTTTCCAGCAGATCAGGCGCCTTGGGTTCGACCTGGGACAATGTCCATGCAATGCCTATAACTGTTCCGATAAAACCGATTGTCGGAATCACCCAGACAATATATCTCAACATGGAATAGCGCAGATCATCCCTGTGTGCTATAAGTTCCAGGCTGCTGTTAAGGACGCTGACGGTCTGGTCAACTGAACGGCTTGACTGGAACTGCAAGATACACATGTCAATGAGTGAGGGAAGAAAACCGTGTTCGCCGTCATGCTGTTTGGAAACCTGGAGGCGGACAGAGCCGAGATCATGGGACTGAAGAACGGTTTCCTCGTCTTCGGGCAGAAAGCTTTGATTCATAAACCTTTGTTCCCTGACTGCCACCCTCCATCTTATGTAAATCTCTCCCAAACCGACAAAAAAAAGAAGATGCATTAAATTTTGAATGGTAAAGGGATAATGAAAAAGCTGTGTATCGCTGTCAAGAAGAACAACGCCGGCCCCTGTTTCACCCACAA
>Ga0255429_1219_pt1 | contig 11239 bp, 10 predicted proteins | sample ANMaggSeSYBR02H9_FD_182636 | JGI IMG/M metagenome (GOLD analysis project Ga0255429, IMG submission 182636) | Sediment cell enrichment communities from methane seep in Santa Monica Basin, California, United Staets - ANME aggregate JGI... | ecosystem: Environmental > Aquatic > Marine > Cold seeps >... | reverse complement strand
TTGTAAACTGAGATTTTACCGAGGGAATGATTTGCAAATACTCTGACATCGCCGACACCCCCCTCAACCAACCCCTCCCCCAGGCCCCCCGTGCCGCGCCTGCCCCAACCAGCAGGGAAAAACTCCTTGAAGCAGTTGAAAGTCTCTCCAATGCGCTAAATGAGGCGCAGAAATTGCGGGATCTGGATGACATAAAGGCAGACCTCAATGGATACAGAAAGTACTGCGACCGCGCCTGTGAGCTTCTTGATAGCACTGAGGATAGAGCACCTGGGGCGACGAAGCTGATCAGGAGGGGGTTGCCGGAGATTGACAAGCGGATAAAGAGGACAATTGAAGATATCCAAGAGATGAGCAAGGCGTTATGCAAGAAGACAAGAAATGCAGAATCTCCTTTAGAGCCATTAGGTATTGAAATTAATCAATATGCTGGCGAACTATCGACAAAAGACTATTTAAAATCCGAAAGAACAGTGCCCAGAATTACACGAGTTCTTGGAAATTACTGTAGACATCTCCCAGAAGAAAAAAGAGGATATGCCTGTGAACTTATAGAAGAAATAAACAATGAAGAGGAACTCAGTGATAAATTAAATAAAATTGAACTTATACTGACATATCTTGAGCCTCAGATTGAGATCGAAATGAAATCTTCAACTCATCAATTTAATTCTAAACAACTGGAGCCCACAATAGGTATCATAACAGCATTACCCAAAGAATTCACTGCAATGAAGATTTTGCTCGAAAATACCGCACCTTTCAAAGTACCAGGGCAAGGAGCAGGAAGACGGTATTGCTTAGGAAAACTACCTTCCAATGACAGTGATTATCATTCTGTCGTATTAGCACTTGCAGATATGGGGAATAATATTGCCGCTTTGAGAGCGTCTTTGCTGCTCGAACATTTCCCTAATGTTACTTCTATTATTATGAATGGGATCGCTGGTGGGGTACCTCATCCGAATAAGTCTGATGAGCATGTTCGATTAGGCGATATTGTTGTGTCCGATCATAGAGGTGTTGTTCAATATGATTTTGTTTCAGATAAGATTACAGAAAAGGAACATAGGTTTCCACCCAGACCTCCGAGCTCAAGTTTATTGGAGGCTGTGCGATTACTCGAAGCATCTGAAATTGAAGGAAACCATCCCTGGTTAAAATATATTGACTTGGGGGTTGATAAACTGAAATTTCATCGCCCTCCAGAAGTAAAAGATATTCTTGTCAGTTCAGAAAATTCTAAAGAGGTGATCCCACATCCACATGATCAAAAAAGAACAGATGGGCAGCCAAGAGTATTTTATGGACCAATCGCATCTGCAGATAGCCTGCTTAAGAATCCAATAAAACGTGATGAGCTTCGTGAAAAATTTAAGATCAAAGCTGTTGAAATGGAAAGTTCTGGTATTGCTGACGCCACCTGGAACAGGGAAATTGGGTATTTGGCAATTCGTGGAATATGTGACTATTGCGATTCAAATAAAGGAGACGATTGGCAGGGTTATGCGGCAATTATAGCTGCAGCATATACAAAAGCTTTAATCGAGTCTATTTGAAGATGTATGATGAATTTGAATTTTAAGAAAAGATAAGCTTTCCCACTTTCCTTGTTGTACTGAGGTGCACGAGCCCTTAGGAACCGAGACTTTAAGCACAGCAAAAAGTCGAGGCTTAGAAAATCACGAAGTGATTTTCGCCTGGATCACTGCCATACTCACTTACTTCTTATAATTCAACTACTGAAGTTTATCAAGAACAGTAATCCTCCTTGTCAGACTGCGGTGCACTTTCTGTATGTACACATCAACCACTGAAAAGCTGGCAGATACCGCCCACTCCTCAATAGGACATTCAGAGACCACAACTGCCCGACCGCCTGGACGCAGGACCCTGAATATCTCACAAAGAGAACGTTTCATAAGAATATCAAGGGACCTGGCCTGTATTAGTGCAGACCTGCCGTAAGGCGGGTCGGTCACTACACAGTCGATACAGCTGTCCTTCAGAGCCATATTACCTGCATCCTGGAACATGAGAGAATGATCAGGCACATAGAAATCAAGGTTCATCCTGGCACCCAGCAGTATCTTCCTCTGTACATCACAACCCACTGTCATCGCACCCATAAGCCCTGCCTCCACCAGTATTCCACCTGTGCCGCAGTATGGGTCAAGTATTATACTGCCCGGTCCACAGCGAGCGATATTTACCAGGGAGCGTGCCAGCCTTGGCATAAGAACGCCAGGGTAGAAGAACGGTTTGTTCTGTGGCCTGCGGTCTTCAAATGAACCACGGTCAACAGATGCCAGCACACGACCGAAGATGCATTTTCCATCAGTCAGTACTGCCCGATACTGTACGTCGGGATTAATAAGGTCGGCTCGATATCCCTTATTGTAGAGCACCCCGCCGATCTTTCGTTCAATATCCTCAGACGAGATGGGACTTTTACGCTTAATCTTCTTAGCCCTGATTCTGTAAGTAAGGGATGCGGGTTCATCAAAATCCACATTCTCAACCATGTTCATAATGTCAGGTAAGGTTGAATCCGAGATGCCCAGCACATTGATAATATGCCAGGTCAGGGCCAGCCGTTTGCTAAGTTTACTCACATTATCCACGTTTGTGTCTATATTTGCGATTACACTTGCATTTACGTTTACATTTGAAATTAAATTTGGGACATCAACAATAAGTATCTGGTCGAATCGATATCGTACAGAAAATCCAACATCTTTTGATTCCAGGGCTCCGATAACTTCAGCAACTGGTATATCGGGATGCTCGCCCGAGAGTTCAAAAGCAATCAGGCTCATAATTCAATCACAAGCTTCAGGTGGCTGCATGTTATCTTTAAGTTCTTGGAATATCTCTGCCATTACACCATAATGCATGAACTGTTCGTGAAGCCTTTCTGCAGAAACCTTTTTTGCATAAGAATCATCTTCCCAGGGAATGTCCTGGTCATAGTTCACATTTTTTAGTAATAGGCCGCAGGCCGGTGCCGGTTCCAGTCCCTCTTCGAACTCTTCAGGATGAAGCATGTGTTTAAGCCATTCAACTTCACGTGTCTGGTCCCCCACCATACGAAGAGCTGTAACAATCTTGCGCACCATATGCCATACGAAACTATCAGCCTTGATATCAAGATTGATAAATCTGCCTTCCACCCTTATATCGATTCGTTCAACTGTCCGCACAGTGGACTTATCCACATCCGGTGTGGCGAAATTAGCAAAGTCGTGGGTACCTCTCAAGAGCTTTGATGCTTTGCGCATAAGTGGGATATTAAAGCATTCACCACAAATGAAATATTTGTATTCCCTGCTCACAGCATGCCGCCTGGGGTCAAAATCATCAGGTACTTCGGCCCTTGACCAAACCCAGACTGACGGGGGCAGTTTGCTGTTAATTACCCTGGGTATTGCCAGTTTCGGGTTGTCGGTATCAAAAGCGATCACCTGTTCAAGGGCATGGACTCCGGCATCGGTCCGACCGGAACCGGTATATCTGGCACTTTTAGGGTCAGTAATGATCTTCAATTCTTCAAGAGTTCTGAAGAGTTCTTTTTCAATAGTTGGCACATCAGGCTGTATCTGATATCCATGATACTCAGTGCCGATATATGCAATCTTTAATGCTATCCTCATAAGTCCAATCCTATAGAAATATGTGCGGGTAAATGATAAAAGTAACTCAAAGATACGGTAAAAGTGATCATTTCCTATTGACTGCCTTTTTTTGCCTGTAATAATCTACGATCATTACCAATGCGATCATGAACAGGCACCCCATCAGGAACCACAATCCCAGGTGGGATGTGAAATCCATATCAAGGGTTGATCTACCCTTTTCTAGGGTGGCTGGTTCAACATATAAAGTAGGTATGTGTACTGGCATATCAGCGACCATTTCAGCCACCTCAGGTACAGCTTCAGGGATGTTCGAGACATCCGGTGCAGTTGTATTTGAAAAGGACTTCTGTGCTGAATCATTTACCACACCCATGATTGAATCTTCTGCACCTCCCGAAACGTTGCCTATAATATCCATAGATGAATCCATTGAAGACCCTTCTTCAAAAATTCTTAGGGTATTATCATCTGGCATCATGCTTTTTGAGGAAGTAAATGTACTTGTTAGCAGTTCAATAAAACCTGATGCGAAGACAGCAGTCAGAATAACACCAAGATATTTTTTCAGTATTTCGGCAATAGATGCACTACCAAGCTTTTCAGGCACCACAACGATAAGTTTACGCACAGGTGCATAGACCTTAACCTCCCTTCCTTTCTCGCTGTATTTTATTCGCTCGATCTTTGCAAGTCCCACGTCCACAAGGTTTTCAAGATTATATTTAATAGTGGTCAGGGGAACATCCAGATGTTTAGCGATATCGGATGCACTCATGGAGTGCTCGGCAAGCAGTTCCATTATGTGCCTGGCCGTGTCATTGGTGATGACCTGGGTTATCTTTTTTGATTCATTACCAAGAGGGAGCACTAGAAGTTTTTCACTGTTATAATTTATTTCATTATCAGCCCTGTTGTGGCTGTTGACTCCAGTGTCTCCAGGTACATCTGCCATACTTTAACTTATGTGGATAATATTGATATATATACCTATAACTGCGAACTGACCTGCACTTATTGGTCATCTGGTAATGTCTGCATCCTGTTGAAATGCCGGCTGAACTGGCTGCGGCGGTTGATATGCTGGTGTTTGGCAGCACGTTTTACAATACCGGTCCAAAACTCATCTTCCATTGTGTATCACCTCAGGTATATCGATGAACTACAGCAATGATAAACCACATCCAAGAGCACTGCGAAAGTAATCCTTGGTAAATAGTATGATAGTAGAACAGATGGAGGATCAAGAAGCCTCAATTACCCTCAATAACCCTTTTATAATATGAAACGATTCTATAAGTGAGGTTTTTTATATGGAAGAACTTAAAATGAGGGATCGGGTTCTATATTACTGAATCGATACGTGATAAGCGCGTAACTATTTTCGATACCACACTGCGTGATGGTGAACAAACCCCTGGCGTATCTCTTACATTTGAACAGAAAAAGGAAATTGCTTCCCAACTTGACAAGCTTGGCATTGATATACTTGAAGCTGGTTTTCCGATGTCATCGGAAGGGGAGAAGCAGAACGTAAGCGAGATCGCTAAAATGGGTCTTGAACTGGATGTATGCGGACTCTCAAGGTCAGTATTCTCAGATCTGGACGCATGCCTGGAATGTGAAGTGGATATGGTGCATACCTTTATTCCCACATCTGATGTGCAGCGTATATATACCATCAATAAGAGCAGGGAAGAGGTACTGGACATGGCCATCAGGGCTGTGGAGCATGTCAAGGACCACGGCGTAAAATGCATGTTCAGCCCAATGGACGCCACCAGGACGGATTTTGATTACCTGTTACAGATCAGCAAGGCGGTCCAGGAAGACGGATGCGATGTTATTAATATTCCAGATACAGTTGGCGTTTTCGTGCCATCTGCCATGAAGGCTTTGATATCAGATATCAAAAAGGATATCACAATCCCCATTGATGTTCACTGTCATAACGACTTCGGGCTTGCAGTGGCTAACAGCCTGGCAGCAGTAGAGGGAGGCGGCAGGCAGGTACAGGTCACCATAAACGGCCTGGGTGAGCGGGCCGGCAATGCCGACCTTGCCGAGACCGTAATGAGCCTGCACAGTATCTACAGGGCGAAGACCAATATCAAGACCGAGTACATTGTAGAAACTGCACGTATGGTGGAGCGGTATACTGGCGTAAGGATACCTCCGACAATGCCTATTGTCGGTGATAATGCATTCGCACACGAGAGCGGGATACATACTCATGGCGTGCTTACCAGGACAGATACCTTTGAGCCCGGCATTATGACACCTGAGATGGTAGGTCATAAGCGGCGCATCGTGATGGGAAAGCATGCAGGGAGGCATGCGGTTGTAAAGACACTGAAGGATGCAGGTCTTGAACCTGACAATGACCAGTTGAACGAGATCATGTCCAGGATGAAGGACATTAGTAACAAGGGCAAGTCCATCACAGATGCAGACCTGTTCGCCATTGCCGAAGTTATTATGGGCAAAGTAAAGAAATCCGAACGTCCCATTGACCTGATAGAAGTCTCTGTAATGACAGGGAATATCATCACTCCAACGGCTTCTGTAAAGGCCATGGTGTGGGGTGAAGAAAAGGTAGGAGCCAGTATTGGTGTTGGCCCGGTGGATGCGGCACTGAACGCTGTCCAAAGTATCATTAATGGCCAGAGGACAATGAAATTGAGGGATTTCAAGATCGAGGCCATTTCAGGCGGTTCGGATGCACTTGCCGAAGTTATTATTGGTGTGGAAGATGACAAGGGCCGGATTATGACTGCCAGGGCTGCCAATGTAGATATTGTGGTGGCATCGGTTGAGGCTCTTGTGACAGCTATGAACCGTATCCTCATGATAAAGTAGGGAATATGAACAGATCGGCTGCATACATTCTTGACCTTGACGGTGTGGTCTACCACGGGAGAACGGTCATACCAGGTGCAGGTGAATCCATTAACAGATTGAGGAGTTCAGGCAGCCGGGTGGTATTCCTTACCAATAATGCCACACGCACCAGGGAGACTATTGCCAGACTGCTTGTGGATATGGGTATCCCGTGTAATGCAGGGGATGTGATATCTTCTGCCTATGCTACATCAGTCTATATTAAAGATAAGTATGGCAGCAGTACCATATATCCTGTGGGAGAGCAGGGGTTGGTTGAAGAACTGGAAAGGGCAGGTCATACCATTAATGAACTGGATGCAGATTATGTAGTGGCTGGCCTGGATAGGGAATTCACGTATGAGAAGCTTACCCGGGCCCTTGACCTGCTTATGAACGGGGCAGGATTCATTGCTACCAATACTGATGCTATGCTGCCTACAGAGCATGGTTTCCTACCCGGGGCCGGGAGTATGGTAGCTGCTATACAGGCTGCTTCAGGTGTGGTGCCTGATGTGATAGGTAAGCCCAATAAGCCGATCATGGATGTGCTGCTCAGGGAGTACGGGATGAAAAGTGAAGAGTGCGTTATGGTTGGGGACAGGCTGGAGACCGACATCCTGGCAGGGATAAGGGGCGGGATGCAAACAGTGCTGGTACTTACAGGAGCATCAGGGATAGAGGATATTGAATCTTCAGGGATACGGCCTGATGCTGTTCTTGATAGTATCGCTGATTTGGAATAGGGCTTTTTCAATGTATAGGAAAGTATTTACTTTCCTGTAGGCCTCGAAAATGCAAACGGTGTGGGCATTTTCTTAACGGCTCATCCGTTCTTTGTAATATTCTTCTTTTGCGATCATCTCAAGACCGCAGCATATTATCGGGTCATTCCCGGAGAACAATATTTCAATCTCTGTACCGCATATTTCGCAAATGTATATCTCACCCATTTCTGTCAAGCAGACATTCCCCCTTTTTGTTTTGTAATTTGTATCTATTGTGCTGGTATTAATATTTTATTGCCAGTGACTCGATACTTAAGAATTAACCCTTCATGTAATTTGATGTCTTCGAAAAGTGGTTTATTACACCCTTCACTTTCATCATAATACTGGTAAAGATGCTTTTCCACATTGTTGGGGTTTTTCCACTTCATAGTATACTTCCCCCATATTAGGTAAACAGGATTATCCTTATGTGGAATGGCTCATCTTCCAGAACACATGAGTGTACTGTGTCCCCCATACAGATAATTATCCAGGCCATTCATATCCTCAACCTGCTTTGCACGAAGAAGGTTCAAATGGATATAGCGCACCAGTTCCAGCAGGTATGCATCCTCTCGGCATAAAATGGACTTATATCGATTCTGAAACAGATGCCTGTGGCGTTTGTGCCGCCGATTGTAGTGCATTGCATAGCTGGTTAAAAGGCGTTTCATAACCGTGGCGACCGGCGTGGTCCCTGTTTTCAGCAGCAGGTGAAAATGATCGGGGATCAACGCCCACGCAAAGCATTGCGTGTTTGTGTCAGTCAGGATTAAACCGAGCTGGTCAATAAAAAAATCCCGATCGTCATTATCATCAAACACCTTTCTACAGGCTATCCCCCTGGCAATAATATGATGTAGCGCCCCTGGCGCATCTATGCGTGCTTTGCGTTGTATAAAAACTTCATATCATATAAAAAATCATATATCAACTTATATTCTGACGTACGTCCCCCTATCCGTCCCTACGAGATGTGACATGATAAAAAGCACCAGGGTATTGTATGCGAAGAGGTCTTGCCATGGTAATAAATCCCTTTCATAGCATTTTTCCCGTTACTGATATCACAAGCATCTCTATATGTCAAATGTTGAGACCTGACCCCTTGGCTCTTTCCTTTTGAAGCGCCCCTGAAAAAGATGCCTGCTACGGAAATGTCTCAGATTAAACCGCCGACTATAAGTAGTCCCCAGCCATTGTATGCTCTTTGAAAGATTCGCCTTATTGGTTCGCAGCAGGAGGTGATAATGGTTGCCCATCAGAACATAGGCAAAAATGCAAATTTCAAACCGCTCAGACATTTCGCTCAGGGCTTTCAAAAAGGCAACCCGATCGTCATCTATAACAAATATGTCTCGCTGTTCGTTTCCTCTTGATAGTATATGATACAGGGCTCCTTCATATTCTATGCGCAACGATCTGGCCATAAACTTCAACTACCAAAGGTGAATGGTAAGTGTCAACAACTTTAATCAATAATCAAGGTTTGACCCCAGCGCAACACCCCTTTTATTCCTCATCGATTTTTTCAATCGTCAAGATGTCACAAACACATGGCGCAAGGGGGCCTTGTCCTATGGTAGGCATACGTAAGTATGCTGTTCCCACAATGTGAACGTAAGCCCCGTTAAATTTACTGCGCTCTTTCTCATCACGTTGTGCCTGAGGCAGGCCAAACGTTTCTAAAAAAAGTTCCGTTCCATCATCCAATACAATGACAGCATAGTCCTTTGGCGTAACCATATCGCCTCGGGCTGGTCTGGGTATGACACGATACGCGCCATAGACATCGCATAGACTACGATCAAAATGGGTTAAATCAGCGGCATTCCTTATTTCGTTTGAGCAAGTCATCATTACTCTAATTCCTCCATCGCATGATAGTAATAACTGGTTTTTGAATTACAGGCCCATACTTAGAATTAGTTATTTTTCCTTGAAATATGCATTAGATATCCAGCCAATCTTACCCGTATCAGGACCTGTTTTAACCTCGACTTTTCGCCAATTATTTCCTTTCTTTATCGTATAGACTTCTGTCCCTTTAGCCAATTTAACAATTAGTGTTGTATCCCACTTGTTTGGGTTTGCGACTAGATGGACACCTGCTGCACTCGTCTTGCCCTTAAGCCGCTTCTCTGGTTGCACAACCATAGTAGTATAATGGGTACCGTGTGAATCCATCGCACCATGTTCTTCGTGGAAGGATTGGGCTTTCTTTGCCGGCCCATACATATAAAATATCCAGTCAGTCGCGCCCCACCCGGCAGCACTTTCAAGTGTAACGTGGTCAGCGCCACTCTTTAACACTGTAGCCGCATAGTGGAAATTCCATGTGCTAACACCGGGTACCGTGGCAAATCCTGGCATATCAAATTCGGAAGAAATAGTCTGACCTTGGCCTACCTGTGGTGCAGCATATTTATTGATTTTATATTTTTTATCAAAGGTGTCCTTCTTTGCTGCTGACAACTTTGAGTATTTATCGTAAAGGACCGTACGCGTATGCCCGGCCCCAAACTCACGTTTTAAAATCTCCTCAAAAAAGACTTCCGGGGTGGTTTTGGCACCTCCATGGTAAGACTCAGCCGGAGTATAACTTTCAACGCTTCCTTTGCGAGTAACAGCAACATCTTTCCCTCCGTCACTTCCCATTACTTGACGTGCAGCACCTCCACAATCACTTGTCAATGAAAATGCACCGGCACCTGCTGCCTTGATTGGTTCAATTTCAACAAGCGTACGTGTTGGCTGAACAGCATTACTTGGTGGTTTACCCGAAATTGTGCCGCCTTTTTCAGCTAACTTTGCATTAGAGCCTATATTTTTAAGTATCTTATTCGATTCCGCTATTTTACTTTTAGTTGTCCATGCCCGCTTGTTTGAACCTGGATTCCATCCTTTATCCTCTACAACCATAAGCCCAGAATCAGCCACCCGAATATCAGTAGCACCCGGGTGGACCCAACCTAATGAACTTCCTGCAGCCTGATTAGCGCTACTATATTCGGTGTATCGCTGTATTCTCTGGCTATGCGAGGACTGTTGCACAACATGCGTCAATTCATGCGCCATCAGCCTCTGACCCTCCCTTGTCCCTGGTGAATACTGCCCTGCCCCAAATATCACATCCTTCCCCACAGTAAAAGCCCGCGCATTTACCGCCCGCGCTGCCTGCGCATCCGAATGCACCCGTACCTGGCTGAAATCTTGACCGAAGCGCGGCTCGAAATAAGCACGCTCAGATTTTGGCAGTGGTTTGCCTCCTCCCTTGAGAGACTGGATATGAGATTCGAGATTGGGATTAACTTCAGAGATACGACCTGAAGTTGCCTTCGCCTGAAGCTCTTCTTCATCTTCCTCAGGTTCCTCTTGACGCTGCACCTGAACCAAAGGAGTAATCTGTCCGGCAAGTGGTTTGGTTTGTAGCATCTCCTCCTCTTCCGGCTCAACCTCCCTCTGCACCCCCGGCTCAGGCATCCGCATCACCGCATCCGCCATCCGGTCCGCCTCCTGTTCGTACTTATCCCCGGGCTGGCCTATCTTCAGCTTAGCCTGCAGGGCCCCCGACCTGACCATCCTCTGTACAGCCTGGTTGCCGATGGTTCTTTGAAGAAATAAAATCCGGTCAGCAGGAGATTTTAGTTGCTGAGATGATTTTTTCCTTTGAATTCGAAGAGACGAATTCGATATCTTTACAATAGGTTTTTTAGCATATAGTCTGGAAATTTCATCCATATAATCACCAATTTATTATGAATCCAGATAATTTGATAAGAATAAATTCTAGATTATTCCGTAATACTAATCCACTCCAATTATAATATTAGTTTTACAAGCTGTCCCAAAACTATTTTGCATTATACAATTCAGCCATATTTTACCACAATTGAGCGATTATTGAATTCTAATTTGATATTTTTATCCGAAATCGGACAAATATTATTTTTT
>Ga0255429_1218_pt1 | contig 11241 bp, 9 predicted proteins | sample ANMaggSeSYBR02H9_FD_182636 | JGI IMG/M metagenome (GOLD analysis project Ga0255429, IMG submission 182636) | Sediment cell enrichment communities from methane seep in Santa Monica Basin, California, United Staets - ANME aggregate JGI... | ecosystem: Environmental > Aquatic > Marine > Cold seeps >... | reverse complement strand
GAGAGAGCATTTTTGTCTTTATCATTTTTCACCTCCTTTGCACCCATCTTATAACCGGATTTCATGAAAAGCTATCGAGTATCCTTTTGCAAGATTTTAGTAAAAACAGTTAACACCTTGGAATAACAATAATTTGTCCTCCTAACGCGTCTCTTTTGCAAGATTGTTTCAAACAGCGTTTTTTATCCCGTTTTTTCTGTAATTCACGGTTTCGATCACAATAATCCGGGTTCTGTTTTCGATAATTGCGATAATATCCGGGATGCTGTTCGATCCACTGTTTATGGTAATCCCTTTGATCGTTTTTGTAATCCGGATCAGATGCTATTTTACTTTGTTTCCATTTGTTTTTTCTGGCACGCCGGCAGGCTTTCCTGTTGCAGCAATTTTGATTTTTTACGCGAGGATTAGCAGGAACCATTCTTCTGCAATTGGCGCATTTAATCATTGGCTTCATGGTATTTTTTACCATGAAGCCAAAAATGTATCATGTTTGGTCTATTGCAGAAGAATAAGATCTGATAAGGAAGTAAAAAGATTAAGATATGGGAGAAGATAAAACTGAGTGGCTAATTGTTCTTTCTAATTCTCATACAATTTCTTTTGTATTCTGATGACAACACAAGTATAAGAATTAAATTCAAAGAAAATATATTTTTGATATTTAAAGGAAAGTATATCCAAAACTCACAACATAACTAAACTCGCAACATAATGACACCATAGTCAGGTATGATGCGGAGCAGTTTACTCCTCCGGTAGACTGGCAATGTCTCAAGGACAATTTTTAACTCCTATCTTTATCAACTGATTTCTACGAATTTTATAAAATCGCCACATTTTCTGTTGCACTGATTTGAATGTATTGAATACCAGCTTCTTCTATAGCCTTTTTAATACGTTCATGAATCAAAATAGTAGAAATATTTTCCGCTAAACGAAACATTAACTGACCGTAGGTTTTGCCTTTATCCACTACTAATGAGTCAAAATTCATAGCAATTAACTTATCTGGTTGATTTTCATTATATACTGATTTATCTAAATCTGCCGCCCTTACTTTACCGATTAAATTGAAGGCATAATAATCTTCAGACGCAAGTGTGCCATCAGCATAATTAAGCTCAACTCTATACGAATCAATATTATCCACTCCAGCCTCACGCACGGTATCAAGTAATTTTTTACTCATTATAGGAATTGGTTCTCTCAAAAAGCTAGGCATTGGAGCTTTTTCATACCCTTGCTCAATAGTAAGTTTTATCGGCACTTTTGGATGTTGTTTCCAAACAGGCGCATTGACATCGGAAGTAAAAATATTTCCATCATGCCATGATCTACCTCTATGATCGCTTTTATATTCAACTACCAGCATCATACCGTCATCATCAGCTTCTGGGAAAATTGCGTAATACATAATGTTTTATCCTTTATAATTTATAATGGTTTTTTCAATACCCCCATCCGCTTGCGGTGGGGTAAAATACGCAGAAGGTGGTTTGGGGGAAACTACGTGTCCCCCATAATCTAAATTGGTTTTTAATCCGCTTTGATACCCCGTCCGCTTGCGGCGGGGAGTTTCATTTATCTCACAAGTCACAAGTTATCATAACTTGCTGAAATCATTAATAGAGATAAGGCCAAAACAAAAATTTTTGGAACTAACAATTTCAATAAATTACCTAATTCTTGTAGTCCCTACAAAGCGATGCAGGTTTAGAAATACCACCCTCTCTTGCTTTGCAAACACCTGATTTTTCGCCATGTGCTGCCAGAAGCCAGGATGTGTAACCTCTTGAAATTATTGACTCGCACTGTTTTGCAGGAGTTGCAGGAACCACCCTAATTCTTGTTAAGAAATTCCGGAGGGCTTATGGCTGACGAGTTTATTGTTGTTATAATCTGAACATGTTAGCAGCTTTTTCACCTTTGAGTTTTGCTTGCATATATTTTTTACCCCATTGACTAGTGAAAATATTTTCCTTCAAAATTTGCCCATGTCTAACTTTTAAATAGACTCTGAGGTTATTTGATAAATGTTCTAAACGCAGTACTATGGAATATGGGGCTGGTAAACCCTGTTTTTTAATTTTTTTAATTTTTTCTTTGCATTTTTTACAAAAAGTGCTATCTAGAGAGACATCAAAGAGTTTGTATCGTTCGTAAATTGCACTTAATGCTGCCTGCACAATATCTTTACTGTATGGTATATGGCGATCATGAAATTGATTTTTTGATTTTATCATTGCTTGTCCAACATACTGCCAACAAGGATTATCCTCTTTTATAACGCCCTTTCCTCCTTTAAGAAGCCATCTTTTTTCATCATCAGATGATAATCTAGAATACTCTACATAATCATTTCCATGCTCTTCCTCTTTATCTTGATCCACGGAAACCCATATTTTTAATCCTCCTTTGCCACCGCCAACAGCGTAGCTTCCGGGAAGATAAATTCCATTTTCACTTCCATTTGTATCGTAACCAACATCAGACCAAAGAGCACCAGCAGAATAATTATGATTATGATTTGCCTTTCCCATTTTACACATATATTGTAATATTTTGTGGTTTTTCAAAGATTCCTGTGATGGAATCAAATGGTGGGCAGAAAAGGTTAAAGGGTAATCCTTACTCTCAGTTGAATCGCCAAATTTAAATTTAACACTTATTGGGTTGCTACCTTTGTAAAGATTATGTTTTCTATTTTTTTGCGCTATCGTACCCCATTTTATTTTTTCTTTATCCGATTGAGGTATGTAATCTTTGTAAAGTTTGGTACTTGCACCACTCTTCATTTTACTAGCAAGTGTGCTACCTTTTCCCACTAAATTATTTTTTACTTTAGGCGGTTCTTCCAGTTCATGATCAAAGGGGCATTTGAAATCTAAATCTAAAAAACTTTTTACCGTCTCACCAATATCCATATCCTGACTTTCCTTCTTCACTCACAACACAGAGGATTGGCACCTGCTTTCTGTTCTCACCTATCCCATAATATTCTTCTTATTGTGAAAGAGCGGATCCCCTAACCGACAAACATTCTTTCCTTCGAACTTAACATCGAAAGAGTACATCATATATTCCGCCTCTCCCTTGGTCTTGCTACTTATCACACCACCGGCGCTTCCGGCCTCATCGCCAGTGGTCGTACTGTACTTTGCCCCTTTTACCATCGGCATTTTGCCATCAGTTTTAACCTTTTTCGGTCCTTTTGATGTATCAGATGATTTTCCAATGTTTGGATAAGGGATAGGAATCGGACCCGCAGGTGATGGTGTTTTGCAGACATCAGGAAAAACCGGACTCATTCCCCCACTTCCTTTATGAACTATACCTCGTGAGTTGACAAAGGTTGTTTGTCCCATATTTTGTCTCCGTATTTTGCTTTAAACCATATCCACAATCAATGCCGCTCTTGCCCCATAATCTGAAGAACACCACACCAGACAGGGCACATCTATTACTTTTTTTGCTAAGCTTATTGCTGATAACCCCGTCATAATTGTTCCAAGCGCGGCGCCCGGATCTCCAAAACAGTCAACAGGATGCTCAAAACAAAAATTTTTGTCAAAATGATCTCTGTTTCGCATATAGGCAACACCCCATTCCTTTGCTCCAAGATTTTCCCCATTTAATCCCGCATATACGGTTTGGATTTTACCGATAGAACCGTTATTAAAAGAAAACATTGCCTGAAATGTCTCTGCCAAGCCATCACCCTGATAAATTTCTTCGCTGTAACGGTGTCCTTTTTCATATCCTGTGCTAATCGCTTGAATCTTAGCAATTGGCTCTTTACCCAAAATTCCAATTTTATCAAGCGAACCGACCAACAAAAAACCTGCTCCTTCACCCGGAATAAAACCATCCATAGCGCCTGGTCCTAAAATACGATTTTCCATATTCAAAGTTCCAAGCAGATATGGGTCTATGTAAGAGTCAATACCACCAATAATCATGAATTGATTCTTTCCTGAAGCAAGTCGCTGCATGGCGTCTTCAATGGCAAATAATCCTGCAGAACGTCCCTGCGGAAAAAGTTTACTCTCTGCAACATTAAAATGAACCCCTGATTGAGCGCTGAGATGTTCAAGGAATAGATCATCAACAGGTTTTGGACGGCCCGGAAGTGGTTCAGGAACACCAAGGTAAAGTGGAATATTTTCAATATCAGGCGCATCCTCTAAAGCTTCCTGAATGGCCGGAGCCGCAAGCCGCAACATCCGCGACTGCCTGGCAGTGATGCCGACAATCTTATCAACCTCCGGTTCCGGAGGCGGCAAAACCTCATCAGGCAAAATTGACATGACAAATGGTTCAAATCTTATGTTATGTATAGCAGTCTCAGAAAAACGGGTGATTCCTGCCCGCACCGAAGCCTCTGTCTGTTTAGCGCCAATGCCAACAGCTGTCATCATACCGACGCCCAAAATAGCCGCGCTTTTCTCCGGCATCAACCTGTCCTTTCGTCTATTTGCAGATTTTTTATGTTAACGTCTATCTGCTCCACTTTTAATGCTTTTTTATCGCATTCAACCGCGGCTCTCCAGAGCATAGAAAAATGCGACTCATTCGGTTCGATTAAGATAGTTTCTAAATTTAAATCAGGATATTCTGTTTTTCCGGCAATTCGCACTGCGGCCTCAAGTTCGCAGACCGGCAATTTGAATTTCAAAGGGCCGCTATGCAACATCCCTGTGATCATAACAGGCTCACCGCCTTTAAGATAACCGCTACAAACCAGATCAGGATGAGCCGCGTTAAAAAAGCGGGGGTCAAAGTCTTCGGGAAGATAAGGAGCCCGTTTTTGCTGCCATGCATCGTCATAGGTCCCAACAAACGATTTCCGCGGTTCCCATGATGATTCAACATAGCCAAAACACGCTGGTGTGGGCAGATCATTAATTTTTTTGATTAATTGCGTCGGGTCTTCAAGATTTGGCAACATTGTTCCTATTAGTTCTTTTTTGCTTCTTTTACCTTTAAATCCCCTGCCAACAGGGTTTCGTGCTTCAAATAAGACTTCCTGCTTATCAGAGTCAATCTCATGCACACCGCCAAACGCACGCTCATAAATTAAAGGCATACTCTCAAAAAGGACAGGCGGAGTAATGCTAAGTTCCCAAAACCCATGAGTCCATTGTCTGTCTCCGAATACCCGCACAACTTTTTTTCGACCAGCAACCGCAAGCATTACATCAATCTGCGAAACAGGATGCTTATCAGGAGAAAGCGCTTTGCCTATCATTACAATATCAGTGGAGGGTTTTGTCAGATGCAATTCAGAAGCATACTTTAAACTTGATTGACCCGGCTCACCCCAATACTCATCGGCCATAACTATGGACGACTGGTTTTTAGCTATTTCGATTTTATTCCCTGATAAAAAGGTGGCTTTAACGATTACATACAGGGTATCCACAGCATTTTCATTGGGGAAAACAGCAATAGTAGCTTCAAATTGTGTTTTATTTTTCAGTTGCAACATAAATCAAAAAGCACTCAGAAATTGAACTCAATATCTAATTAATGCTTACACTCGACCCTTTTATACGCTGTGGACCTGAAGACCGCGATAAAAAATGAGTCCCTTTTATGATAATCTTGCCATCTTTTTGAATGAGAATACTTCCATTACCGCATTTGATTTCGACCTCATCTTCGGCTTCGATTGTTATACGCTTACCGTCAATCAATACATCATCGGGGCTTTCATTCTGATCACCCGGTAGTTCTAAAGATAACAGGCCTTCAAGAGGATCTGCCATCAAGTCCGTAATAATCGGATAATCGGGATTCCCTTTTTCAAATACAAGAAGGACTTCACGTCCTTTGTATTCATTTTTAATGAGCTCGATCTTATTCAAACCCGCGACCAATTTAGCGGCTCTTGGCGCACAGCCATCAAACTCTACTAAAATATCACTTCGTCCATTAGTACCGGCAAGATGCCCGATGCATGGAGCTAATGATGCAAACTGAGTCGTGGTGAGCATATTATCAGCATGTTGATTTTGTGTTTTCTGCATGACCATACGTAAATTTCCAAATTAAGTGTCCGAGCATAAATTTTTTGGTAAAAGGCCTCCGAATTCGTGTTCTTCCACTAATATTTTGATTGAGTAGAAGCGGAATGGATAAGCAGATTTTAAAGCGTATAACCCCCCTGAATATATTAAAAAATCGTTAAGAAAAACAGATTTTTATATAATTTTTCTAATAATTCAAAGATTTTGCACTCTGTTCTTTCTTTAGGATCCTTTATACGTGAGTTTTACACGATTTAAAATCTGATTATCCATAGAGCGGTACTATTCCTCAAAGTGTTACTGATAGAGAGCATCTTTATTTCCATCCATGTTTGAGATCTTCACAGTAGACCTGGCGGGCAGGGCCAAAAGGATTGTCCTGATAATCTACCAGCATATGACCGGTCTTGTCCACTGACACAAGTTTCCCTACGCATACCCCTTGTATGGTTTCTGTAGAGATATCTTTCAATCGAAAGGTATCGTCCGTGGGGCTCTCCAGTTCAAAGATTTCCGCCAAGAGCTCCCCTGTATCAGTTTTCCTTGATCTTACTTCCCTTGATAATAACATCTCCACTACCTTTGATCTGAATTTTCTTCCCCTTGACCATTATGTCGCCATTCTTTTTCATCACAATTTCGGCCTTCCCTGTTTTCAATACAATCTGATCTTCGGCCATGAGTTGTATTTTTTTTGCATTGACTGCATATTCTTTGCTGACTTGTTCGGTATGTTTGCCGCCGACCTTTTCGGTAAGATCTTTATTAATCGTCACTGATTGGCTCTTTCCCACTGTCTCTGTCAGATCTTTACCTGTGCTTAAAGTTTTACTGCCTCCTATCGTCTCAGATTTTTTGCCCCCAACAGCCTCCATCTTATACGCGCCGACCTCTTCCATCTTGGCGCCACCCACGGTCTCATTCATTGCCGCACCAACAGTAACCTGGTAAGCAGCACCAATCGTGAGTTCCTTGGCCACGCCAATGGTCTCTGCTGTGTTAATTGTGACGGTCTCGGTCTTGTTTTTTCCAACGCTGAGGCTCATGTTAGCACCGATGCTTTCAGTATGATTCGCCCCAATCTCGATGGTTTTATCGTTTCCCACAGACAGAGTCTCATCATGCCCCACGGTCTGATTCTTATCATTTTCAATAGCAATAGTCCAATCCTTCTGACCATGCAGGTATATCTCTTCTTCTCCCTTCTTATCCTCAAACCGAATTTCATTTGACCCCCCACCTCCAAGGGAAGAATCCGATTTTATAGTGCTTTTTGTTTTTTCATCAGGAAGGGAATAGGGCGGCGTGTTGGTGCCGTGGTAAACACGACCTGTTATAATAGGTCTGTCAGGATCCCCTTCAAGAAAATCAACGATCACTTCCTGACCGATACGGGGTATGTGCATTGCCCCCCATCCTGCTCCTGCCCATACCTGGCTGACGCGTATCCAGCAGGAACTATTTTCATCATTTGTTCCCTCTCTGTCCCAATGGAACTGCACCTTGACCCGGCCATGCTCGTCGGGATAAATCTCTTCCCCGGCCGGGCCTACGACAATTGCCGTCTGCGCGCCTTCTACCACCGGTTTTGGGGTAAGGCGGGGAGGGCGGTATGGTACATCAAAGGGAATACAGGTAAAACTGTTGGCATACGATAGTTCCGACTCCTGTCCAGAGCCCCCCACTGGCTCGGTTGCCCCATGGTTAACAGATACTAGAACATAAGGTTTGTTGTTCATATCCTCCCGGAAATACTCCAGAAGATCAAACCGGTATCCGCTTGTAAAAGCCCTGCACACACTTGAGCCGGTCACAGTAGTGATTTTGGCCTCTTCCTCCTGCATGCGTATGTTGGCCAACCGTTCTCCGGCAGCCTTCTTGGTGTATTCGGCCGGATAATCATATACTTCGCGCTCTCCCGGCCCCAAGGTCTGTTGACTGGGAGCGTCGACCTTCAGAGGCATGCCCGGTATCTCGAAATTATAGTCATTGAGTGTATATTTGCCGACCTGGATTTCCTGCATCCACTCAAGGCCGGTGATGACGTCATCTTCTATCCACCCGCCAGCACTTATCTGGTACCTTGCAGACGCCTGTTTAGGGCAAGGTTTGTGCTTATCAGGAGCATCAGCCAGAATCAGCGTATGCTTTTTTTCCTCGTGTTCGAAGAAGTAATATATGCCCTCTTCTTCCAGAAGGCGGGAAATAAAGTTAAAATCAGTTTCTCTGTACTGCACGCAGTAGTCTCTTTTATCGTAGCTGTCATTAAGAAGGAGCTTATAATCTAAAAACTCTTTTTCGGTAAATATCTTTTCTACTATATCCGGTACTGAAAGCTTTTGAAATATTCTCGAATCCGCGGTTCTTTTGAGCAGCCAGAGCCATGGAACCATGGTGGCTGTATAATGCGAAAAATGCGGATCACCTCCGGCTTCGCCGCCGCCCCTTCCTTGTGAAAAACTGGATATTATACCATTAAAAAAACGTTTGTCTCCATTTGCCAGGATAATGGATACTGTGACGTTTTTCCCGATAATTTCTTCAAATGTTATGTTGTGATTTTCTGAAAGGAGATTGAGTTCAAAGCTGAAAAGACCGGAGATGCCTTCTATTCCATGGCATCCTGCAAGAAGCAGCACATCCTTGCCCAACGGGGTGTCGATTGCAATTAGTCTGTTTTCTTGTGTATAGGCCATGGTCTTTTTACCTTATAAAATTACAATACCAATCTGTTCCCTCATTGTCAATATAGTATTGGAGGGAGGCGCAAAGTTCATAGACAGTAACAATTTAGCCTTTTGAAAAAGAGTCCGACAGGATAACAGGATAAACAAGATTTTATTTAAAGTGCACAAACAAAGCCAACTCTCATTGTAGCTATCCGGTAAATCATAAAATATAATCACAACATGAATAAGGTGTGTATCAAGGCATAAGGATTTAGATTTGGATTATAGTTCCGGTCAAATGACTTGATACAGAGAAAGATATCTCGACTCATTATAAACTCAAGATCGATATACTGAGAATAGTATCAACTCATATGACCGACACTATAACAGGAAAAGTTTCGATAATTTTAATCCTGAATATCTTGTAAATCCTGTCCAAAAAAATAATATTTAAAAGCGCTAACATGTTACCATAGACTTTATCTTGTTTGCCTAACTCCATCGCCCGGTCAACCAGGTTAAAGGATCGGCTATCGACTGGAAGCGTGCAAACCGGATGATGTCCTGGTTTCGGAAACAAAGGAGAGGCATGATGCCCTTATTGAGTATAGTTTCAGCGGCTCGATCGGTAAGTACCACCTCTGCGCAAGGTTTAACCATGGATTCACCATCTTCTTTATAGATGTATAAGGGCAAGCCTTCAATATCCTGGATTATGCCAGGCCGAAGGTTCCAGCCGTGATGGGTAAATGCCTGGGCAAGCAGGTACACACAGGCAAAGGATGGATTGCCCCATAAGTAGTCATCGTGATCCGGAACCTCGATCATTTCTTCAAAGTCAAACCGCTCTATAGGGTCAGTGTCCGCTCCATGTGGGAGGCGGAGCAGAAATCGAGGCAGGGCAAGGCCGAGGTATGCTGCATCCGGAAGCTTCCTCAGCGCTTCCCATGCATGGCTCTCTTCTACGTCAGGTAATCTCTGCCAGTCGTCAGGGTCAGGCGTCTCAGCCAAAGACTCGCAGCCCAACACTTTGTCATTTGCAGCAGTTATAAACGGTGCTCCGGAAGCTTTGGCAATTTTTGCAATGCGGCCCAGTAGTTCAGCATCTTCACGGGAATTATCAAACATATAGTTGCCTGCCAGGACAGCCCACGGCTCGCCGCCGAATGTTTCAACTGTCTGCTCTACAAGAAGTTTATAAATACCGGTTGACCGCAGGTCTTCTTTAGATCCCAGATCAGCGGCTAATTCGGCTTTTGATATATCGAGTAAATATAGTTTGAGCTGCTCATCTGTTTCCAGCCTGGAGACCAGGAAATGAACTCCTCGCCAGGCAGACTCTATTGCCTGAAAATCGGGGTGGTGTAATATCCTTTGCATTAGCTCACTTGTAGCAGCATCTACTGCATCCAACATCTTTGCCTGCTGGGGTTCAATGTCAGGAATGAGATGCGGTTTGACTATTTGGTTTAAAAAGTTATCCCACCCTGATGTACCCCGCGATGATTCGGTCTCAGGCACTTTTTCCCGGGTTTCTTCAAGAACCTGGTCGAGCAGGTTACCTGTTGTTTGCCCGGAAATGCTTTCTATAGATTTTCCCACATTTTTAGGAGGCGGAACAGCTTCAGATGGTTTATCCGCTCTTTTGAGTTGTTTTGTTAGCTCAGCAAAAGTCAAAGGGTCTTTTATTCCTTTGCGGGTTTCTCTCAACCCCTCAAATATTTCAAGTCTTTCAAAGAGACTGTCAGGATGAAAATCATCCAGTTCGGAAAATCCGATAGTAACAGGTGGGGATTCTTTGCCCAGGATTGGAAGATTGATCTTGACTTTAAGTTCTGCAAGTATCTCATCAAGATTATCCCGGTCAACTAAAAGAGGTCTTCGGTTGGCCAATGAGAGATCAGTAATACCCCGATCAGTCTTTCCGCTGAAATCACCAAAAATGGCAATCCGAAAAGGCGTCTCCGGCTCGGGCACACCATGTGTTTTTTCCATGGTCGAGACTATGTTGACCTCAATCTTTCCAAATGAAATTGGTTTTGACATTACAATATCTCATTGTTGGGTTTCGTGGTGCTCAACCCAACCTACAAAATTTCTTTCCGAAAGGCTCGTAGCTCGTAGGTTGGGTTGAGGAACGAAACCCAACAACAAGCAATAAAGTAAACGCTACTCTCTTCCAATAAACTCATCAAACGAAATATTTCGACCTGCTCCCCACTCCAAATCAAACACACCTTCACGAACATAACGGTGAAAACTGGAATGCTCCCAATTTTTCGGTGCTTTTACCAATCCGTGCTTTACCGGGTTATAATGAATGTATTCAACATGCTTGACAAAATCTTGCTCATCGCGAATCACATGTTCCCAAAATCGACGTTGCCAAACAGCTTGTTCTTTTTTTATCTGTCTCGATGCAGACGGGGTTTTCTTGTACCTGTTATCGCAGTTTCTGGTGAAATGCGTCTTGATCAAGCGCCACCGTTTGGAAAAGTTCCGATCACCTTGTGGTAATGTCCACACACAATGCAGAT
>Ga0255429_1214_pt1 | contig 11444 bp, 10 predicted proteins | sample ANMaggSeSYBR02H9_FD_182636 | JGI IMG/M metagenome (GOLD analysis project Ga0255429, IMG submission 182636) | Sediment cell enrichment communities from methane seep in Santa Monica Basin, California, United Staets - ANME aggregate JGI... | ecosystem: Environmental > Aquatic > Marine > Cold seeps >... | reverse complement strand
CCCAAATTAGTGGGTGTTGAATTATAATAATTGTACAAAAAAGATGGGTGATCGGATGGAAATAACTGCAGTCTTAATGGATGTATCCGCAATACAGCAATACGTATTCGGAAGCAATAAATTGAAAGAGAATCTGGGAGCTTCGTATCTTGTTGGAAATATTTATGAACAGTATCTGAACATTGCTATGAAAAATCTGGGTATTACCTGTGATCTTCAACAATGGGAAACAACAGGGATTAGGATATGCGATCAGGACATTGATGTTGAGATCGGATATATCGGCGGTGGGAATGCACTACTGTTCTTTAAGGATCCTTACAAAGCAGTGGAATTAGCAAAAGAATGGACCAAAATACTGCTGGTCGAGACCCCTGGACTGGTCCCGTCCCTAGCTGTTAAAAAAATAGAATGCAGTGCCCTGTCTGATGAAAAAAGATTTTCATCCCTGATGGATGATATTTTCGGATCAATGCGGAAGAATAAGAACGAATACCAGCCGCAAACTACCCTTCCAAGGCACGGGATCACAGCCGAATGTTCTCATACCGGTTTGTCAGCCGAATGGTATGATGGGAACAATAACGAGTATATTTCCTCTGTCGCTATGACAAAGATTAGGAAAAAAGATGAAGCAAATAAAATACTGCTCACTAAATTCCATAATGTACTGGGTGATAAGACCTTCCCTATGGAACTTGAAAAACTAGGACAGCAAGAAGGTGACAGTCACATTTCCATCGTCCATATCGATGGCAACAATATGGGATTAAGGTTCCAAGCATGCAAAACACTTGAAGAGATAAGAGCTCTTTCAAAGAGTGTACGTGAAGCTACAGAACGATCATTTGAAGCGTTACTGAAATACATCATCAATCACTATGAATATCTCAGTAAAACAGCAGATCTTGAGAAAAACACCCTCCCCATAAGACCAATAATCCTGGGTGGGGATGACATAACCTTTATTTCCCATGGGAAATTCGGAATAGATTTTGCCAAGATATTCTTGGAAGCGTTCACTAATCAAAACGTAAACTATGATAAACCTCTCTCTGCCTGTGCTGGTGTAGCCATTACCAAGACAAAATACCCATTTTACCGGGGCTACCAACTCTCAGAGGACCTATGCAAACAGGCAAAGATAAAGGCACACAGGGAACACGATCTTAATACCTCTTGGTTAGATTTTCATATCGCTTATGGCGGCTTTTCCGGCTCAATAGAAGATATTCGAAAAAATCATTATACTGCACCTGGTGGGTCACTTTGTCTCAGACCATACCGGGTAACTGGAGAACGTGCTGATAATCTCAATCTGAGTGAATGCTTAAACGGGATACAATATCTTTCAGATAATGCCTGGCCCAGATCAAAATTGAAAGAATTAAGGGAAGTATTGACGCTGGGAACTTCTGCTGTAACAATGTTTATCACAGAAATGGAATATCGAGGCAGGAGTCTCCCAGATATCAGCGGGACAGATGCAAGGAAAACGGGATGGCTGGAAGGTGTAACTCCTTATTTTGATATGTTGGAGCTGATTGAATTCTATCCGATGGATTTGATCACTATGGGAGGTGATACCTGATGGTACGTTTGAATCTCAGATTGGAACTCCGATCTGACACTTTAATCGGTTCAGGAGAAGGTTGGGGCGCAAATATCGACACCGATGTGGTGTTCGATGAATTCGGCATCCCTTTCATTCCTGCAAGAAGAATAAAAGGGAGCCTAAGGGAATCGGCACTTGAAATCATAGAGATGTTTGAAAACTCAGGAATGAACGGAGCATCAAGACAGGATATTGACATATTATTTGGCAAACCTGGCAAGGCCAGGCCAGGTGCGATTTCATTTTCCAACTGTTACCTGGATGATTATCTTTCAAATAGGGAATGGATAAAATGGCTGATGAAAAAGTATCCGAAATATTTCTCCAAAGAGATTATCTTACAGACATTCTCGTTAGTAAGACAGCAGACTGCCATCGATGAAAACGGAATTGCAAAAGAGCATTCATTAAGATCCCTTCGCGTACTCAAGAAAGGCTTGGTGTTTTTCGGAAACATTGAGACTTCCAATACTATAGAACCCGATCAATTGACTTTGCTCAGCTTTGCTGCCCGGAACCTGAGATATCTGGGAACCAACAGGAACCGCGGGTTCGGATACGTCGGATGCAATGTGTTGGATGAAAGTGGTGTCCTGGATGGGGAATATCTGAACAACCTGGAAAATAGTATCAAGGAGGCATGAATATGTACCATATCCATTATAAGATAAGAACATTATCCCCGATTCTCTTGACCTGGGTTACTGGAGATACAAATATGGTCTCTACACTGGATTACATCCCTGGATCGGTCCTCTTAGGTATCTTTGCAAAAAAATATATTGACAAAAAAGACCTGGGAGGTAATGCTCATGAAGATCAGTACTTCTATCGATGTTTCTTAAATTCATCCATTTGTTTCACAAATGCATGTCTGAGTAAAAGCAATGAAAATGACAGGTCCACATTCTACCCCACACCGCTTTCAATCCAATCTTCCAAAGAAGATGAAAAAGAGATCTACGATCTCATGATAACCTCGAAGAAGCAAACTGAAAATCTCGGTAATTATTGCGAAATCATAAATGATAAGATTCATCTTGCCAGTGCCAGCAGGTCAATAAACTTCCATCATTCACGAAAAGATAGGGTAAAAGGACATAGTGATGACGGCACCATATTTAATTATGAATCTCTGGATCCTTTGCAGGAATTCTCTGGCTGGATCATAGGTGAAAAGGCAGATCTGAAAATTATCCTGGATTTGATCGGGTCTAAAATGAAGATTAATATCGGCAGGTCAAAACAGATTCAATATGGAGAGGCTGAACTGGAATTATTATATGATATCCCTGATACTCCCATCTCTGAAGTTAATACTTTCAATCCTGATAGACTGAATAATCCTTTCATTCTCACCTTCTGGTCACCAGCCATAATATATAATAAAAATGGATTCCCTTCCACGTCAATTACATATCTCAAAAAGTATCTATCATCCAATCTTGAAGTTCAATATGGGGATATCCATATTTTACAGGCCTTCAAGAAATCTGAAGTTGTTGAGAACTTTGTATCTAAATGGCTGCTGAAAAAACCCAGCGAAACATGTTTCAAAGCAGGTTCCTGTTTTAAAATACGAATCGAGGGGTTGAACGACAACATAAATGAAAAATTGACAGAACTTCAAAAAATAGGAATTGGCGAGCGGACTGGAGAAGGTTTTGGACGTTTTCTGATTAATATGCAGCAAAAGGACCGCTATATTCGTGATTATGGTACTAAGCTGAATACTAATAAACCAGAAGGAAGTGTACCTGATATCACTCAGAAGGTAATTAAAGATGTGGCAATCAGATCATATCTCACAATTGCAGAAGTTCAAGCTTTAAAAGACGGTAGCGGCTTCAACAAAAATAAGGATCAAATTCCAACCAATTCTTTACTTAGTAGATTAGTATTTATGATAAAAGAATCGGATAATGCTGCTGATTTTATATCCAAGGTTTCAGAATTACCTGAAACGGCTACTAATAACATAAAAAGATGCAGAAATGATCAAATAAACCTATATGAATTCATTCATTCTTCAGATACTTATGTCTCAGGAATCCTGGATCAGGATCAGGATCTACAGAATTGTTGTAGCCTTATCGGATTTAAACCTTTAAGCAATGAAGAGTTGAAAAGTAAAATTTTCAGCCACTATTGGCTAACATTCCTAGCGATCATGAGAAAAGAGAAAAAGAAAGGGGGAGAATGAAATGGAAGCCGCATCAATCAAAGGTAAGATAGTAGTACAAGGAGAACTGCATCTTAAGTCCCCGATGATCATTGGGAGCGGACAGGATGAATTTGCAGATATTGAAGTAATTAAAGACAGGGAAGGGAACCCCTTCATTCCTGCCACATCACTTACCGGTGTCATTAGGCATTATTTCAATGAGAATTATCCAGAACGATCAAAAGAAATCGATCAATTTTTGGGATACTCCAGAAAGAGAAATAATAAAAAGCATGAATCGATCCAGAGTGCTTTCATTTGTCATGACCTGTATGCTCAAACAGCACATATAAGAATGAGAGATGGTGTCAGGATCGATCCATCCTCCCAGATAGCTGAAGACATGGGAAAATTCGATTTCGAAATAATAGAAAATGGTGCCGTTTTTGATATATTCTGGGAAGTGACTATTCGAGATATCCATGATCCAGATACATTTAAAAAACTACTTGCCACAATTATCCCCCCTCTTCAGGAGGGAAACCTGCCCCTGGGGGCGAAGACAAATAGTGGATTCGGAAAATGCAAATTGAAGAAACTATGTATATCTCAATTTGATTTTTCAAACAAAGATGATGTACTTCGATGGTTGAAACAGGATTTCTCAAAAGGCATACCGAAATTTGATTGCAAACCATATAAATTTGAGAATCATAACAAAACATTCTGTATAGAGGCCAGGTTTGCTATAAAGAATTCCTTCATAGTAAGGTCATATTCCGAAGAAGCGAATATGCCTGATGCTACCAGCATTACATCCAATGGTAAATATGTGCTGCCAGGTACATCTGTTAAAGGAGCCATACGTCATAGAGCATTGAAGATCCTGAAAACCCTTGAAATAGACAATGCTCAGGAACAAATAAATAACCTGTTCGGTACTGCCGGAAAAAATATCGATCCGAAAAAAGGCCGTGTTCTGATTGAGGAGAAAAAGATCAAAAAGGTCTATCCGGAAATTCAGAACAGGATCAAGATCGATCGGTTTACTGGCGGGACTATTAAAACAGCGTTGTTTAACAGCATGCCATTATGGAGTAAGGACCACTGTGACGAATCAGTGAACATAATTATTAAGATCAAGAATTATGAAGATTGGGAAGCAGGCTTGATACTCCATGTATTAAAAGATATCTGGAGCGAAGACCTTCCTATCGGTGGAGAGAAAAATATTGGGAGAGGTATTCTAAAAGGTATTTGTGCCTGCATCAAGTGGGATGGGAAATGTCTCAAAATCGAAACTGATGATACAGGACTGGTTTTTTCTAACGAATCACACGCAATAGAGCTGAACCAATTTGCTGAGAAAGTTAAGGTGGTAGCATAATGAAAACTAAAAACACACTTACTATTTTTTCTGTTCGATCCAGGACATTGAATCTTGGGGACTTCCAGTTATCTGACCAGGAATCCTTAGGTTCATTTATCAGGTCGAAATTCGGACAACCAGGTTATTGCGTTTGTTATCTAGACCACACAGTACTGATCGGAAAATATGAAGATGATGCATTACAGTTTGATAATAATGATCTGTTTGAACCCCGTTTCATTCAAAAGATGAGGTTGTTCAATGGAACACAGGAATTATATCTGTGGAGAAAGAAGGATAACTGGTACTCAGGCAGATTACGGGTCGATGAAGAAGGGGACGAAACTGATGTAGTGGAAGCACATCAAGTACTGTGGGGAACGGATTATGCTCATAAGAATGGTTTCACCAGGATATTTGAAGAAAGAGGGACTGAATTGATCTTACCTATTGAAAACCTAACAGTTGATAATGAAGATAACAGGGTCTTTATTAAAACACGCAATTATATAATCGATGAAACGAACGATGATTCTTACAAACAGGCAGGATATGCCGATTGCAGGTTCGTAGCCTTTACAGATAAGAATGGAATTGATTTGGGGGTGGAATAAGTGGCAAAAAGAAAATTCCAGGATAAATCACAAAATTATAATAAAAATAAGAATTTTCATCAGCAAAAAGGAAATAATCCTAAACGTGATGAACCTGATCAGCAAAAAGCTGCAACAGCTCCGTATAATTTCGTACCATTAAATATGTCTGTTGTACCAGCCGATCCATTACCCACCCATGACAGGTTCTATTCAGACAGGTTTGCTGGCTATATTGATTGCGAAATGACTACATTGACTCCTTTTTATATCCGAGATGGTCTTACAATAGAAGAGTATCTCCACCAAAGGAAACAACAAGAAAAAGGTAAAAAGTGGGACAAATCTGATTTTTTTTCCCCCGCCGGTAAGATACGGATACCTGGAAGTAGCATAAGGGGAATGGTGCGCAATCTTGTTGAGATAGTAAGCTGGAGTAAGTTTGGGTTCTTTGAAGATCAGAATCTTTACTATAGAAGTTTTGCAGATGTCAGTTCATTGCGGGATGAATACAAGAAATATATGAATCCAACTGATCAATCTGGTGGTTCAACGTATAAAATGTCTGCTGGTTATCTTGTTAAAGAAGGTTATCGTTATTATATCTATCCGGCTGAAAAAATACAAGGAAAACAATTCGGTAAAATTCCCAAAGAAGTTGCAGAAACAATAGTACTAAACATGGGTAAAGAATATAATAACTTCAAATGTTATAAAACTGATGATGGAGCCTATTTAATGGTTTCTGGTCCTATGAACAAGAAGGAAAATGACTGGATTATTTTCCAAAGGGACAGTTCAAAAGATGGACTTGAAATCCTTGAAATTGATATTAAGAACTATGCTTTGGATGAAAATAGAGGAAATAAAGTACCTGATTTAATTAAATTGTGTAAAAAAAATCAAGAAATCCCTTGTTTCTATATTGAATGGGAAGATGCAGACAAAAACAAGAGGATTTCTTTTGGCCATACTCCACTATTTAGAATTGCTTATACCAAATCAATTAAGGATCATTTACCCCTGATCCATCATTCAGATATTATAGATTTTGCTCATGCAATCTTTGGAAATACATCTGAGAAAAATGAAGATTCGTTTTCGGGAAGAGTTTTTTTTGAAGATGCACAATTGTCAGATCCTAATTCAAATCTAACTTCTGATGAAAAGATTCCAAAAATATTACTGGGGCCAAAGCCAACGACTTTCCAGCACTATTTGGAGCAAAAAACCATAAATAAGGACAAACTGAAACATTACAACAGCGAAACATGGATTCGGGGGAATAAATCCTACTGGCATAAATTAGGGAATAATTGGGAAAAAGACGACCAAAGTGAAGAGAAATTCAACCGAAATATAGAAACCAAGATAAAACCTGTAAATAATACAAATTTTAATTGTCGGATACGCTATGAAAACCTTTCAAGGAATGAACTGGGAGCTTTGCTTTTTGCGTTAAAACTTCCTGACGGTTGCGCACATAAATTGGGCATGGGTAAGTCTATCGGTCTGGGTTCTATACAGATTCAACCGAAGCTGTTTGTAATAAATAGAAAAGAGAGATACTCGTTATTATTTAATACAAAAAGCTGGGAACTTGGTGAAACACAATATAATGAGGTAAAAGTCAACGAAATTATATCTGATTTTGAGAAATATATTCTTGAAAATATTGATGAAAAAGAGAGAGCGAACGCCCAATCTCTATGGGAAACTTTCAGGCTCAGACAATTTAGATTACTTCTTGATTTTGAAAAAGGAAAAGAGCTTGAAAAAGCCAAAAAAATTGATTATATGGAGATTGAAGAATTTAAGAAAAGAAATGTCTTATCCATCCCTGAAAATGTTTAGACTGATCAAACGCAGATCTGAAAACATCCGGAAGCACTTTACCAAAATGTTCTTGCCATCCTTAATGTAAGATGTAAATTAGAAATAATACTATGATATTGATGATGATTTTTAGATAAGTTCAACATTGTCAACGGCGGTCAAGAATTCCCCATTTTCGGCGGTTTAAAATTCCCCCCCCAAATCTTGGTAAAAACACCAAAGGTTTAAAATTCCCACTCAAAATTGACCCACCCTATTTACTCAAAGCAAGAGATTCCTTCATCCTCATCGGCCTGGGCGTAACCTGCCTCAAGGCTGTAAAGCAGCAGATGAGAACAGCTCAGGAGGAACTACCAGAATAAGCCTTGGCGATGATAAGTTCGATGGTATTGACGATTTCTGTGGTGATGTGTTCTAGGTCTAGGACTATAAAAATATATATTTTGTGTGACATATATGTTAGTTGAAAGATAACCAATACAAACCCTGAGTTCGTCGTCATGTTAAACGACTCCCGCCCCTATTCCCCCCATCACTCACCCGCCGCTCGCTCATCCCTGGCACTGCGGATCGGGTGTGGTTGCTCATGCGCAGAGCTTGGGTTGGGAGTGGTGTGTGCAGGCGGTGGCCTCGGGTGTTGGTGGGTGCTGCCGGCGGGGGGGATGGCTGTTGAAATATAATATTTATGAAATAATTCACCGCAAAGCACGCAAAGAACGCAAAGTTAAGGTAACAATGTCTTTGCGAACTTTGCGCTCTTTGCGGTGAAACACTTAACGGCAGCCGTCAATCTGCGTATATCAGCGTCCACCTGCGGTTTATATCGAATTGCTGTCCAGCCCCCATCCCTTCTTACACTCTCCCGCCGCCCGCTATTCTCCACTCACCTGCGCTGCCCTTCCTGCACTCGACCGATCGCCCATCCCTGGCACTGCGGACCGGGTGCGGGTGCTCATGCGCAGAGAGTGGGTCGGGAAGTGGTGTGTGCGGACGGTGGCCTCGGGTGTTGGTGATTGCTGCCGGCAATGGCCATGGCTGTTGAAATATATAATTTATGTGATTAAATGGCCGCAGAGGTTCGCAGAGCACTTTTATTTTTCTCTGCGTACCTCCGCGTACTCTGCGGTTAATATCGAATTGATTCCAGCTCTTATTGGTTCCTTCAATCACCCTGCCACTGCAGCCCGTCAGGGCGGCAGTGTGGCAGCCAGCCTTGTAGATTCTTGTGAGCTTCGAACAGCAGATAAACATGGATATTGTGATGAAAATAAATTCTCATCTTAATAGATAATCTCCCTAACAAAACCTAAAATAAACTTTAATGCCTTTTCCGGCTCTTGTGGCAGGAAACTTTCAGATACATTGTCATCAATTCTATTATGAAAATGATGTGGGAATGTCTTGACATTCTTCCATACGTCATGTTTCGCATTATCCCAGCGGTAGATTGTATTATCCAAATGCCTCCTCTCCCAATGGTAGGCATATCTTCCCTCAAGCTGTCTTGAGAACCATATATCCAGGAATGTCTCATCCACAATAAATAGTCTTAACTTTCCTTCTTTTATTTCGCAGCATGTCGTGACATCAGCGAATTCTGTTTCTGCGATGTTGGCTAGTTTTAGAAACAGCGAATCAATCATCTGACATCCCTGAAGAAGTTCATCATCTTTATTTTCTCGGATTCAAGATAATCTATTTTTGTCAGATCATCGAGCACATCTGATTCTACCACTTCACCCTTCTCTATAGCATGCTCCAATTCTTGGATTGATTTTATTTTATACTTATGATATAGCAGATAAAGTTGTGACTCAATTTTGCCCAGTTCAGACCGGATGTATGCTTTTACACTCTGGCTGACGAGTTCACTTTCTTTGATACCCATTTCTTTCGATAATTTATGTAACATTGTGGACATGTTATCACATCTTGATTATGATGTAGAAATACTTGTTGCTTAATTAAGTATGGGTATTTGCTATCACTTTAAAGGGGTGAATGTGTGTTCTAAATAATTACTCTTGAAATATATACATAATGAGATGGTACGCCACAAAGAACGCTAAGAACGCAAAGTTAAGGTAACAATATCTTTGCGCCATTTGCGGTGAAACAGTGAGCGTCGACCTTCAATTTGCATGTATCTGCATCCATCTGTGGTTCATATTGAATTGCTGCCCAGCCCCCATTCCCCCCATCACTCTCCCGTCACCCGCCATTCTTCCTTCACCTGCGCTGCCCTTCCTCCACTAAACCGCCCACCCATCTCTGGCGCTGCGTACCGGGTGTGGATGCTCATGCGCTGAGCGTGGGTCGGGAAGTGGTGTGTGCAGGCGGTGGCCTTGGGTGTTAGTGATTGCTGCCGGCGGGGGGATGGCTGTTGAAATATACTATTTATGAAATAATTCACCACAAAGGACGCAAAGTTAAGGTAACAATGTCTTTGCGAACTTTGCGCCCTTTGCGGTGAAATAGTGAGCGGTAACCATCAATCTCCGTGTATCTGCGGTTCATATCGAATTGCCATCTGCCCCCATTCCTTCTTACGCTCTCCCGCCGCCCGCCCTTCTCCACTCACCTTCGCTGCCCTTCCTATATTCGACCGGCCGCCCATCCCTGGCACTGCGGACCTGGTGCAGGTGCTCATGCGCAGAGCGTGGGTCGGGAAGTGGTGTGTGCGGACGGTGGCCTCGGGTGTTGGTGATTGCTGCCAGGGGATATGGATGTTGAAATATTAAATTAATGAAATACTGCACAGCCGCTGTCAATCTGCGTGTATCAGCGTCCATTGTTCCTGGGACTCCAGGGTGATTTTTTCAAAAGGCCGGATTATGCAGAGAATGCTCAGGAATTATGTCGGGAGGAGATGGATTGGGTATAGTAAAGAGACGAAAGCGCATTATTGCAGGAAACTACTTGCCTCCTGATTATCGCAGTGATTGAGCAAATTTGTTTTTACTAATTGTCTGAACTTTTTTGAAACCTATGATTTTTCCCTATGTATCATCTTTTCCAGTTCTTCGAGAATATCCTCAATGGACATTTCCTTCGATTCAAGAATGACTTCCTTTACATGTTTATGGTGAGGAAAAGTATTTACCTGTCAGTGGTGCGGCGCATTATCCCACCTGATAATAAGTTGAGTCCCCTTAGATACATGATAAGCATATCTCTGGAATTTAGGTGTGGCATGCTCCCAGACATGGAGTTTCCAGCCGTTTATAAGGCATGCCTGTATCTTTAATCTATAAAAATCCCCTAAAGCATCGGAATCCATCGATATAATGGAGTCTACAATACTTGATTCCTTCAATACTTTAACTGTCCTATGCACTTATACCAGTCTCTCTGGCAGCCTTTTTCCAGACTTTCAGCATGTTCTCAGCAGCTTCCCATTCCATCCAGTCATCTTCTTCCGGAATGGAGGCTCCTGTTTCTAAATTCCTTGAAAGCGCATCAAATGACATGCTATATTTTTTCTCAAATGTTTTAAGCTGTTTTTCATACAATTGTATCTTATGCTTTATGAAATCTGATGTCACATCCTTTATGAATTCGCCAGGAGAATCATATAGACCAAGCTTCAATAGCGGCCTAGCAGCATGGTTTAATTCAGCGAGAAATTTATTTTCAATTTCTGAACTCATGATATACTCTTGGAATCAAGTAGATAAATGCTTTTTGTAGTCCTGTCCCCCATTTTTCCCATCACTCTTCCACTCCCCGCCCATCCCTGGCGTTGCGGACCGGGTGCAGGTGCTCATGCGCTGAGCGTGGGTCGGGAAGTGGTGTGTGCGGGCGGTGGCCTCGGGTGTTGGTGATTGCTGCTGGTGGTGGGCATGGCTGTTGAAATATAATATCAAT
>Ga0255429_1213_pt1 | contig 11502 bp, 10 predicted proteins | sample ANMaggSeSYBR02H9_FD_182636 | JGI IMG/M metagenome (GOLD analysis project Ga0255429, IMG submission 182636) | Sediment cell enrichment communities from methane seep in Santa Monica Basin, California, United Staets - ANME aggregate JGI... | ecosystem: Environmental > Aquatic > Marine > Cold seeps >... | reverse complement strand
GAGATAATTATTGTTAATACCTGTAGCTTTATTGAACCGGCAGTCAATGAATCAATAGATACCATCCTTGAGCTGGCAAAGTTTAAAGAAACCGGAATTTGCCGACACCTTGTCGTTACAGGATGCCTTCCCGAACGTTTCAGAGAAGAAATAGTACATGCCCTGCCAGAGGTTGATATCTTTCTGGGTACAGGTGCTTTTGATAGAATTGTTCATGCAGTCAATGGTTCTTCAGGCCTTTCAAAATGTCTTCTCCCTGATCCCAATTTATTGACAATGCAGGCTAAAGAAGCGCACAGGGTTCGAAGTTCATCCCATATTGCCTATATCAAAATTGCGGAAGGATGCAGCAGGCATTGTACGTATTGTATTATTCCCAGGCTGCGGGGGAAATACAGAAGCCGCAATCATGAAGATATTATCGCAGAAGCGCGTTCGCTTGTTCTGTCCGGCGTAAAAGAACTGATAATTATTGCCCAGGATACAACGAGCTATGGTAAAGATCTAAATATGTCCGTTGATTTAAGCGGGCTGCTTGAAAGTATTTCAGATATATCTGAGAATGTGTGGATAAGACTTATGTATGGGCATCCGGAAAGCATAGATGAATCAATTATAAAAACTATTGCGACATACGATAATATTTGCACTTATTTTGACATTCCGGTACAGCATGTCAGTAATTCTGTTTTAAAAAGAATGCGTCGAAAATATACACGTGATGACTTATACAGGCTGTTTGAAAAGATCAGAGAGGCAGCTCCTGATTGTGCGCTGCGAACAACAGCTATAGTGGGCTTTCCTGGAGAAACAGACAAGGACTTTCAAGAGTTGTTTGATTTTGCAGAAGATATTTGTTTCGATCATTTAGGCGTTTTTTTATATTCTGATTCCGAAGATCTGCAATCTCACAGGCTTTCTAACCATGTTTCGAAGAACACAGCAAAGAAAAGACATGACCGGCTGATGTCTCGCCAGGCAGATATATCTTTGAAAAACAACCAAAAATACACAGGAAGAGTCCTGAAAGTTCTGGTGGAAGAAAAATCAAAAGACAATCTATTTGTCGGCAGAACATCTTTTCAGGCTCCTGAGGTAGATGGAATTACATATATTAATTCAAAGCAGTTGCAGCCGGGCAGATTTGCCGGCATAAAGATTACAGACGTTTTTGAATATGATCTGGCTGGGAAAACAGTATGAGCGACCTGAAAAATAAAATACTTTCCATGATAAGTGAGGACATTAAAGAGATTGAATACGCACTTAAAGAGAACTTAAATCCCTACCTTGATCTGGTTTTACAGGTAGCGAGTCATATATTGTTTTCAGGAGGCAAGAGATTAAGGCCCATGCTGATGATTCTTTCAGCAAGAATTTGTGGATATAAAGGAGAAATGGATAAAACGTATTCCACAATTTTTGAATACTTGCATGCTGCTACCTTACTGCATGATGATCTTGTTGATGGGGCAACTCTGCGGAGAGGGAAACCTGTGGCGCATTCAATATGGGGAAATCCTATAACAGTGCTGACAGGGGATTTCCTTTTAGGGCGTTCACTCTCAATTGCGGCTGAAACGGGGCTTTCCAAGGTAATTAAAATTATTGCAAAAATTACCGAGGACATGTCCCAGGGAGAAATACACCAGTTAATTAGAATGGGAAATTTAGACCTGACTGAAGATGAGTATATGGAGATAATCCGGCGCAAGACCGCTGTACTCATGCAGGGAGCATGTTGGACAGGCGCCCTCATTGCAACTGCTTCGGAAAGAGAGGAAAAAGCCCTTTCAGAATACGGCTTTAATCTGGGGATTGCTTTTCAGATGGCGGATGATTTGCTTGACTATACATCGGATACAAGCATTCTTGGGAAGGAGATCGGAATAGACCTGAAAGAAGGAAAACTCACACTTCCTGTAATATATTCTTTAAAAAAAGTTAATTCTGAAGACAGGATTATTATGGAGAAAATAATTACTGATAAAAATTTTTCTTTTAATGATTTTAAAATATTGATAGGATTATTAGAAAAATGCGGAGGGCTTGAATATACAAAAAGACTTGCATCAGAACATATTGAAAAGGCAAAAAAGTCTATTTTGTTCTTTAAACCTTCTGCAACAAAAGATTTACTTTTAAATATAGCTGATTATGCTCTGGTTCGTGAGGCTTGATTATATGTATTTTTCTTTATTGATTCGAAGATTGCTTTTTACGGTTTTTATACTTGCAGTTGCCGCAAACTTATCAGGTATTGTTAATGCTGAGGAAAATGCTTCGGAAAAAATTATTGAGGTAATAGGAACGGGCGCAATTCAAGGCGGTGATGTTGCAAAAGCGAGGGATCAGGCGATTAAAAACAGCCTGGTTTCTGCGGTTGAGTTTGCTGTTGCGGATTTTTTGCCCCTTGAGTCTATGATACGGAATTTTGAAATATTAAATGAAAATCTCTATGATAACTCTTCAGAATTCGTTGCATACTACAAAGTCCTTACGGAATTAAAATCTGAAATAACATACAGAGTACTTGTTCAGGCGACTGTATCAATTGATGCAATCAAGGAAGAATTAATAAGCGTAAACATAAAGGTTTACAAAAAGAACTTGCCTAAAATTCTTTTTTTAATTGCAGAGCAAAATTTTAGCGACATCTCGCCACGTTACTGGTGGTCGAAAGACTTAACTTTTGTTAAAGGTTATACAGAGATTGCCATGACCGAGAAGATGTTAAAAAATGGGTTTTCTGTAATTGATCAAAAGAGTCTAATAATAAATGAAGAATTTGAAACTTTAAAAGACAAAGCTGATCTCAGCAATCAGGATGCTGTGAGCCTGGGAGCTATTTTGCAGGCAGATGTGGTAATAGTGGGAAATTCTAAAGCAGCTATAGCTCCAAACATTATGGGAGGAGATATAAAATCATTTAAAGGCACTGTGCTTGCCCGCGCCTTAAGAACAGACACAGGCGACGAAATTGCTTCTACCATCCAGACAGCGGTATCAGTTAATAAAGATAATATCGCGGGTGCAAGGGATGCGCTTTCAAATGCAGGATACCTTGCAGGCAGCGACCTGGCTTCACAGATAGTCATGAAATGGCATAAAGAGGTTAAAAAGAGCATTACAACTCTTGTGATCATTGTTGAGGGGACCAGGGCTTTATCAAACTTTGTCATTTTTCGCGCTGAATTGAACGAAATACCTGGCGTTGATTCACTACAGACAAGCGAAATGAAAGCTGATGAGGCAACAATAGTTGTGGATTTTCAGGGAAATGCAAAGGAGCTTGCAGATGCCTTGATGTTGAAGAATTTTGAATCGTTTGGTATTAATATATATGAAATTTCTCAGAGCCATTTAAGAATCAGACTTGTTGCGAGCTAAAATAAATTGACTATAAACATTCCTAATATTTTAACTGTCATCAGAATACTGCTAACCCCGCTTTTTGTTATTTTTCTGCTGAAAAATTTATTTTCATTTGCTCTTTTGGTCTTTACCATAGCTGCTATAAGCGATGCTTTAGACGGGCTTTTTGCAAGATATTTTAACCAGCATACTGCGTTAGGGGCTTACCTTGATCCTATAGCAGATAAGCTCCTTTTAGCTTCGGCTTTTGTGAGCCTGGCAATTCTTGAAATAGTACCTGGCTGGCTGACAGTTCTTGTAATAAGTCGTGATATTTTGATATTTTTAGGGGTTGCTATTTTTGCAATGATGAATATTAATTTTGAGGTAAAGCCGAGTATCGTCAGCAAATGTACTACCGTTGCTCAGCTTTCCACAGTCTTTTTAGCTCTCCTTAATCCAAAGCTCCCCGATTTTTATATGATTCAATGGTCATTATGCTGGGTCACTGCCGGGCTTACAATAATATCGGGCCTTCATTATCTTTATATAGGTATGAATATTCTTCAGGATGCTTCGGGAAATAGTCAGGTGCAAAAATAATTTCGGAGGCTAATATGTCAAAAAAGGTGAGAGTTCACGCAGTAATAAGCGGCAGGGTTCAAGGAGTTTTTTTTAGAATGGAAACAAAACGTGCGGCAGACAACTGCGAGGTTTTTGGATGGGTAAGAAACAGAAGAGATGGGACAGTTGAAGCCGTTTTTGAAGGTAATGAAGAAAATGTAAACTCAATTCTTGAATGGTGCAAGGGCGGCCCGCGCCTTGCTGATGTTAAAAAAGTGGATGTGGAATTGGAAGACTATAAAGGTGAGTATTATGAGTTTGAGCTCAGATACTAAGCGATCTCTAAGATAAAGGTGATTTATTTAAGGTGATTTATTTAATGAACCGGGACGAAATAACCAATGGCATTGAGAATATACACATTGGGACGGTTTACCTTAGTAAAAGATGAGAAACCGGTCAGATTCTCGAGAAAGTCTCCACAAAAGCCTCTGATAATGCTTAAGGCTTTGATTGCCCTTGGAGGCAGAAGGGTTCGAGAATACCAGATAAGCGATATCCTTTGGCCTGATACTAACGGCGATATAGCGCACACATCTTTTGCGACTACCCTCCACCGCCTTCGCAAGTTAATCGGCCATCATGCGACTGTCGAGCTTCGGGATGGATGCATGACACTGGATCAAAGATACTGCTGGGTCGATGTATGGGCGTTTGAACGCATTTTCGGGCAAGCCGATGTCATGTGGAAAAAAGCTTCACCAAAAATAGATATAACTAAAGCTATTGAATTGACCCAAAAGGCTATCAATATTTATCATGGCCCCTTTCTACCCGATGAAACAGGGGAACTTTGGACAATCTCACTTCGCGAACATCTTGGACAAAAGTTCATGCAGTGTGTGAATAAGCTTGGGCAGCACTGGGAAATGAGCGGACAATATGAAAAAGCTGTGGAATGTTATCGACGAGGTCTTGAAGTAGATGACCTTGCTGAGGAGTTTTACCGACGCATCATGGCCTGCTATCATCGGCTTGGCCAACTGGCTGAGGCCATATCGGTTTATAACCGCGGCAGGAAGATACTTTTCGCAACCCTCGGGATTGAGCCTTCCCCCAAGACCGAAGCCATACGCAAATCCCTCCTTTCTGAAAAAAAATCATAAAATTTTCATTTTTTTCCGAATATGTAACCTATCTGTAACTTTTCGCATGTTAAATGAAAAGAAAAATGTTTTTCGCGCTATTTCTATTTAGTGGGTTCTCAAAAATAGAAGTAGTGATTTCTTCGGGCACGGGCAATTTTACTACCTAATTATGATAGCATTTCAAGGGATTACGATTCTATTTGTTTGAAACGAATCAATAGAAGCCTTCACATTTCAAGTTGCAGATGTAGAAACTCCAAATGTTGTAGTTACTGCTGATCTGAGCTTCTTCACATATCACCATCAAAGCAAGAAAAATGACGATTGAACCAAGCAGGTTCACTTGTTCACTTGACACTTTTTCCACAAAACATGCAAACATACGTTTCTTTGTGAATGTATTAGGAACAGAGAGCTAACAGCGTAGAAAGAAGAAAACTCCTTCTCCCCTGGCGGGAAAGAGACAGGGTGAGGGCTGGCCCTTACCCATAAGTGTTGAGACATATTTTTATCCTTAATTAACAATTAGTTATTAACAATTGATTATTTGTTTTATGTTTTTATATTTATGCCCAAAAAGCCAATAATAATAGTTAACAATCAATTTATAACTGTTAATTGCTGATGGAGAGATAACTTATGGGTAAAGAGACAGGGTGAGAGGGATAAATTGCCAATCTGTTGGAATGAATTTTAAGGAGGTGATGTATGGATATGTGCAATGGAAAGCGGGGGATAGAAGAATTTTTCTTAGTTAGTATTCTCTTGATATCTTTGCTAATAACTCCGAATTCTCTATTTGGAGGAGAGGCTGACAAGAAATCCGAAGCGCAGGCAAAAAGCAGAACTGATTTTGTCCTCACAATAAAAAATAGTCTTATCTCTTTAACTGCAATGGATGCTTCATTAAAAGAGATTACAGAAGAGATCGGTCGTAGGATGAAAATCGAAGTGGTTGCTGATATCTCTGAGGAGGAAAAGATTACTACAAAGTTTAACAAGCTCTCTCTGGAAGATGCCATAAAGAAATTAAGGACCAGTTATGCTTATGTATGGAATTCAGAGAAGGAGGAAGGAAAGATCACCAAGATAGTACTCTTGCCAGAGGGGAAGGGAATAGTGCTGTCCAGACCTGCTACTAAGGAATCCGAAGTTAAGGAAGAAAAGAAATTGGTAAAGTCCGAGAGCCGCGCGGGAAAAAAGATTGCAAGCGAGAAGTCACCACGTCTGGAGCCATTTAAGTTTGAGTTTGACCCTTCGGAATTTATGGAAGAAGGGAAATAGTGTGGTCGGATATTGATGGAAAGGGGGTGAGGCGAGAAAATGCATTTGTTTAGGTTTAGGTACCGTCAAATTCTAATTTAACGACTCAAAAAAAACCTATAGCAAAAAAAGAGGAGGTACGAACCATGTATAAGCAATTGAGTAAGAGTTTGATATTTCTTTTCCTGGCATTACTAGTTTCTCTATGCTTTGGCAGCTTCGTATATGCCGTGGATGGAGTAATCGAAATTAATCAGCCCCGAGCTCTGGCGGGGGGTGTTACCTCTGGCGATGATCCTGGGTTTCCAGTCATCATCAGCGAGTCAGGCAGCTACCGCCTCACAGGCAACCTCACAGTTGAAAACGGCGATGGCATTGTGATCTTCGTAGACAACGTCACCGTGGATTTCAATGGATTCTCAATCATCGGAGTAGGGAGCGGCTCACGTATCGGGGTGCTATGCAGTCATTACTATCAAAACATAACCTTGGTCAACGGCAGCGTATGTTCGATGGGCTCGGATGGTATTTGGCTGTCAGGAGGACATGGCCTTGTGGAAAAAATCCATGCCGTTAATAACGGCGGGATTGGCATTAATGTGTCTGTTGCGAGTATAGTGAGCAGTTGCGTTGCGTACGGGAATAGCAGCTATGGCATTTCTCTCTATGATGGCATAGTGAGTGGTAATACGGTAAAGTACAACGACGACGACGGAATACATGTTGATCATACAGGGACGGTGACCGGCAACAACGTAATTGGTAACAAGGGGTACGGTATTTTTGCCGAAAAAGAAGGCACGGTGGTGCTGAGGAATTCAGTTAGTGGCAACACGGGCTTTGGCCTCAGGTTGGGACCTGCCAATGGCTACGCCAACAATGTGCTTACCAACAACAATGGTGGCAATGCCAATCCACAGGTCTTAGGCGGCATTGAGATTGGAACCAACTTGTGCGGTAGCGACACCACTTGCCCATAGGTAAAGAATTCGGTAATAACGTCATTCATGGGAGGTTAAGAACCATGTTAAACATGCTTAAACGAAAGATAACGGAGAAAATGGCCCTGGCAGGTGTGATGGGGCTAGCAGCTTTGCTGTGCCTGTTTCCTTTAGCCTTGCATGCCGAAAAGGTACCGGACACGGTGGTTTACTCCCCGGACATTACTGCAGTGCTCGGCGGGGTGACTGTGAACGACGAGGATGTGGCTAAAGACGATATGGCCGGGCTGGTGACCATGCTGGATGTTGGTACGATTCCCAACTTTACTGATGTCAATGCCTGCCATGCAGAAAGGATTGGTGCCCAACTGCTGTCCTTTGACACAACCGTGAGCTTGCCTGGTGGTCTCATCGCAGGGCCCGGGGACGTAGTGCGCTTTGATGGTATCACATACACTGTGGAATTCGACGCTGTTGCCAACGGCCTGCCTAACGGGGTGATAATCGATGCCGTTAGCGTCGGTAACAACAACGACCTGCTTTTATCCTTCGACACCACCGTCGCCCTCGACGGTATCACGGTAGAAGATGAGGATCTGGTACGCTTTAACGGTACGACTTTCAGCCTGTTCTTTGACGGCTCTGATGCTGGCGTGCCCGCGGCCCTGGACCTGGATGGAGCTTATCTCAATTGCAATGGGAGCCTGCTGCTGTCTTTTGACGGAAGCGCCATGATAGACGGCATGGCATTCGACGACGAGGACGTACTGTTATACGACCCTGCCAGCGACACCTGGGTGATAGCTTACAACGGTTCTGCTCAGCACACCGGCTGGATTGCTGCTGATCTCAATGCTTTGTGCTCTATCTCTTTCCAAATGGTTAATAGTGAACTGACTGGGACGCCTGATCCCTCTACATTCTCATTCGATCCGACGCCAGTCCCTGAAGGTCCGGCGGGAACATTCTCCTTTAGCGCTGACTTCTGCAATATAGGAGATAAGACACTCTCAGGATTGAAGAGTGTAACTGTACTTCTCTCTGGTAATAATGCTCTCCTTAATCGGGACAGCGGTACTCCGCGTGGAGTAGGATCAGAACTGACATTCCCTAAAACCGGAGGATTTGCTGACTCTAAACTAGAACCTGGTGAGTGTGTTAGGGTGGATTATAAGATTGGCCTGGGAAAACGCGTGTCCTTCCAATTCTTCACCGATGTGTTTGGTTTTAGGCAGTAGTTCAGATCCTATGGAGGAAGTAGCCTGGGTTTGTGATATTGTCGGGTCGGCTATAACCCGACAATATCTTGATAGTATAGGAATTTTCATTTTTCATAGTGTTATTGTTTTATCGGCACAATGTAGGGGCGAATCTTGTGATCGCCCTAATCAGGGCGATCACAAGGATCGCCCCTACGAAAAAACAATATAATTACTGTCTGAAAGCTCGCCCAAAGGGCGTTAATTAAAATTTAGGAAGTATCTTCAAGCTCTTTATATTTAAGTAAGGAGAGGTATATGCTCAATGCAAAGAAAGGGATAGAAAAGCTTTTCTGGGTTAGTATTCTCTTGCTACTTTTGCTGATCATTCCAGCTTCTCTATTTGGAAAAGAGGCTGACAAGAAATACGAAGCGCAGGCAAAAAGCAAATCTGATTTTGTCCTCACAATAAAAGATAGTCTTATCTCTTTAACTGCAAAGGATGCTTCATTAAAAAAGATCGCAGAAGAGATCGGTCGTAGGATGAAATTCGAAGTAGTTGCTGATATCTCTGAGGAGGAGAAGATTACCATACGCTTTGACAAGCTCTCCCTGGAAGATGCTATAAAGAGATTAAGGACCAGTTATGCTTATGTATGGAATTCAGAAAAAGAGGGAGGAAAGATTACCAAGATAGTACTTTTGCCAGAGGGGAAGGGAACGGTGCCATCCATGCCCACTATTAAGGAATCCGAAGTTAAGGGAGAAAAGCGATTGGTGAAGTCCGAAAGCAGCGCGGGAAAAAAGATTGCAAGCGAGAAGTCACCACGTTCGGAGCCCTTTAAATTTGAGTTTGACCCTTCGGAGTTTGTGGGGACTGGGAAGTAGTGCTTACTGAAAGTTAATAAAAATGAAACGGGCTCAAATTTAGGAGATCAAGTTTCGCACATCTTAATTAGTTCAGTATATTGTATGATTTCAAAATGATAGGCAATTGCTGCGCCAGGACCAGTGTTTGAGTAGAATTCGCAAAACCTTAATTGGCGCGGGGTCTGTTCCTGACAGGCACTTGTCTTTGTGGAGAATCTTAGTAGTGCTGCTTCGACAAAACCAAACCCATCGTCAGTCAGATAGGAACCGAAAGCCGCTGCTTTTCTTCATATAATTGGATTCCCATGTTTGAAAAAGGAGGTTAAGACATGTTAAAGAAAATGACGCTGATCATGGTGATGTTTTGTGCTTCTTTGCTGGCGCCGTTTCCGGGGTTCACGTGCCAATATGACTACAATTTTTACGTAACAGCTCAGGATGCTACTAGTACATATGTGTACATTCCAGAGCAGTTGGAGTGGCAGCAGGGGGATTTCCAAGGTACTTGGTACTTTCCGGATTTCCACTTCGATACGTGGATTCCAGGCGATAGCTTTGAGCAAGCAATGTATAATCTTCATAGCAAAAACCGTAACCCCGGTGAGCCTTTTGTGGAACCAAGCTTCGCCTTTTACGTAACAATTGAAGACATCTGGGGAAGAACAACTGTGTTTGTTCCAGAAGATCTCTTGGAATGGGAGGCGCTCCGTGATTCTCCTAATCCGAATTGGAACCCCGAAGACTGGATTCCATGCCCTGAGTTCGTGGAAGCTGCATATAATACCCATAGGGGACGTAACCCTGCCCCCATACCTGAACCCGCAACCGTGTTCCTAATAACGGCTAACGAAAATAGAACTGTAGGGGTGCGATTTGGCAATTTGGACGGGACATTTGAGGCTCCTGTGCTCATCGGCGACAACGTTGGTTCGAATTACGGCGAATTTGCCATTGCTGACTTCACCGGAGATGGACCATTAGATTTTATTGCCGCCACTAATGGGGACCCAAGCCGCCTTTACCTGTTTGCCCGTACTGGGCCTAACACATTTGATAACCAGACCCTTCTTTTCGTATTAGATCCCGATCCCAAGGCCGCCTACTGGCTGGGCCAAGGGAAGCCCCTCGTCGCACCTGATTACGGCTTGGGCCTGATCGCTGTTGATCTCGATAATGATGGGGATACGGATTTTCTGGAGAATATTAACCATGATTTTGGCGGCAATAAGTACTGGATCGCCAAAGGGAATGCATACCTGAATGATGGCTGCGGTAACTTCACAAAGGTCGCAAATGCATTTAATTTTATTTCTATCTATAGTGGTTGGACACTTGGCACGAGTAGCACTGTGGTCGATGTGGATGGTGATGGCTATCCGGATCTGTTGGCCAGCGAACAATCAAGTGGTGGCGCTGTTAGTTCCAAGGTCTATCTGTTGAAAGGAAATGGAGATGGTACGTTCCTGCAGCCTGTCCATGTTTTTACGACTGAGCACCATCCTGCCACCCACATGACCCTTGGAGACTTCAACAATGATGGAAAGGTCGATGCCATTGTCGGCCAGGATGATGACGGAGACCCTGGCGCAGCATTTTTGTTCTTAGGCCATGGGGATGGAACTTTTGAGCAAACCGGGATCGAAGCATTTGACACGCGCTCCGACATTGAGTTTGGTTCCGATCAGCCGGGACACGGGAGATTCCAGGCGTATGATGCGGATTATGATGGAATCTTAGACATTATTTCAGCCGCCGGGCTTTACTGTCCTGTTGCGTCTCAGCCACTGGACGCAAAACTCCTTTTCTTCCACGGTTTAGGAAATGGCACTTTTGATGATCCTCAAGTTATCGCACCAGACATTCTAACTGCCACTGCATTTCAGGTGCCACTGACGTCTATTCTTCTTAGCAATGTTAATAATGAACTTACCGGAACGCCAGATCAGTCCACATTCTCATTCGATCCGACGCCAGTCCCGGAAGGTCCAGCAGGAACATTTTCCTTCAGCGCCGACTTCTGCAACATGGGAAACAAGACACTCTCAGGATTGAAGAGTGTGACTGTACGTCTCTCTGGTAATAATGCTCTCCTTAAACGGGACAGCGGTACTCCGCCTGGGGTAGGAGCAGAGCTGACATTTCCTAAAACTGGAGGATTAGCTG
>Ga0255429_1208_pt1 | contig 11662 bp, 8 predicted proteins | sample ANMaggSeSYBR02H9_FD_182636 | JGI IMG/M metagenome (GOLD analysis project Ga0255429, IMG submission 182636) | Sediment cell enrichment communities from methane seep in Santa Monica Basin, California, United Staets - ANME aggregate JGI... | ecosystem: Environmental > Aquatic > Marine > Cold seeps >... | reverse complement strand
CTTTACTCTTTAAAGCTTTTGTTGCATAGAGCGGTGCGAAACTTGAGTTCCTTTTACAAAATGCTTGGGTATTTATGGTAATCTATTATTTGTTCCTAAAGATACATACAGATATGAACTAAACAGATGCCTTATCCTCCTTGAAAAGGAACTATGCTGTCTCACTTCGGAGGCGTACGGCTTTTTTAAACCTGGAATTGTGTAAATTCATGAAACAAGAATCAAAACGCATAATCATAAAAGACAAACACAAGCGCCTGCTTTCTCTTATAAAAGAAAACTGGCTCAAGCTGTTTCTTGCAATGGCATGTATGATGGTTATTGCCCTTGCAACCTCCGCTACAGCTTTTTTAGTAAAACCCGCTCTTGACGATATATTTTTCAATAAAGACATCAGGATGTTAACGCTGATTCCAGTTGTAATTATTATTATATACCTTTTGCGAGGGCTTGGGATGTATGGACAGGCCTACCTTATGAATTATGTGGGAGAGAGCGTCATAAGGAGGCTTAGAAACAGTCTTTACGACCACATTCAGGATCTTCCGATCACCTTTTTTCATGAAGAAAAGACCGGAGCCCTCATGTCTCGTATCACAAATGATGTAGGTGTTATTAAAGGTATGGTATCCACCGCTGTAACAGGAGCATTAAAAGATACGTTTACCATAGCGGGCTTAACAATAGTTATATTTTACCGGGACTGGAAAATGGCTTTGTTCGCATTTATAGTTTTGCCGATTGCCTTTATCCCTGTTGTGAAATTTGGAAGGCGTGTGCGCAAAATCAGCACAGGTTGCCAGGAGGCGATAGCCGATTTGAGTTCGTTCCTGCATGAAACCTTTGCGGGCAACAAAATAGTCAAGGCATTCGGTATGGAGCCGTATGAAAAGAAACGTTTTCATAAAAAAACGCTCAATCTTTTTAAACTTGAGATGAAGGCGGTTATAGCCAAATCTCTTTCATCGCCAATCATGGAGTTTCTTGGAGGACTCGGAATAGCCTTTATTATATGGTATGGCGGTTCAAAAGTGATTTCCGGTGCATCAACACCGGGAACATTTTTTTCTTTTATGGCAGCAGTGCTTATGCTTTATGACCCCGTAAAAAAAATAAGCGGCCTGAATAATGCGATTCAGCAGGGACTTGCGGCTTCAGACAGGGTGTTTGACATCATAGACAGAAAAACGGAGATTGCAGAGGATGATAATCCTGTAGAAATCCAATCAAATCCCCACCGTGTAATCTTTGATAATGTTTTCTTTAAATATGATAAGGAAATGGTATTAAAAAATATCAGACTTGACGTCAAAGCCGGAGAGATACTGGCTTTAGTGGGAATGAGCGGGGGCGGGAAAACCTCCCTCGTTAATCTGATACCAAGATTTTACGATGTAAGTAGAGGGGCGATCCTTATTGACGGGATTGATATCCGAAAGGCATCAGTAACATCGCTTCGCAAACAAATAGCAATAGTTACACAGGAGCCCATACTTTTTAATGATACCATCAGGGATAATATAGCCTATGGCAATCAAAATGCCACGGATGAAGATATAGAAAGAGCTGCAAAAGCTGCGTATGCATATGATTTTATCCGAAATTTTCCCAACAAATTTGACACAAAAATCGGAGAACTTGGAAGTCGTCTTTCCGGCGGAGAAAAGCAGCGTATATGCATAGCACGCGCACTTTTAAAGGATGCTCCGATATTAATACTTGATGAAGCGACTTCTTCTCTGGATACTGAATCCGAGATACTGGTTCAAAAAGCGCTCGAAAATCTTATGAAGGGAAGAACTACATTTGTTATCGCCCACAGGCTTTCAACTATTGGATATGCAAACAGAATAATTGTTATAATTAACGGACGGGTTGTGGAAGAGGGAAAGCATGAAGAGCTGATTGCCCTTAAAGGAGAATATTGCAAACTCTATCAGTCTCAGTTCATCAACAATCATGAGAATTAATTCAAACCGATAACTGCAAACCGATAACCGACAACTGTTACAACTATATGTCTGAAAAAAATAAAATGCAGCACCGGTCGAAAATGTCAAAATCCAATAGTCTTTCAGGATCAATAAAAAGTTTCATTGTTAATGTACCCAAAAACTATATTGTCAAAGCGGGAAATATATTAGGAAGTATTGCATACCTGCTTGATGCACGTCACAGGCGAATTGTAAAGCGCAATTTAAAATTTGCCTATCCTGAGTGGCCATTGGATAAGATAAATAAGATCTCTATAAAAACGTTTCAAAATGTGGGAATTACGGTTTTGGAAATTGGTCAAATGACTTGTTTTTCAAAAAAAGATATTCTGCAAAAAGTAAGAATAAAAGGAAAAGAAAATCTGTTAAATACCATAAAAAGCCCTAAAGGCGTTATTATGATCTCAGCCCACATAGGAAACTGGGAGATCTGTAGTCTTTTTTTGTCATGTTATATGCAAAAGTCAGTGGTAGTGGTAGCGCAAAATCAGCCTAATATTATTGAACGGATAATTCATAAGCTCAGAACAAGTACGGGGAATGTTATTATCAACAAAAAAGGAGCAATGATCAAACTGGTTCGGACATTACGCAAAGGTAAAATGATAGGCTTGTTAATCGACCAGGGTACTTCTCGTGGAGAAGGGGTTGATGTTACTTTTTTCGGCCGCAAGACCAATGCCACATATGCAGCCTCTTTGCTGGCCGCAAGATATAATTGCCCGGTTCTGCCGGTTTACTGTATAAGAGAATCCGATGCAAAGCTGACAGTTGTTGTGGAACCCCCATTAAAATTACATAAAACTGATGACGTGCATAGCGACTTGCGTACAAATACACAGATCATGACAGACTCTGTTGAAAAAATAATAAGACTTTATCCAGAGCAATGGTTATGGTTTCATAAACGATGGAAAAGGCACCACCCGGAACTTTATCCTGAAGATCTGGCCAGACGGCAGCGCCAAAGAGATAGAAAAAAAGCTCGCGGCCAAAAAACACTCAACTCAAGAAGATAATAAATGAAAGACCCTATAAGACGCTGTATTTACCTGATTGATCAGTTTAATTATATTCGGCCGATTGCGGCGATATTAAGCCTGATGACTTTATTCATCGCTGTTAACACCCAGAATCCAACTAACAATGACGGGATTCTATATTTGCAAACAGCCGAGGCTTTTGCAAACAGTGGGTGGCAAGAGGCGATGAAACATTATAGCTGGCCGTTTTATTCAATCTTTATCGCATGGCTGTCCAAGCTAACACATTTATCTTTCGAGAACTCAACCTATGTATTGAATGCAGCTCTTCTTGTTATAATTGTAATTAGCTTCATCGCTCTTATCGAGGAATTAGGCGGTTCACGTGTTGTCCAATTTATAGGTGCACTTATTATTCTTAGCCATCCGCAATTACATCACTATCAGCACTATATTGTTCGGGGGTTTGGTTATTGGGCTTTCTCTTTATTAGCTCTCTTACATTTTGTTCGTTTTTATAAACACCTAAAATGGCGACATGCCTTAGAATGGGGAATATTTATAAGCATTGCAGTATTGTTTAGGCCTGAAGGCTTGGTGATATGCTGCTTCGGCCCTCTGATTCTCCTATTCCGAAAGGAAACAGCGATTTGGAATAAATTAGAAAATACTCTTAAAGCATATAGTTTCAATATCATTGCGATATCCATAATAATCGTATGGTGGCTCAATATACCGAATAGAGATATTGCCCAGCTTGGGAGGCTAAGCGAATTTTGGCATCAACTGCAAAACGGCCTGATATTGTTAAGTACCAATATCAATGAAAAAGCAGTAATTATAAGCCAAACAGTTCTTAACGACTATTCAAAGAAGTGGGGTTTAACCATGGTCATATCCGGGCTGACCGGGATATATTTATACAAACTGGTGGCGACCCTCTGGCCTGTACATACATTGCTTTTCGGCCACGCTTTTTGGAAAAGACTTATGCCTGCGGATAAAGGCATAAAAAAAGTGATAATATATTTTTCGATATTGAATCTGGTGATACCAGCCATATTCCTGGGGCAACAATTCTTTATATCATACCGCTTTTTAATGCCTGCAAGCCTGTTTTTGCTGCTCTGGGCACCATTCAGCCTGCATTATATTATGCAAAGATGGTTAGATAAAAAAGCTGTCTTTAAAGATAATTTTTTATTTCCTGCACTCGCACTTGCCTTCCTAATCATGTTTGTTTATGCATTTATACCACCCAAACAATCAAAGGCATATATTGTCTCGGCCGGTACATGGCTAAGAGACAACAGGCCAGAGCAATCAAAACTCTATACAAATAATTCCCGGCTATCATATTATGCCGGAGAAAAATTTATGAAATGGGATGTTTCTGATAATTTTACAATACCTGAGTGGTCATCTGATGATTTTGTTGCTTTAAAAACAAAACAAAAGCATTATGAAAAAATAAAAAACACATTATTAACGCTAAAACTCAAACCCGGCAAAATATTTACGAATAAAGAAGGGGACATGATTGCTGTTTTCGAGTTTATAGAAAATAAGTAGTCGTTCACTGCTTACAATTTTCCTTATATACCAATATGTCTAATCCAATAGTAACAGCCTTAATACCGAACTATAAAACCCTTAAAGTCACCAAGCTATGCCTGCGCCTTTTGCGCAAGTATACTGATCCGAAAAAAATCAGCATAATCGTTATTGATAATGATTCTCAAGACGAATCTTTGGAATATCTGAAAAGCCTTAAATACATAACGCTCATTGAAAGAAAGAAAAAACAGGACGACACTCCATCTTTATCTCATGCAAGAGCTCTTGACCTTGCACTGGAAAAGGTTACCACGCCCTATGTTCTTTCCATGCATACAGATACCTTTGTTAAACATTCGGAATGGCTTGATGTCTTATTGGCAGAAATAGAAAAAGAATCAATTGTTGCCGGAGTCGGTTCATGGAAACTTGAGAATAAACCTTTTATTAAAAGACTGGCCAAGGCTATTGAGTACCAGTGGGAAAGCGTTTACTACCGCCTGATCGGCAAAACAGATCACGCCGTGGAAGGAAAAGGAAAAAACTACTTATACCTGCGAAGCCATTTGGCTCTTTATCGGATGGATCTAATAAGAAAACACAATCTTTCGTTTGCAGATGGTAAAGACACCGCCGGCAAGATAATGCATAAAAAGCTTGAAGATAATGGCTATAAAATGGTTTTTCTTGAATCAGCATTCCTCAGTAAATACGTCATCCATCTAAATCACGCTACCATGGTGCTTCATCCGGAATTAGGCGCCAGGAAAAGCACTATCAAAAAAGGTCTAAAACGCATCAATAAAGCTCTAAAGGATTTAAACGCTGAACAAATACTTATGGATAATTCTCTTGATAATTAAACCTAAACAGCTCGCTCAAAGTTGAGCGCTGTATTCTAATACGAGACAAGCTATACACGAATAAGGTCATTGGAAACTGTTAACACACAATATCTTCGTTCTCTGGGACGGAATGCAGAAGCTCCCTTCAAAGTTCTTCTGAAACCAGATGGTTCTTCCGTTGAACCTTGAACCTAACAACCTGAGTAGTCACACAGGCGAAAAAAGGACTTTCTGGCAGAGATGACATCGCACGCCAACAATATCCACTGGGAAATCCCGGAAGCTCAAACTCACCTCTTCAACAAATATAGTTTAGAGAACCCTGAAGCTTTAATCAAAGAAGGTAAGGTAATCAAAGAAGGTCATGAAAGGGGTGTCTATTTTCACCAGGCCGGCGGGTTCTATATCAAGCGCATGCGTACCAGGAAGGCAAAAAAAGAATGGCAAAACTGGATAAGACTTTTTGAGGAAGGTCTCCCTACTATCGTCCCAATTGCCATGGGCATTGCCGGAGGCCGGGCTTATCTTGTCTCCGTGGCCCATGATGAGTATGCTCCGCTCAATACTATGTTTGACGTCCTTGACTATAAAGCAAGGGTTCAGGTACTTAAAAGGCTTGGAGAAGTAGTGCACAACATGCATGAGACCGGTTTTTATCATGGGGACCTGCACGGAGGGAATTTCATCCTCCGCCTTGACAAGAGCGGCCCTGATCTGAAGATGGCCGATTTTCAAAGTGGCGGTTTCAAAAAAATTACTGACAGCAGAAGACTAAAAAATCTGGCTGATTTAGCGCTCTCACATTTTTTTCGTCTGGGAGTTAAAGAACAATTGGTTTTTTTGACAGGATACCTGGGGAGTTGTCAGGAAGCGCGGGCTTTTATCCTGCATGATGGAAAGCAGCTTGAGCGTCTCATTCTCAAGCGTTCCAGTATCGTAGCCGACCGAAAGGTACGTAAGTTCCGAAAAATCAATAAATACTTTGATCGGTTAACGCTTCAATCCTCCCGGTACCGGGGTGTTTATCTTAGAAAAAATCAGCACCTGATCCCCGAATCTTTTTTGTCTTCGCCCCTGAAATTCATTTACGAAAACCAGGTTGAGGTACTCAAGGACTCCCGGTCAGTACGGGTGGTCAGGCATCAGGATATTTGTATCAAATATTATAAACGGCGCAGCCCCAAGGATTCGCTCAAGAGTTTGTTGGGGGTGAGTAAGGGGAAGAAGAGTTTTCGATGGTCCCTTGCTATGATATATCGTTTTATAACAACCCCTGAGCCATTGTGCTACATAGAAGGCCGTGGCGGCGATTCTTTTTACCTGAGCCGGTTTGTTGATTCTGCCTGTAATATAGTGCTTTATATGCGGGAAGCATCTGAAGAAAAACAAAAAAGATGTCTGCAAGCACTGGCAATTTTTCTAAAAAAAATCTTTTACCGTGGAGTCTATCACATGGATCTCAAAGGCTCCAACATTCTGGTCAGGGATACTGACTCAAAATTTGAATTTTACCTTATTGACACCGACGAGATAGCCATTTTCTGGAAGGGCTCTCCGGCGCTGCTGAAAAACAGTCTCTTGAGAATCACGCGCACGCTGGTTTCCTGTTTTAACCGTCAAGAGATGGTCGATTTTGTCGGCGCCTGTTTACCCGTCTTGCCAACCCGCCCTCTGTCCGTGGCCCCGGAAGATCTGGTAGATCAGGCATTCAAGATTCAGCATAAAATAACAATCACATCCCAAAGTTGTCCCCTTTGTAAAAATACCCGAAAAGAGTTCTTTGTGCGGGCATATGACCGATTGGTCCCCCGGCAAGAGAATTTCAACTATATGCGTTGCGCTTCCTGTTCACTGGTTTATCTCGATCCTGTCCCGGTTGACATAGGGAGGTATTATCCAGAGGACTATAGCTGTCACGCTGCCTATCCAAAAAAGAAACAATCACCAATCAACCGGCTTGCCATACGATATCATTTCTCAGTGGACAAGCCTGAGGGAGGGGCGCTTATACGCTTTCTGTTTTCTCAACTTTCCTGTGTTGTTATGAAAAGAACACTCTCTCCGTTTGGTGAAAATCGATTGCTTGATGTAGGCTGTGGGGGAGGTAAGTTTCTATATAGACATCAACAGTTAGGCTGGCATGTTCGGGGTATAGATTTCAGCCAAAACGCCTGTGAGACATGCCGGCAACAAGGGTTAAAAGTCCATCATGGAGATGTTTTTTCTGCTGATTATGATAAGGCCTCTTTTGATGTTATCACTCTTCGCCAGGTTATCGAGCATGTCCCTGACCCGGTTGGAATCTTAAGGAAAACATCTGAGTTCCTGGCGCCAGGCGGAAAGATCCTTGTCAGCACTCCCAATATAGAGAGCCTTGGCTTTTTGTTGTTTGGCAACTGTTGGTACCCCATTGAAGCTCCTCGTCATTTGGTGTTGTTTTCTCCAAAAACCATACGCCGGTTAGCTGAGATGGCGGGATTGAGAGTGAAGCAAATATTTATGCTGGTACAGCCACGCTATTTTGACAAGAGTCTGCAATATCTGATGGGACAGGGACGAATCTTGCCGGAAAATTTCCTGGAGCGGAAACAGATTTTCGCAAAACAAAAAAAGGGAAGAAGAAAAAGGCTACACTATATTGCCTCTCCTTTAACGCGCATTGCTTGCTGGTTTGGCAAGGGTGAGGGCATGGAAGTGAAATTGGTTAAGGGCCCCAAGAAAGGGTAGGAACGGTTTGAGAGGCGGAACGCCTTTTGTCGCTGTATTAAATGATGCAAATTGCTTTTTTAATAAAAAAATTTGAGGCTCCAAGCAGTCGCTATCGGGTTCTTCAATATATTCCTCATCTCGAGGAGATGGGGCATGTTTGCACGGTTTTGAGAATTCCGCCGAGACTTTATACACGGTTTATTGCTTTCCGTAAAATGTCCCGGTTTGATCTGGTAGTGTTACAAAAAAAACTGCTTGGCCCACTTGAATTTAGACTACTCCGTTGCTACAGTAAGTTCCTCATATATGACGTTGATGACGCGGTAATGTACAGGGACTCAAAGCATGCAAATTCATATTCGTGGCAGAGACGGCAACGGTTTATTCGTACGGTAAAGAACGCGGATTGGGTAATAGCCGGCAACCGGTACCTGCGGGAAGAGGTCCCTCACAGCAGGGTTACTATTATACCAACCCCTATTGACATGGAACGATATCGTGCCAAAATTTATCATGATGAAAAAAAGACGGTAACCCTGGGCTGGATCGGAAGCAAAAGCACTTTGCCGTATCTTGCGGATTTAAAAGGGGTGCTGGAAGAGATTGGGCGAGAATTTGATGATGTTCAACTAAAAATCGTATGCGATACTTTTTTTGATTGCCGGCACTTAAAAGTAATCAAAAAGCTCTGGAAATACGAGGAGGAGATCGAAGACCTTCACAGTTTTGATATAGGACTTATGCCGTTGTCGGATGACCCATGGAGCCGCGGCAAATGCGCCTTTAAACTTTTACAATGCATGGCTGTTGGAGTGCCGGTAGTGGCATCTCCTGTAGGGATGAACCGTGAAATTGTACATAATCACAAAAATGGTTTTTTGGCACGCAATGAAGATGAATGGTTCAAATGGTTGAAGCTCCTTATACAACAAGCTGATCTGAGAGAACGTATAGGAAAAAATGGGCGGGACCTCGTAAAAAGAGAGTATTCCTTAAGCCTGCACAGCCAAAAAATGGGAAACCTATTTTCTGATTATGAAAGATAACAGGCCGCCTGCATGAAGATGATAAGCAACATTGTATTTACTAAAAACCGTCCCTTACAGCTCGACGGCTACCTCGAAAGTTTGTACAGGCATTTTCCGGCTGAATTGATACAGACTTATGTCCTCTATAAGCAGGATCTATTCGGCGAACAATACCAGCAGTTTTTCAGCAAATACCCGAATTGCATAGTGGTTAAGGAAAATGATTTCCACAGCGACCTTTTAAAAATTATAAATCAGGTTGATACAAAGTATATTTTATTTGGCATTGATGATGTAGTCTATTTTGACTCGGTTGATTTGGTAGTTATCGATGAAACATTCGACAAGCGCTCTGAGTATATTTTTGGCTTTTCACTCAGATTCAGCAAAGAAAGCATAAAGAAAGGCAACGACCCTATCAGCGAAACTCCCATTGCCGGCCAAACTGTTTACAGTATAAACTGGACTCAAGGCCTAATGCCGAATACTCGATACCCTTTCGAGCTATGCGCTACGATTTACAGGTCCGAACTTGTTAAGAATATCATAAAATGCAGTCGTAAAAATAACTGTCTGATTGAAAAGATATTTGCACCCAGCTCGCCAGTGGTGAATATTCTTGGCAAGAATTTGAAAAAACATTCTATCTTGAAAAAGTTTGGTTATTTCTATAATCCAAACACACTTGAGTCCTGGAATTGCCGCTGGTGCCAGAATAATAGCAACCAGCTCCCAGCGCGGCTTTATTTCCAAAAAATCTGCGCCAGTGCGATACAGGTAAACATGGTCAATACCACAACTAATCAGGACACCAATGAGTATGATGACCTGGCAAGATATACGGTCGAGACATTAAACGCGAAATATAAGGAAGGCTACAGTGTTGACATTGAGGCGATTGAAAAAGACAAGCCGCAAGAGACCCATTGCGGCAGAGAATATTTTAGGCTTGCGAGGTGATAGTCAATTCATGCGGTGTTGTTTTAGGGGTGAAGTGTTAAAATGTACGCGACGTTAAAAAGTTTCCTGGAACGAACGACTTTTTTGGGATCTCTTGCAAGACGTAGACGACACAAGAGATTTGAGAAAAAGTATTCTGAGTGGAAGAAAAAAGGCTCTGTGCAGCCAATGCCGCATTTTGGGAAGCAAATGGTGCTTGCAGAATATGCTGAACGGTTCTCCCCGGCAATCTTTATTGAAACCGGAACCTATAGAGGCGATATGGTTGATGCAATGCTTAATCAATTCAAAGAAATATTCTCAATTGAGTTGAGCCATATTCTATTCGAAAAAGCCAAGAAGAAATTCTCGGGCTATAGTCATGTTCATATTATGTGTGGCCAAAGCGGAGAACTTCTGCCGGAAATACTAAGGAACGTAATGCAACCCTGTATATTCTGGCTTGATGCCCATTGGTCAGGCGGATCCACCGCAAAAGGTGAACTGGAAACACCTATCATACAGGAGTTGAAATGTATATTAAATCACAGAAACGCGGAGAACCATGTTCTCCTTATTGATGACGCACGGTGCTTTACGGGGGGAAACGATTATCCGACCCTACATGTATTGAAAAACTTTATACGGAAGATTTATCCCGATTGGATTTTTGAAGTGAAAGATGACATCATCAGAATTCATTCTGACAACTTGGCCATTTAGTCGTAACTTATGCAAAAACCAAAAAAAATATTTGTAATAGCTGACTTTAAGGACGAGTCGCCTAAGTCCATTCGGATGTCACCGCGAATGTGGATAAAGGGGTTGATCAGGCTTGGGCATGATGTCCAGAGGTTTAGATACAGAAATATAATGATGCAGTGCAGTCCTTTCCCCAGTAAAAAAATTGCCCGGCGTTTTGCCAAGAAAAAAACCGATGTGCTTTTAGCAGAACAGATCAAACACTATCACCCGGACATTGTATTTATACTAAGCATGAAGTATCTCGACGCTGAAAGCCTCGTGGAAATGCGTAGTGCGGCCAGGGATGCTGTTTTTATCAGCAGGGACGATGACCCGTTTCCCGAAAAGAACCCAGGCCGTATAGCAACAGCTAAGCAGACCGATATCGTAATGACAACAAGTTGCGGCAGGTTTATGAAAGCTTATAAAGACCAGGGTGTGCCTTGCTGCGCGTTTTTGCCGAATATATGCGACCCTGATATACAATACCGGTACCAGGTCCAAGAAAAATGGAAAACAGATATAATATTTACAGGTAAACCTGAACATACTAGGCTTGACCGTTATAACGAGCGATACAATCTTGTCCAGCGGCTTAGTCAAATGTCCAACGCGAGAGTTTACGGAGCTTTTGGCATCCCGCGAGTTGAAGGCATAGATTACTTTTATGCTATTAGCGGTGCAAAAATAGGCTTGAGCATAAATATCGCAAATGACGTAAGGCTATATCATTCTGACAGGTTTATTAATTATATTTCCTGCGGCACGTTTACATTAGCCAAAAGGGTTCCGGATACAGATCTGCTTTTTAAGGACGGCGAGCATGTAAGATACTTTGATACTGCTGATGAATTCTTTGAATT